>Ga0105093_10000740_pt1 | contig 12409 bp, 17 predicted proteins | sample PPLLak3March2015_2_FD_79111 | JGI IMG/M metagenome (GOLD analysis project Ga0105093, IMG submission 79111) | Freshwater sediment microbial communities from Prairie Pothole Lake near Jamestown, North Dakota, USA - PPLs Lake P8 Core (3) Depth... | ecosystem: Environmental > Aquatic > Freshwater >... | reverse complement strand
GAAATTGCGTTTTTTATGTCCATTTCTTTTATTTTTGAGAGCGTTAATAGTTGTTCTGGGTCTGCTACTTCGTAATATTTGACTTTTTCTCTTACAAAGTATGCGATAATTCCTTTTTTGACTAGTATATCAAGTGCATCGTAGACGTTTGGTCTGTGTATTTTTGCTTCTTGGGATATTTGTACTGCTGTTGATGGTCCCATTTCTGCCAGTTTGAGATATACTGAGACTTCATTTTTGCTTAATCCCAGGTCCAGAAGCACTTGTTCATTCATTTGTAGTCCTCCTTTTTACTTAGCCATGTAGTATAAATTTCTACTATTTAAACTATTATACTCCAGAATATAAGTTTTCTCTTAGAACGTCGTATTATCGACGGAGGAACTGAAATGACTTATAGTGATGAATTAAGTAAGGATGATATTGCTTGCAAGGGTGTTTATCCCGCTCTTGCGCGTGCTTTGATGCCTGATTTGCATGCTAATACTCTTGAACTTCTTAAAAAGGGGACCTCTGGAAAAGAGTGTGTTGATTTGCTTGTTGTTGGCCCTGGAACAGAGGTCCTTCCTTTTTCTGAAAGGCCTGCGACTGTTGATAGGCTTGCTTCTGGAAATCTGATTCTTGTTGATTATAATGAGAGTATTTGCAAGAAGATTCCTGAATACTTGAAAAGTATTGGTTTCTTGAGCAATCGCGAAATCAAGGAATTGAAAGGCAGATATTCAGGAAATTCTGGTGAAAAAAACATTTATGTTGGTAAGCAGGATGTAAGGGCTGGTTTTCCTGATTTTGCGGATAAAAGCATTGATGCTATTGATATGACTGTTGCTGTTCATCATGCTACACAGTATGAGCGTGACGTATTGAGAATTTTCAAGGATGCTTATAGGATTTTGAAGGATGATGGCGTTTTGCAGATTGGCGAAGGTAATGTTGATATGAAGCACAGCGAGCGCAAGATTAACAGGATTGTCAGAGATTTGCTTGAGGGCGGGGCAAAAGGTGTTAAGATAACTGATAAAAGGTATACTGACCGTGATGCAAGAGAGTTTTATGTTGGTGACCGTGCTGCTGCTTCAGAGATGTATTTGAATGATGCCGGACTGATTAGGATTTCAGGTCTTGAGAGTGCAGTTAAAACAGCTGAACAGTTTAAAAGTAAGGGTTACAAGCAGATGATTCCTGTTGGCAACGAGCTTGTTCTTCCTTTGATTGACGCGTCTATTGAGGAGGACTTCCAGGGTTTGATTGTTCCGGTAAGAGAATATTATGCTCATATTACAAGAGATACTCTTGACCGTATTGATTCCAGCAAACGCGATGATTTTCTGAAAGCGATTGGCAAAGAGATTATGGATGCTGAGCGGGGGCTTGTTGAGTATTACTCTTCTCCTTCAATTGTTATTAACAATCTGGAGAAAGCTGGTTTTGCTGTTGATAAGCCAATATACACAAAGCGCGGTCCTTTTGTAAACTTGCTGGCGAGGAAGGGAAAATGAAAGAAAAAAAAGAATTAACTAAAATTATTGATTGGCACTGGCTTGATGGAGACATAGAAGAGGAATTTGAAGAATATAAAAAGATTGAAAGGGCTGTTTCAGGATATTACACGGATGAGGGTCCTGTTATTTGCAGACTAAGGCCTGAAAACTTGGAAAAAAACAGGGCATTTCCAGTGATTAATATTTATTTAAGTCAATATGAATATTGGGGTCTTGATTTTTCTATGTTAAAACCAATAGGAGATACCTTTGTAAATTTGGTTACAGCACCCATGCGTTATGCTCCATTTTTTAATAAGTCTACTGAACTTTTCACACATTTTTTGATTAATGATGCAGGAATTGACCCTGAAGCATTTATTGAATCATTAGACCAATTGAAGGAAAAACCAATAGGCACTTTATACGGCCCTACAACTCTCTACACCCCAATAGCCCTGCATTTTGAACGGCATGGCGAATATGGCAATCTTAGGGATTTTTTAATATCTGCAAAGAAAGATTACGAATTTGATGCAGAAGCAGAGATGAAAAAATATTGTGAAAAAAACAATCTTGATTTTAAATCAGCATCGTTAGCAATTGACGCACTTTTTCCGATTATCGAATCTTTAAGAATTACAAGATTGAGGAATGATTGAAATTACCTTGTAAAATTTCCAATCATCAGCTAAACTGTCGTAACAAACACTACTACTTCAGTTTATATATTGTATAAGTGCTTCGGATATCATCATTTGAGAGGATTCCAAAATGAGCAACGATAATTATGTGAATGTTCCACAAAAGACTGTTGTAGTTCCTAATTATAAGGAAGTTTTTCATAAAATCAAGGACAGATCAGGGGACAGTAGAAATTTCAAAAAGCCTTTCTTGAACAAGGTTTCTCGTGTTATTGAAGGTGGCGCTGTTGCTGGCAGTGCTTTGGGTCTTGCTGGCTTGCTTTCTTATATGATTGGGAAAAATTCAGATTATAAGGAAGTTCTTCGAAAGTTGGATAATGTGTGGGATGGTGCTGGTGATGTTGTTGGTGTTGGTGAAAGAGCTAAGAGGGATAATGAAATACAGAAAACCTTGGACGTTGCAGTTGAATTGGCTTATAAGCACTCAAAGGAATTGCTGAAAATTGTTACTAATGAAGAGATTGATGCATATCTTCTTACCCTTCCTGAAAACCAGAGAAAGCCTGTAAAAAAATCTATTGAAACAATTGCGAAAGACCTTCCAGAATATGAAAAGCAGTCTGCCGAAATCATGAAGGAGCATGAATTATTGGTTGCGAATATGGGCGATTACAGGTTTAAATTGCAAAGATTGGCTGATGAGACTGAGAGTATTTTAGCCAGCTGTTCTAATTGGATGAGAAACGGTTTTGAAAAATTAGGATTGGATTGGCTTCTTAATATTGTAGAAAGTGTTGACCCTCGCTTAAGGGGCAGGGGAGCTATAATTCGACAGCAAAGATCAGAGTATCTGAAATCAGCTGATCAATTGTATCAGACTTTGGATAGATTGAAAGGTCAGTTGGAAGTCGTTGCCAAAAAGTATGGCATTGATGAAGGGCAGCTCGGCACCAATATTGATGATTGCAAGAATTATGCCGAGCTGTTGAGAAATGGCGTGCCTCTGAATGATGAGCAGAAAAAGGATTTTGATAACAAATTGAACCTTGTCTGCAAATATATGGATGCTTCAATGGAAAGCGGCAAGAAAGTGCTTGAGTTGGCAAAAAAAGTGAATAATACTTACGAAAATGCTAAGGAGCTTCAGCAGGCTAAAGGCACTGTTTATCAAAGTTTTGTCGCCAAAAAAGCTCTTAATTCTGCAAATGAAAACAAGATTTATTTGGGAAAAAATGAGCCAGAAATTGAAAAAATTCAAAGTGATAATAAAATTAAGACAATTCAACAGGATTATTTCGGTTTTAAGAGCGAATTCGGTCCGAGTTCGATAATTGTTGGAGGTTATTTGATAGCTGCAGCTGTAACTTGTCTGGCTGCCTCGCGTGTTGCGAGCTGGATAAGGACCAGGGATTATTCTGCTAAATATGCAAAGGAAAATTTGAAAGAAATTACTTCAATTGTTGAAGAAGCTATTAAGGGTGAGGAAAATGCAGATAAAAAATTGCAGGATGTTTGAAGTTTTGAAAGTTAAGGAAGATGAATGTGTTCAGGTAGTTGCTAAAAAGTTGAGAGATTCTAAAGTCAGGCATGCTTATGTTATTGATGATAAGGGCGCTCCTGTCGGTGTTATTTCTGTGGTTGACATAAGCAATCGGGTTGTTGCAGAAGGCAAATCTCCTGATAAAATCTGTGCCAAGGATGTCATGTCTTCGCCTGTTGAGACAAAGGACGTTAATGACAGTGTCAAGGATGCTTATGAGCTTATGGTTGCTAACAAGCGTTATTCTCTTGCTGTTACTGATAAGGGTATTTTGTATGGTATTTTGCCTATGAATGAGGCTGTAAGCTTCATGATGGGCAGGGAGGTAAAAAATGAGCAGTCTTGAAAAAACAATGGACGTTAAATCTGATGTTAAGAGTTTTGTTAGGGATGAGGTTAAGAGGAGCGCTTTTTCATTCATGCCTTCCTCTCTTGAGGATTCGCTAGATTATTTGGCTAAAGATTACAATGTTAAAAAAGGATTGAAAGCTTCTGGTGACCGTGAGGAACTGCTCGAGTGTGTTAAGGAAGCGAGGCAGTATTTTGGGTTGAACAAGGAAAGTGGTCTTGTTTCCAAGCTCTACCAGTCTGCGAATCGTCTTGGTTATGTTGGTCAGCTCGCTAGCGATGCGGTTGTTATCGCATCTGCGGCCTGGTGCTGGCCTGTCAAGCTTGGTGCTTGCCTGTTCAGGGTTGCCACTGATGCGTTATATGCACCTTATTACTTGCTGAATACAGGTGTTGAAGGTGCTAAGGAACTTCCTAAATATGCAGCTCAGAAAATTTTAGGGATTATTCCCGGGGTGACTGCTGTTGACAAGATGAGTTTGAAGGACAGGCAGAATTGGATGGCTTTGTCAAGAGCAAGGGATAATTTCCTGAAAAGAAAAGAGCTTTACGTGCCTTTGCATTCCAAAATCGGGAACATTCTTTACAAGGGTGCTGATTACATCAAGAGCTTGTTTGAAAGGAAGCCTGGTTATGTTAAGGAGCCTGTGCCGGTTCCTGCTTAATTTTTTTTATTATTCTGGCAGTTTCAACCCTGTGCATCTCCAGTTTATTTCTGCTTTTTTTGTTTCTGTGTTGATTACGCATGCCGGGTTGCATCCTTCTTTTTCTATGTTAAGGTCTATCCACCAGGTGTTTGTTCCTTCGTTGCAAAAGTGTGTCTCTTTTATCATTCCTTGTGCGCATTCGCCTGTTTTTGCTATCGAAACAGCTTCTTCATAGCTCATTCCTTTGCAGTATTCTGCTGTTGGCGCGCATGCTGCCAAGAGCAAAAATAAAATCAATAGTTTTTTCATGTTTTTCACCCAAATGTTGTATTCTCTTGTTTTTTTTATAAATTTTGCGAATCACAAGCTTTTTATAGGACCTGCTTGTTTGCAAATTTTAAAAAAAGTGGTGAGTGAAAATGAACAGTGATATGGACAGTAGTAATGTGGAGAGAAGGTTTGTTTATCACGGTAAAGTGTTGCCTGATAAGGTTTGTTTGACTGGTATTTTGAATGAGGAAGGTTTTAAGACCAGATTGGGACCTTCTTCTTCTGGAAAGACTGTTACTGTATTTTACCTTCATGATGATGGCGCTCGTATTGATTATTCAAGAACTCAAACCTCAAATTTTGGGACTGATAAGTTCATAGCTTCAGGAAATGCTGAGACTGTCAGTGCTGTTATGAAGAGAATTGAGGAGACTTACGCCAAAGTCAGCAAGAAATATTTTATCTTTTGAGCATTACTTTTATCCAGTTGTAGTGCAGCAGTATGTGAATTATTGCTATTGCGACAAATGCCATGCTTGTATAAACGTGAGCGTCTTTAAATCCTCTGCTTCCCAGCCACATCATTATTCCTGTTATTGCTGATGCTAGTAGCGTTATAAATGCCAGAATATCTACAATTAATAGTAGTTTTGCTTTGTTCATGCTTATTTTTAGTGTTTAATTCTTTTTAAAGGTTGTGAATTCGTGATTTTCAAGTACAATAATCTATTTAAAGATTTGATTTGTGGTGTAGTTTATGCAAAGTATTAGTGTTGATGGCATTGAAGTTTCTGTTGGCTCGCATGAGAAAAAGATTGTTGTTCTTGGTTGCGACCATCGGGGTTTTGAGTATAAGAGGCAGTTAATGATTTTGCTTCAAGGCAGGCATTCTATTATTGATGTCGGCTGTTATTCCCCGAATAGATGGGATTATCCTGCTATTTCAGATGATATTGGCAGGCGCGTGGCTGAGAATCCGTTTAAGACTGTTGGTATCGGCATTTGTGGTTCTGGCATTGGCATTCTTATTCCTGCTTCTAAACATCGTGGTGTTTATGTTGCTCGTTGTTTGAGTCCTGCAGAGGCTGAGACTTCTCGCAAACATAATAATTCTAATGTGCTTGGTATTGGTGCTGATTGTGTTGATTTGGAGACTGCTGTTTCTATTGTCCGCACTTGGCTTGATACTCCTTTTTATTCTGATCCTAAAAAAGATGAGGCTTATTTGCGCAGGTTTGTGCAGACTGTTCAACTAGAAAAAGCACTTTATTCTAATCGCTGAATAGCTCTGGAAACAGTGTTTTTTGTGCTTTTGTGATTGTTCTTTTGTATTCAAACCCGTAAATTTCGCTGAAGTCCGGGGTAAAATTGTCTTCTGTTATTTGTTTGTAGTGCAGTCTTGCTCTCTCATAAGCATTTTCAAGGCATCTGTTCACCAGTTGTTTTGCTTGTTCAAGGTTTCCTTCTTTTAGTGATTCGTAAAGTTTAATGCATTTTAGAAGGTATCCTATGTTTTTTTCTGCTTTTCTTCTTTCTTGTATGTCTTTTTGGTAGATTTCTTCTTCAAATTCCAGGAGGAATGAGTCAATTTCGTCCATTTATTGCATAGTATTCTGCAGTAAGATAAAGTGTTGCTCAGTAACTTTTGAGTAACTCTTTTAAACCCTTCATGTTGCGATATTGTTATGAAGCTCGGCATTCTTTACTCTGGTGGAAAGGATTCTACTCTTGCTTTGATGAAATCTCAGGTATATCATGATGTTGTTTGCTTGATTACTGTTGTTTCTGAGAATAAGGAGAGTTTTATGTTTCATACTCCTAATATTGACATTACTTTGCTGCAATCTCAGGCTATGGGTATTCCTTTGGTTCGTGTTGTTACGAAAGGTGAAAAGGAGTTAGAGCTTGTTGATTTGAAGAAAGCTGTTGAAGAAGCGGTTAAGCGTTATAAGATAGAGGGCGTTGTTACTGGTGCAGTCCGTTCAACATACCAAGCCAGTCGTGTTCAAAAGATTTGTCATGAGCTTGATTTGTGGTGTTTTAACCCTTTGTGGTTGTTGGACCAGATTGAGTTGCTTTATGAATTGTTGGAAAAGGATATTCACGCGATTATTTCGGGTGTTTTTGCTGAGCCGTTGGATGAATCTTTTCTTGGTAAAGAGATTGACAAGGAAATGATTGAACGCTTGTCTAAGCAGCAGAATCCTGCTGGTGAAGGAGGAGAAATCGAGACTACTGTTCTTGACGCTCCTGTTTTCAAGAAGAAAATTGTGATTACTGGCAGTAAAACTGATTATAAGAACTTTGCCGGCACGTTTGCTATTATTGATGCTAAATTGGAGGATAAATGATTTTAATAGTTAATATGTGTGAGGATGAGCTTAGTGAGATGGAGTTTGTCAGGCCTATTGCCATGTTGGCAGAGGACCATGTTGTTGTGCATTACTCTCAGGTCAGGCTTGCTGATAGGAGGGCTGCTGAAAAAATTATTATTGCTGGTACTTCTTTGAAGGATTTTGATTATTTGAAGGGCAAATTTGGCTGGCTTAAGAAGACTAAGCGTCCTGTTTTGGGTATTTGTGCTGGCGCTCAGGTTATTGCAAGGGAGTTTGGTTTCGTGCTTGAAGATTTTTCTTTGATTGGTCCGCAAAAGGTCGAGGTTGTAGAAAAGAATAAGCTGGCAGACGGCAGTTTTAATGCTTATTTTCTTAATACAAAAATTATTACAGAATGCCATCCTCTTGCCGTATGCAATGATAAGCCTTGTATGTTCCGCATCCCCGAAAAAGAGATATATGGGTGCTTGTTTCATCCAGAGGTTATGAATGAGGATATTATACGGAGGTTTTTGAAATGAAATGGGCTATATTATTTTTGGTGATTCTTATCAGTTGTGCTCCTGTTTCGCAGGAGATTGGTGCAAAGCCGGTTGTAACTCAGCCAGAGCCTCCAAAGCCTGTGCCTCTACCTGTTTTAGAACCTGAAGTCAAAGCGCCTCAGGAAGTTGCTCCTCCTCAGCCTGTAATTATTCGTGAAAGAACATGTAATGAACTGTGTGAGGATAATTGCAAATCAACAGCTCAGAACGCCTGTACTCAAAAAGAGCGTTCGAGATGCAAGGATGTTTGCGGTGATAATCTTGTGATTGATCCGTCTGCTTGCACGCAGGCTTGTACTTATATTACCCAGCCTAACCAGTGTAAGCTTCAGATGGAGAGGTTCTGTTCTGCTAATTGTGTGAAGCAGTGTCATTAGCGCTTCATCATCACTAATGGAGGGATATTGAATATTTTTCTTATCCAATTTGCAGAGATTACTCTGTTATGTATTATTGGTGGTGTTTTTTCGACTTTTTTGAAGCCGAATTTTATGTAGAATGGTGTTAATTGTTCTGTTGTCATTAAATAGAGTTTTTTGTGTTTTTTTAGGACTTTTGTCAATAGTTTTCTAGCATATCCTCTTCCCCTGTATGGTTTTTTTGTGATTATCATGGATAATTCTGTTATTGTTTTCCATTTTTTTATCGCGCAGAACGATATTAGCTTGTCTTTGTTGTATAGCGCGAATACTCTTGCGCTTGTTGTCGGGTAGGGCAAAAATCTTTCTTTAAGAATTAATTTGAGTGTTTCCGGCACTTCAAACATGCTTGTTTCTATTATTTGCATTACTGCTTGTTTACTGATTTGCTTTAAGTAACTTTCTTATTCGCAATATTGTATTCGGGTCAGGGCATAGTTTGAGGTATTTTTCTCTTTCCTGAATCGATGCTACTCCCGGATAATCTCCTTTCCTACCGAGCATGTCTGTTATTATTTGGAAATGCACGTGTGGTGGCCAGTTGCCGTTTTCTTCAGTGTTTCCTATTTTGCCTATTTGTTGTCCTGCGAGTATTGTCTGTCCTTCCTGTAATTCATGCAGTGAATCAGTGGATAAATGTCCGTACAACGTGTAAAATCCTTTGTGTTCAAGGATTATTGTTGGTCCGTAGTCTCCGAAATGGGCATTGTTTTGGAAGCTGTGTATTTTGCCGTCAAGCGGTGCGCATACTGGCGTTCCTGTTGGCATGAATATGTCTATTCCAAGGTGTATTGTTCTGCCTGCAAACAATGGGCTTCTCGTGTATATTGTCCTGTTTTCGTTGTACCTGCCGATTCCTGCCAGATTTCCTAATTTGCTGAATACGTATTCTGTGAATTCTTGCGTATTCGCCATGTTTACATTTGCAAGTTCTTTGTTTTCTGCTGTGAAGTCAAAGATGTGTGCTTGTTCCAAATCCGCATTTACGATTATGGGCATTGTGACCACTCGCACACCATTAGATCCATGGATAACGGATCTCTTTTCATTTCTTCATACAATTGGTTTGACATTATGCGGACATGGTTTTCATGTATTCCGCATAGCCTTGCTCCCATGCGCTTTACTATTTTGTTGATTCCCGGGTGAGGAACATCATCAGAATAGAAATGTCTGACTTTTTCGTATCTTGCTTCTTCTGTTGCCACAAAGCATAATACTGTTCCTAATCCGCAGCCGCCATTGTTACCAGTTTCAACTGCAACATCGCTGAATTCAGCAGTGCTGAACGGGCCTCTTTCCATAGTTCCTGTTGCAACTACTTCATGATTGTTGAGTCTTCTTGCGACATATACCATTGGACCCGTATTGGAACTGTCTTCTATCATTCGGGGCATTGTTGTTGCCAGGTCAAAAGTTCCGTAACTTCTGTAAGTTCTTTGCATCAGGTTTACTATGCCTTCAGCATCTTCTGGTTTTGCTCTTCTGATTTCATATCTTTCTTGAAGATTATTGCGCAAGTCTATAATTTCTTGTTCTTGTAATGGTCTAATTTGATCGTTCCAAAACACTTCTTCCAGTACTCTCGGAATTAACCAGGATCTTTCTGGTAATTCCCGTAGTCTCTCTGGCTTGTTTTTTGCATAGTCGTTTACAGTATGGTTTTTGCCTGCTATTGTAAAGAAGTTCGGCATTACAGCCTCTATGCCGTATCCTGAATTAGCAAGCGCTATTGACATTTGTTCACTGTTGTATATGTTTTTTGCAGGAACTCGTATTTCGCAGAATCTTGTGGCTTCAGGAAACAGTTCCTCCCAAGCTTCTATTAAGCGCATTCCCTGTTCGATGTTTCTTGCCAAAGGCATTATTCCGCTTGATGGCTTTACCCTTCTGTTGCCGTCAGGAGGATGTGCGCTGTTGTCATATATTGGTGTTACTCCTACAATCCGGCTGGAACAGCGTCCCCATCTCTCTCTTACTGACAGCCAGTTCGGCATTTTGTGGAGGAAAGGTTCTAATGCTTGCTCTAATTCTCCTAAATCATTCTCTCTCACATATTCTCTGAAAAGTTCTTGGTCTCCTGTTGTTCCTATCATTTTACATCACCATTTCTATCTTGACCGAAAGATTTATAATAACTTAATGTTATCTTAATAACAATTATAGGTAAAAATGTTATGGTGACTGTTTCGCATCTGGTTGAGAAGATTGTTGAGAAGAAGCCGTTTCTTGAGGAAGCGTTAGCCAAGGGCATCATTAATTATGCTGCTCTTGCTGAAATTCTTCAGCCGGATATTGAGAATGAATTGAAAATTAAAGTAAAAACTTCTGCTGTTATGATGGCTTTGCGCAGGTTTTCTGAAAAGCTTGAGAAGACTTTTGTTGGTCAGGCTCCGATTAAGTTCAAGGAGAGTGATTTGACAATCAGGTCTGACCTGTTTGAGGTCACTGTGCATAAGTCCCCTTTCATAGATATCAGGAAGCTGTATGATTTAGTTGATTTTTCCAAGGGTGATTTTCTTACTGTAACCCAGGGCTTGTACGAAGTTACTATCATCGCCAGCAAAAAGTATAAGCTCAAGATTCTCAGATTCCTTGAAAAAGAAAGGATTGTCAAGACTGTTGATAATCTGTCTTCTTTGACTGTTAAGATTCCTATTGAGGCGCTTGAGACTGCTGGTTTGTTTTATGTTATTACCAAATCTCTTACTTGGGAGAATATTAACATTGTAGAAATCGTTTCAACGCTTACTGAGATGACGTTCATATTAAGAGAAGATGATGTTTCAAGGGCTTTTGATACTTTGAAGAGAATAATTGAGCAGCATTAGAATTTCAGTTTGGGTCCTGCATTTTTGCTGAGTTTTTTCATGAGTTTTTCAGGATTTTCTCCTTTGAGCATTTTGACCATTTTTTTGGATTGTTTGTATTGTTTTATCATGTCTCTTATGTCGCTGGTTGATATTCCTGAGCCTTTTGCTATTCTTTCTATTCTTTGCGCGTCTATTATGTCTGGTTCTTCAAGTTCTGCTTTTGTCATTGAGTTCATTGCGTGTTTCCATTTTTTGAGTTTGCCTTCTTGTACTTGTAGTGCTTCTTTTGGCAGGGATATCTGTCCGAATCCAGGTATCATTTCGAGTACTTTTCCTAGTGGTCCCATTTTTGACATTGCTTCCATTTGGCTGTACAAGTCCATCAGGTTGAATTCTCCTTTTAGCAATTTCTTTTCTATGTCTTTTGCTTCTTCTTCTGTTATTGCTTCTTTTGCTTTTTCTAGGAGTGCTTCTAGGTCTCCCATTCCTAGGAGTCTGCCTACAAATCCTTTTGGGTTGAATTGTTCGAAGTCGTCTACTTTTTCTCCTACTCCTATGAATTTGATTGCTGCTCCTGTTACTGCGCAGGCTGATAGTGAGCCTCCTCCTTTTGCAGTGCCGTCCATTTTGGTTACTATTACTCCTGTGATGGCTCCTGCTTCGTGGAATGCTTTTGCCTGGGATTGTGCTGCCTGTCCTATGTCTGCAGATATTACTAGTAATGCTTCGTCTGCTTTTGCAGTGTCATGTACTTTTCTTAGTTCTTCTATCAAATCTTCTGATAGTGCGTCTCTTCCTGCAGTGTCTATTATTATTAAGTCATATTTTTTGAATTCTGGCTCGAAGTGATTGTAAATTTTGATTGGGTCTTTTTCTCCTTTCAAGACAAATACTGGAACGTTTATCGGTTTGCCTACTTGCATTAATTGGTCCATTGCTGCTGGTCTGTGTACGTCCAGTCCGAGCATTGCAACTTTTTTGCCTCTTTTAATGAAATACTTGGCTAGTTTTCCTGCGGTTGTTGTTTTTCCTGAGCCAAAAAGTCCGATAAGCATTATTTTGTTTGGTAGTTTGTCTCCTAGTTTGAGTTCTGATTTTTCTCCGCCTAAGAATTTGGTTAGTTCTTCGTAGACTATGTTTATCAGGTGTTCTTTTTTGGTCAGCGCGCCTGGTGTTTCCTCTTTTGTTATTCTGTCTTTTATTTTCTGGGTTAGCTCAAATACGAGTTTTACATTTACGTCTGCCTGCAGCAAAGCTCGTTGTATGTCTTTTACGAGTTCGTTGATGAGTTTTTCATCTACAAAGAGCGATTTTGCTATTTTCTGCAGTGTTCCTTTCAGGCTTTCTGAAAGCTTTTCCAAAACCATAG
>Ga0105093_10000739_pt1 | contig 12410 bp, 12 predicted proteins | sample PPLLak3March2015_2_FD_79111 | JGI IMG/M metagenome (GOLD analysis project Ga0105093, IMG submission 79111) | Freshwater sediment microbial communities from Prairie Pothole Lake near Jamestown, North Dakota, USA - PPLs Lake P8 Core (3) Depth... | ecosystem: Environmental > Aquatic > Freshwater >... | reverse complement strand
GCCGGCGCGCCTGGGCCCCGGTGGGAGATTCCGATGGCTTGGATTGACTGGGCGACGAGCATGATTTCCCGGTTGCCGGTGCTGGCATCGGCGGCGGGGCATCTGCAGGCGATGCGTTTCTGGCCGGCGTACGACTCCGGCAAGGCCGAGCGTGGGCTGGGGTTGCAGCCACGCCCGTTGCAGACCACGCTGCGCGACGCCTATGACTGGCTGGAGGCGCGCGGCCACCTGCGTCGACGTCGGACTATGGTATGATCGCGCCGCCCGGCGAACGGACGGGCCGAGGATCGCATGACACAGCCGGAGAAGATCACGATCATCGAGGGACCGCCGCCGACCTTTGAGGTTGTCAGTGATTCCTGGCTGCTGGGCCTGATCGAGGGCCCCTATGCTGGCATGATTGCCATGTGCCGCGTGCGTACCCTCAACGGCCCGACGTTGGTCGAGCGCTGCTACCGCGCCTGGCGCGACGGCACGCCGATGAATCTCGAGTACCGCACGGAGGACGGGCTGACTCAGGAAGCCTCCATCGTCGCCGTGCGCTGGGTCGAGGTGGCCGACGGCCACCTGCTGCTCCTGTGGGTCCGGCTGGATGACAGCCGGGCCGAAGTCGAGTTCGGGTTGGACCTGGATGACTCGCTGGATGAAGCGGGGGACGCCGGGCTAGACCCATTGCTCTGACATCGCGCTCACCGGCACCACCCCCGAGTTGCGCAAGCTTCATCGCCTGAACCGCCCGGCGCGCCGAGGTCGTTCATCGATCGCGCCTGTGTCCTGCGGAGGTGAGCCATGGCATGGGAAGAGGGTGTGCTGTTTTGCGATGGCTGCGGCGCCGAGATCACCGGCGCGCCCGTGCTGCGTGGCGACAAGTTCCACTGCTGTGAGGACTGCGCCGAGGGGCGCGAGTGCGAGTGCGCCTTGATCTTCGAAGATGATCGCCGCGCCTCGGGCGGGGAACCCCCGGCCGCGTAGTCGGATCCAGCGGAGCCTGCTCAACGGCTGCCTTTCCGCCGCATCCGCTGAGCCCTCACCCGAACCGCTCTCAGGGCTGGTTTCCGCGTTGGGAGTGGGGCGTGGCGGAGAGGCTTCTCCCGGCCTTTCCCTGCACTCAGTTCTGCTGTGCTGCGGGGTGCTTTGTAACCGGCTGCTCCGCACACGCTAGAGCACCAGGCGCCACCCCATTCAACCAGAGCGTTGCGACCGCATCCAGAGAACCCGCCCTGTCTGTCGCCCCTGCGAAAGCAGGCGCCCAGGTCAGGCGTTCCGTCACGTGCGGCAGAACTCAAGGGTGGTCTAGCCGGTGAGGCAGCCCCGCCGCTGTTTGCTGCTTGACTTGGGGCGCCTCCCGGATTCCCGCATCGCCGCACTTCGGGGGTCTTCGGCTTTCGCGGGAAGGACACGGGCTGGAGAGTCGGTGGGCGGCGTGGGCATGCCGGTTCTCCGCGCTTCGGTATCCCGCAAGGAATTTTCGCCCTGTCCTCCCCCTCAACGAGGGAGGAGAATGGGCTGGCGCAAGGTCCCGTGGCGTGGCTGACTCCAGGGAGCGAGCGGGGTGCCGGCTGGGCCTACTGGCCCAGCCGGCCGCGCTCCTGCTCGGCAATCTCATCTTCGAGTTTGCGGTACAGAGGCCGGGGGGATTCCAGTTGCTGGCCGGGGGGTAGCTCGCTCGGCGCCCAGCGGCCGCTGGCCTCGCCGGCGACGTACACCAGAGCCTGATGCTCGCGGGTCACCTCGGCAAACGTCTCGATCTGCAGGCTTCCCTGGAGCGGAGACCGGTAGCCGAGCGCGGCGTGAAGTCGCTCGCTGGTGAAGGGCAGGAAAGGCGACAGCAGCGTCTTGAGCGAATCAATGGCCCGCAGTGCCGTGTAGACAGTGGTGGCGGCTTCGAGGCGATCGGTCTTGATCACGCCGAACCAGGGGGCGCGGTCGAGGTAGCCGTTGACGGCGCGCGCCAGGGCAAGCGCCTCGTTCAGCGCCTCGCGCAGATGCACCGCCTCGATCAGCTCACCGATGCGCCCGAAACCGGCATTCACCTGTTCAAGCAGTTCGAGGTCATAGGGCCGCATCTGGCCCGGCGCAGGCACCTGTCCCTCCCAATGCCTGTAGGCGAAGGAGAGCACACGGTTGGCCAGGTTGCCCCAGGTGGCGACGAGCTCATCGTTGTTGCGCCGCACGAATTCCTCCCACGAGAAATCGGTGTCGCGCGTTTCCGGCATCAGGCAGGTCACATAGTAGCGAATCGGGTCGGGGTCGAATCGCTGCAGAATATCCAGGAGCCAGATCGCCCAGTTGCGGCTCTTGCTGAACTTGGCCCCCTCGACATTCATAAACTCGTTGGCCGGGACATCGTACGGCAGGTTGAAGCGGCGACCGGCGTCGGCTTCGTCGAGACGCTCTGCGCCCAGCAGCTCGGCCTGCCAGATCACGGTGTGGAAGGGAATGTTGTCCTTGCCCAGGAAGTTGTAGATGCGCGCTTCGGGGGCGTACCACCAATCCTTCCAGGCCTCGGGCTGGCCGGTGTTGTGCGCCCACTCTACGGAGGCGGTCAGGTAGCCCATGACGGCCTCGAACCATACATACAGCGCCTTCTCCTGCCAGTCGGGCAGGGGAACGCGTATGCCCCACTCGATGTCGCGAGTGACCGGGCGTCCCTTCAGGCCTTCCCTGATGTAGCTGCGGGCGAAGTTAATGACCGTGGGGCGCCAGTGGTCGGCGTGCGAGTCCAGGTAGGCGAGCAAGCGCTCGCTGAAGGCCGGCAGGTCGAGGTAGAAGTGCTCGGTCTGGCGGATGACAGGCGCTTTGCCGTCGATCTTGCTGACCGGATTGCCCAGGTCGACTGCGTCCAGCAGCGAACCGCACTTGTCGCATTGATCGCCACGCGCCGCATCGAAGCCGCACACCGGGCAGGTCCCCTCGACGTAGCGGTCGGCCAGGAACCGCTGCTGGGACTCGGAGTACAGCTGGCGCTGGGTGTCGAGGTACAGGTAGCCATTGGCGTGCAGGCGCAAGAACAGGGTCTGCGCGATGCGGTGGTGGTTCTCGGTGTCAGTGTGGGTGAACAGGTCGAAGCTGATGCCGGTTGCCTGCAGGGCGTCCAGGAAGCGGTGGTGGTAGTGCTCGAACAAGGCGCGCGGCGACTGGCCGCGTTTGTCAGCCTCGACGGTGATCGGGGTGCCATGGGAATCGGACCCCGACACCATCAGCACGCGGTTGCCCTTCAGCCGGTGGTAGCGGGCAAAGATATCCGCCGGCAGATATGCACCGGCCAGATGCCCGACATGCAGGTCGCCATTGGCGTACGGCCAGGCGACGGAGACGTGGATTGTTTGGGTCATGCTGGACCTCGTTCTGCTGGTGGTCGGTAGGCCGTGCGCCCTCCGGCCGGGGTTGGGGATTGTAGCATGTCCATCCCTGCGGCCTGCAGAAAACAAAACGCCAGCCGGGGCTGGCGGAGAGTGCCGGGGCGCCGCAGGCAGGCGCTATCCGTCCGATGGACCCGATCCCATCGGCCCCGGCAGCTCCAGCATGGCCATCGAGAAGAAGGTGCGCACGCACTGTGCGTTCATGCTTGCTCCTTGGGTCTCATTATACATCGGCGAGTCAATCGCCTGGGCTGGGGAGCAGAGAATCGACCTTGGCGGCAAAGATGAAATCCGTCTCGCTCAGGCCGCCGATCTTGTGCGTCCACAGCGTCACCTGCACCCGTCCCCAACTCGTACACAGGTCCGGGTGATGGTTGACCGTCTCGGCCAACTCGCCCACCCGGTTGGTGAACGCCAAAGCCTGGCGGAAGTCCCTGAAGCGGAAGTCCTTGGCAATGTGATGCCCGTCGACTACCTGCCAACCTCCACCGAGGCGTTGGGCCCAGGCGGTTCGCTCCTCACCCTGCATCGGCGGCATCCCGCCTCTGCAGGGGACACATTCCAGAGCAGCCAAGTCGGATGGCATGGTCCCTCCTACAAACCATCCTGAGCCGCAGCCAGCGACCGCATGGCCCGTGGGCGGCCTAGCCTGGCCGAATTTCGTGCTGGGAGCGGATTCCTTCGATGACCTCTGCCGCCAGATCATACCGCTGCAGGGCAGGCATCAGGTAGATCCCCTGCACGCGCGGCGAGAGCGCGGCGGCGATCTCCAGTGCCAGCTGCACGCCGGTCGTGGCCGGGACCGACGCGGCCGCCATGCGCTGCAAGACGTGGTCGGGGAGATTCACGCCGGGAACCTCATGCTGCAGGAAGGCGGCATGCCGCTCGCTGACCAGCGGGAGAATCCCGGCCAGGATCGGGATCCGCAGCTCGCCGTAGGCTTGGACGTACGTCTCGAGGAAGCCAACCGCGGCGTGGGGATCGAACACCGGCTGGGTGAGGGCGAAGCCGGCGCCAGCGGCGATCTTCCTGTGCAGGGCGCGCATCTCGCGTGCGGGATCGGACGGAGTAAGGCTGAGGGCGCAGCCACAGAAGAAGGTGGTCGCTTCGCCCAGTTTTCCGCCGGCGTGGTCCAGGCCGGTGTTGAGGTTCTCTCGGATCAGGCGAATCAGGCCGGAGGGGACCAGGTCGACGTTGTTCATGGCGCTGGGGAAATCGCCGATCGAAGTCGGATCGCCCATCACAATCATCACATTGCGGATACCGAGGGCGTGGACGGCGAGCAAGTCCCCCTGGATGCGCAGCAGGTTTCGGCCGCGCGTGGGGAAGTGCAGGATCGCTTCGCAGCCCACCTGCTGCTGGATGAGATAGCTGACCGCCCAGGGGCTCATCCGCAGCCGGGCCATTGGGCTGTCGGCGACGGTGAGCGTATCGGCGCCGCTCTCGGCAAGCAGATGGGCGGCAGCCAGGATCTTCTGAGTGGAGAAGCCGCGCGGCGGGTCGAGCTCGGCGGCGATGACGAAATGGCCGGCGTCCAGGGCAGTGGCGAGAGCGGTCGGGCCTTCTTCGGGCAGAGGCTCCTCAACCGGCGCTGGGAAGGGCAGCGACCAGGCCGGCGCCGGCCGAGGGGGGGCATCGACTGCCCGGCGCATCGCCGCCAGGTGGTCAGGCGTTGTCCCACAGCAGCCGCCGATAAGCTGCACACCTGCCTGCCGGAAGGGGGGGACGTAGCCGGCGAAGTAGTCCGGCGTGGCCGGGTACAGAATCCTGCCGCCGGATCGCTCAGGCCAGCCGGCGTTGGGCATGGCCAGCAGGCGCGCCTGCGGGGCGGCCTTGTGCATCTGCTGGACGACGCGCAACAACTGCGACGGCCCCTCGGAGCAGTTGGCGCCCAACAGATCCGCGCCGGCGTTGGGGAGTATGACCGCGGCCTGCTCGGGAGTGTCGCCCAGCAGGGTGCGATCGTCGCGGGTGAAGGTCAGGCTGGCAGCGACCGGCAGGCTGCAGACGGCGTGGGCAACCTCGATCCCCAGGCACAACTCCCGCAGATCGGTGAAGGTTTCGAAGAACAGCAGATCGATCCCACCTTCGACCAGCGCCTCGATCTGGCGGCGGAAGGCGTCGGCGGCGGTCTCAGCCTTCACCCGGCCGTACGGCGCAAGCCGCACGCCGAGCGGGCCGATGCTGCCCGCCACCCAGATACCTCGCCCTGACTCCCGGGCAGCCTGACGCGCCAGGTGGGCGCCGGCAGCATTGATCGCCGCCAATTGCTCTTGGAGACCGAACGCGGCGAGCTTGAAGGCGTTCGCCCCGAAGGTGTTGGTTTCGAGCAAGTCGCAGCCGGCGGAGGCGTACGCCTGGTGGATCTCGAAGACCCATTCGGGACGCTGCAGGTTCAGGGCGTCGAGGCAGGCGTGGCGCTCAGCGCCGCGCGTGTGCAGCAGCGTGCCCATCGCCCCGTCGGCGAGGATCACCCTGCCCTGCTCGAAAGCAGGCAGGATCGGCCCTGGGTCCGACATGGCAACCCTCCTGGCGTGGCGCTGTTTCAAAATGGAGCTTAGTCGGGTCGATCCGGCCTGCCCTCACCGCAAGGACAGATGGATGCCATTCTGCCGCACGGCGCGATGGGAGTCAATGGTTGCCCGGCATGAGCGTGAGCACCAGGGCAGCTCATCCGCTAGCTGGGTATGGCTCGAGAGTGCCTGCGGCCTGGTCGAGGCGGAATGAGAGGGGAGGCAGAGACGGCGCACAAGACGTCACGTTGACCCGGGGGTCCGGCACATCCAGGGACACGTGAGCCGATGAGGGGAGGGCCGCCCTTTCGGCTGGCGGCTGGCGGTCAATCCATCTTGCCTATCGCCAGTCCCAGCTGATGCTCCACCGATGCCTGCGGCCTGCAGGCAGATTCGCATCAGGAAGTTTGTGCCCCCAGGCACAAGCCACAGGGGTACGTGCCAACCGAACCGCATGCGCCGAGGCGCGCACAATGCGGAGAGGAGGAGGTCGGAGGGCCGCAAGCCTGGTCGCCGGATTCCCAGGGGCTGGTCCTGCCTCCCGCTGTGGCGGCCGGTGCGTCGCAGGACGTGTTCGGCCCCCGAACCCAAGCGGGCGGGTTTGACCGCAGACTGCGCTTGTGCTAGTCTGGAGCCGTTCTATGCGGACTGGATCGTAGCGCTGCTGGAAGGAGCCGAGTCGAAGGTGCACCCGCACCTTCAGCACGGCTCTTTTTGGCGGGGCGCCCGCACGGAACGCCAAGGAGGAGCAGATGTCGGAGGAACGGCGCACGGGGACGGTGAAGTGGTTCAGCCGGGTGAAGGGCTACGGGTTCATCACTCCCGAAGGAGAGGAGAAGGAGATCTTCGTTCACTTCAGCGGAATCGAGGGCGAGGGCTTTCGAAACCTTGAGGAGGGTGAACGCGTTTCCTTCGTTGTCGAGGACACGCCCAAGGGACCGCAGGCGGCACAGGTCCGCCCGCTTCCCCCGGAAGACACTGAGCCCGCGGCCGCCTGATGGCTGGGCGACTGCTACAATAGCCGCGTGGGGACGCTGTATCTCGTAGCCACGCCGATTGGGAATCTGGAAGACATGACGCTGCGTGGGCTGCGCCTGCTGTCGCAGGTCAGCCTGATCGCGGCCGAGGATACGCGCCGGACACGTCAGCTGCTCACGCATTTCCAGATTGCCACCCCGCTGATCAGCTACCATGAGCACAACAAGCAGGCGCGGCGGACGCCAATCCTGAAGGCGCTCGACCAGGGCGACGTGGCGCTGGTGTCCGATGCCGGCACGCCACTGATCTCCGATCCGGGGCATGAACTGGTGCAGGCGGTGCTGGCGGCCGGCCATGCCGTTCACCCGATCCCGGGTGCATCGGCAGTGATCAGTGCGCTGGTTGTCTCCGGTCTTCCAACCGACAGCTTCAGCTTCGTCGGATATCCCCCGCGCCGTGCCAGCGAGCGGCAGCGCTGGTTGCGCGATCTCGCCGTCGAGCCGCGCACGCTGGTGCTGTTCGAGGCGCCGCATCGCCTGCGTGCCTGCCTGCAGGATCTGCGGCAGGCGCTGGGCGGCGACCGGCCGGCCGCCGTCTGCCGCGAACTGACCAAGCTGCACGAGGAAGTGCTGCGCGGCAGCCTGGACTCGCTCGAGCGGCACTTTGCTCAAGACGAGCCGCGTGGCGAATGCACGCTGGTCATTTCCGGTGCACCGCCAGCGCAGACCGTGTGGGATGAGGCCCGCGTGGGGCAGGCGATTGAGCGACTGCGCCGAGAGGGTCTGACCGCCTCGCAGGCGGCTCGGGCAGTTGCGGAGGAGAGCGGCCTGCCTCGCCAGGAGGTCTACCGGATGGCGCTGGAGGCGCGATGAACCTCGACGACCTGGAACGCTTTGGCCGGCTCGATCCGGCGAGGATGCAAGCCCACATCGATGGCCTGCCGGGACAGCTGGCGTCCGCTTGGGAGATGGGACGGTCGCTCGCGCTTTCGACGGGAGAACCCCCGCGCCAGGCCGTGCTGGCCGGGATGGGCGGTTCGGCCATCGGGGCGGACCTGGCTGCGGCCTACGCCGCGCAACTGGCTCCGATCCCGATCGTCGTCTGGCGCGACTATGGCCTGCCGGCATGGGCGCGCGGTCCCGAGACGCTCGTCGTCGTGTCTTCCCATTCGGGGAACACAGAAGAGACCCTGACTGCCTACGATGCTGCCCGCGCCGCGCAGGCACGACTGCTGGCGATCACCACCGGCGGTGAGCTGGCGCGCCGCGCTTCAGCCGACGGGGTGGACGTGTGGCGCTTCGAGCACCGGGGTCAGCCCCGAGCGGCGGTGGGATTCTCCTGTGCGCTGTCGCTGGCGGCGCTGCATCGACTGGGCGTGCTGGCGGATCCGGCAGCTGAACTGGCCGATACGGTCGCCGCAATGCGAGCGCAGCAATCGAATCTGCATGCGGAGGTTCCGGCCGCCGCCAACCCGGCCAAGCGCATGGCCGGGCAGTTTGTCGACCGCTGGCCGGTCGTGCTGGGCTCTGGCCTGCTCGCCCCGGTTGCCCGTCGCTGGCGCACCCAACTGGCGGAGATCGCCAAGTCGGTCGGCCAATTCGAAGTGCTGCCCGAAGCCGATCACAACATGCTGGCCGGCGTGCTGCATCCCGAGGCGTTGATCACCCAGGCCATGGTGCTGGTGCTGCGCTCCGCTCTGGATCACCCGCGCAACGTGCTCCGGGCGGAGGCGACGCGCCAGATCTTGATGGTTGAAGGCTTCAACACCGACATCTTCGACGGCAGGGGATCCTCGCCCATGGCGCATCAGTGGACGGCGCTGCACTTCGGTGACTACGTCGCCTACTACCTGGCGATGGCCTACGGTGTCGACCCCACGCCGATCCCGGCCATTGAGAGCCTGAAGCAGCGTCTGGCGGACGTGGCGGGCGACTGAGCGACAGACGGCGAGCATCGTCGCGGTCGACTACCCAGCAGATCATCCTACAACCCGAACCTGGCACCCGTCAGAGGGACGCCCCGGTCTGCCGCCGCCACTGTCGCCTGAACGGTACAGCCCGGCTTGTCGGCCGGAGATGGACCGGTCGCCATCAGTGGCGCCGCCGGCTGAAGGGCGGGGATGGCGGGAACATCCGGTGGGTATAATGCCGGCGTGCGCCAGGGCTCAAGCCGCTTACTGTTGTCGGTACTGATCGTTGTGGGTGGCCTGCTGGCCGGCCTGCTGCTGGCAGCGGTGTGGGCTGCGCCGCGCGTTGACCAGGTTCGGCCGGCACCAGGAGGCGCTTCCGCTCCCGCCACGTCCTCGCTGCGTTTGGCCTTCACTCGGCCTATGGATCCGGCCTCGGTGGAGGCTGCTTTCTCTGTCGAGCCGAATACCCCTGGTAGCCTGCGCTGGGTCGACAACACCCTGATCTTCACTCCCGATCGCCCATGGGCCGAGCAGTCACAGGTCACCTTCCGATTGCGCGATGGCGTTCGCTCGGAGCGGGGGCTGCCGCTAATCGGAAGCCGAGTATGGTCGTTCCGCGTGGGAGCGCCCCGGCTGCTCTACCTCTGGCCCTCCGGCGGCAATGCGGATCTGTACGCAGCCACACTCGACTCCGCCGAACCCGAGCGGCTGACCGAGAGCGAACACGGCGTCCGAGAGTATGCGGTGGGCGGAATGGGTTCGGTCGTGGTGTACGCCGCGGTCCGCTCGGATGGTCAGGCGGACTTCTGGCAGCTCGATCTGGCCGGCGGCGACGATCGCCTGGTGTATGCCTGTCCGGCTGATTCCCAGTGTGGATCTCCCGCCCTCTCGGAGGATGGTGAGCATCTTGCGTTCGAACAGGCCGACAGCCGTCCGGGGCCCGGCGCCGAGCCGCTGAAAGGGATGCGCCGCGTCATGCTGTTGCCGATGGCGGGCGGTGACCCACGCCAGGTGAGCCCCGACGACCATCTGGCGATGCTCCCGGTGTGGGCCCCCGATGGGAAGCTTGCCTACTATGATGGGACGTTGCGGGCGAGTGTTGTGCTGTCGCCCATCGACGGCGCCATCCGTGAAGTGCTGGCCTATGTGCCGAATGACCTGGGGTTGACCGGGGCCTGGTCCGCCGACTCGGCGTTTCTGGTGTTCCCGGAGATCGCCTTCCTTACCGAGCCGGAGTCCGACGACGCTCATGCCAGCGAGGAAACCGAGGGCGCCTTCCACAGTCACCTGGTGCGGGCGCAGGTCCCTTCCCTGGCTGTGACGGACATCTCCGCCCCAAGCGAGGAGTTGGTGGAGGATGCATCGCCAGCGTTGTCGCCGGACGGCGAGTGGCTGGCCTTTGCCCGGAAATACCTCGACCCGCAGCGCTGGACTCAGGGCCGCCAGTTGTGGCTGGCCCGGCCGGATGGTGCGCAGGCGCGCCAACTGTTGAATGAGCCCGCCTTCAACCATTCGGCCCTGGTATGGAGCGCCGACTCGAGGCGATTGGCGTACATGCGCCTCAACCAGGCCGACCTGGGGCAGCCGCCAGAAATCTTCATCTTCGACGTGCAGGCGGGCGCAGCCCGGCTGGTTCGCGCACAAGCCTATTCCCCGCAGTGGCTACCGTGACGCTTGCCGGGATGCATCCCCCCGACTTCGCCCTTCCGGATCTGCGCGGCGAGACGCGGCGGCTCAGCGACCTGCTCGGCCGGGTCGCGGTGCTGATGTTCTGGTCCTGCGAATGTCCTCACGTTGAGCGTCTGGATCGGGCCCTGGCCCACATGGGGATGGATTGGCGAGAAGATGTCATCGTCTGGCGCATCGCCAGTTCCGCCAACGAGGCGCCGGAGCAACTAAGACTCCATGCCGACGCGCTGGGTGTCGCGCCGGTGCTGCTGGACACGGACCAGACGGTCGCCGTCTCCTTGGCCGCCGAGGTCACGCCGCACGTCGTCGTGCTCGATCGCCAGGGGATCATCCGCTACGCGGGTGCGGCCGACGACGTGACGCTGCGTCAGCGGGAACCGCGGCGCAGCTATCTGGCCGAGGCAGTGGCCGCCCTTCTGAGGGGCAGGCCGCCGGATCCGAGCGAGGTGCCGGCCTTTGGCTGTGTTCTGACTCGTGCTCGACCGCTGGGGAACTGACGGCCGGAGCGCTAGTCGTCAAATGGAATCTCACCTTCGAGCGGCACGATCTCCGGCTGCACGACCGCCAGCAGGTCATCCCGTGACAGGATCAGCCCGGTGTTGGGAACGCCTGCGCCCAGCGAAAGCGTCTCGTTCAACAGGATTTCCCGGTCAGCCAGGATGCGCAGCGGATGCGGCAGGCCGAACGGCGAGACCGCACCGGGAGGGTAACCCGTCGCCGCCAGGACCTGCTCGCGGGAGGCCGTGGTGATGCGCGAAACCCCCAAGTACTGGCGCAGCTTCGGCCAGGAGACCTGGCGTGCCCCGGGCATCAGCACCAGCACAAACTCGCCGCTCTCCAGCCGGAAGAGCAGCGAGCGAACAATCTGGTCGGGATCCAGGCCGCGTTCGCGGGCAGCTTGCTCGAGCGAGTGCAGCGGGTGCGCGTGCACGTGGAGCTGGTAGGGGATCCTCAGCTGGTCCAGCTGGCGGGTGGCGGGCGTCGAGAGCGGCATCGCCTCGATTGTAGCCGGGTGATGGACCGCGGTATACTGGTAGCGCCGCTTGGATCAGCACCTTGACCGAGACGGCTGGGTCGTCGCTTGCCGATTCCCCCGCCCTCGGACCGGGCGGGGGTTGTGTTTTCCGATCGGCATCTCACTCGGAGGAGGAGAGAGCCATGTCTACCCCCACGGTCGAACCTCAATCCGCCAAGGTCACAACGCTTGCCCTGCGCCGCAGGAAGGCGGCCGGTCGGCGTATCACCATGTTGACCGCCTATGACTATCCCACTGCCCTGGCGCTCGACCAGGCCGGGATCGATGCGATCCTGGTCGGTGACTCGCTGGGCATGGTTGTGCTGGGGTACGAGAACACGCTGCCCGTGACGATGGAGGAGATGCTGCATCACAGCCGGGCGGTGGCGCGCGGGGCTCGTCGGCCGCTGCTCGTCGGCGACATGCCCTTCCTTTCCTATCAGGTGTCACCGGAGGAGGCCGTCCGAAACGCTGGGCGCTTCCTGCAGGAAGGAGGCATGGACGCCGTCAAGGTCGAAGGCGGCCGCGAGCGGCTGGCGTCGATCGTGGCCATCCTGCTGGCCGGCATTCCGGTGATGGGACACATCGGCCTGACGCCGCAGTCGGTGTGTCAGCTGGGAGGGTTCCGCCCGCAGGGGCGGACGGCGCAGGCAGCGATCGAGCTGCTGCATGACGCGGTGGCGCTCGAAGCAGCAGGCTGTTTCGCCATTGTGCTCGAATCGATTCCGCAGGAGCTGGCGGCCGAGATCAGCCGGCGCCTGACCATTCCGACGATCGGCATCGGCGCCGGGGCAGGGTGCGACGGCCAGATTCTGGTGACGCATGACCTGCTGGGACTATTCGAGCGGTTCACGCCGCGTTTTGTGAGACAGTATGCGGATCTGCATGGCGAGATGAAGCGTGCCTTCAGCGCGTACATCCAGGATGTGGAGGCGGGTCGGTTT
>Ga0105093_10000737_pt1 | contig 12425 bp, 9 predicted proteins | sample PPLLak3March2015_2_FD_79111 | JGI IMG/M metagenome (GOLD analysis project Ga0105093, IMG submission 79111) | Freshwater sediment microbial communities from Prairie Pothole Lake near Jamestown, North Dakota, USA - PPLs Lake P8 Core (3) Depth... | ecosystem: Environmental > Aquatic > Freshwater >... | reverse complement strand
TTCCTTTGATCCAGCAGATTTGCCATCTTTTAAAAATTCAGGATAAATAAGATCAGACATTATGTGATATCGTCCATGACTGCATTGAAAAGCTATAGTTCCAGATTCAGTTGCGCCATAGACTTCGAATACTTTTGCATTAAATGTTTTTTCTAGCAGACTTCTAAGCGGCGGTGTAAGTATCGATCCTATCGTCGCGATGTGGCTAGGATTTACATCATCTCCATATCCTTTTTCTTTTAATAGCGCTAGATGACCAAGCATGCCAACGTATCCACCTATAAAATCTGGTTTAAACTTATTTATTTCTTTGATTACTTTCATTGGTTCGTCATTAGTGTTCAACCATTGCATATTAGCAAAAAAATGTCTGCTGTTGAGGTTGTTAAGTAATCCTCTTTTTATATAGCCGCTTCCAATGGTATGAGGTGCAAAATCTGCAATAATTGTTAATCTGTTTTTCCTCCAGTTAATCCCATGATTTTTAAGTACGCGAATGTACCAAAAAAACCATAGAGTTGCATCGTACATATCACCATAAAGTGACAAAGATTTGCCGGTTGTACCGGAAGTTGTAATTTCTATAAGTTTATCTTTTCTGATTTTTGGTGGAATAATACCATCCGGATAATGGGCCTTTATATCATCTTTAGAAATAGTGGGTAATTTTGTGATATCTTCTATTCCCTTTATGTCGCTTGGAAGAATGTTTGCTTTTTTGTATCTGTCATGATACAGCGGTACCGTGTAGGCGTATTTGACTACGTTTTTCAAACATCTATCCTGATATTTTTTCAAAGTTTCTTCGTTAAAATTATTGAGCCGATCTATATCAAACGAATAGCTTTTTAGAATCTTTGAGAGAAATATTGGATTATAGAATGGATTCATTATTTCACGACATGAATTTTCAAGAGTACTCTTATTTTGTAGATTAGATTAATATGTATCCCTTATATTAGAGCTTTTACAATGAAAATATTGATCATAGAAAATGTATCTATAGGTGCGGCAAAATACGGGTTTTTTGATAAAACATTGCTTACTATGTTCTCAGTCATACCAACCCTTTATGCCCGTCGAATCGCAGCTATCACTCCAAAAAAAAACTCTGTGGAATTAATCAATGAGCGATACACTTCTATTGATTTTGACAAGCCTTATGATTTGGTGCATATCAATTTTACAACGTCTAGCGCTCCCCGAGCCTATGAAATTGCAGATAAATTTAGGAAAAAAAATGTAACAGTGGTGCTAAGTGGCATGCATGCTTCTGCCTTGCCTGAAGAAGCAAAACAGCATGCAGATAGCGTTTTACTTGGACAAGGTGAACTAAACTGGTTGAAGTTACTAGATGATCTTGGAAAAAACAAATTAAAGCCGTTATATCAGCCTATAAAATTTGATAGTTCAGTTCATATCCCACCAACAGACATAAAACTACCTGGTCTTGTATTGAGTGGCGCTATTGAGGCAACCCGTGGATGCCCATATAAGTGCACGTTTTGTCGCGAGGGCAATCTTCCAGGAGGCTCACATTTTTACAAAAGACCGGTTGATGAGGTTGTATCAGAAATAAAAAATCTACCGCAGAAAACCTTCACTTTTTATGATACTTCTCTTACAATAGACCCAGTTTATACAAAGTCTTTGTTTAAAAAAATGAAAGGTTTGCATAAAAAATTTTCTTGCAACGGCAACGTCGATGTTATAGCTAGTGATAAAGAACTGGTGAGACTTTCTAAAGAAGCTGGTTGTGTATCTTGGCTTATTGGGTTTGAATCGGTTTCGCAGAAAACACTAAATGAAATTGGTAAAAAAACAAACACGGTTGAAGAATATAAAAAAGCAGTGCAGAATATACATGATGCGGGGATGATTGCCATTGGTTGTTTTGTATTTGGTTTTGATACAGATACAAAAGATGTTTTTGATAGTACTATATCCATGATAAAGGATATGAAGATAGACATTGTGGATTTCTTAGTTTTTACGCCATTCCCCGGCACTCCTCTTTTCGATACGCTGGAGAAAGAATGTCGTATTTTAACTAAGGATTGGTCAAAATATAACATGAAAAATGTTGTTTTTAAACCCAAAAATATGGCTTCCAAAGATTTGCTTTTTGGTATCAGAAAAATGTACAGCGAATTTTACTCCACTGCTTATGCAGTAAGAAGAGTCTTGAATTGTTTAAAGTTGGGGTTGTATCCATTTTTCCTTATGTTGGAACGAAATGTTAGTGCTCGCATGCAGATGAGGTTATTGGAGTATTCAAAGTAAAATAACGAGTTTTATTAACCACTAAATCATTTTAGAGGAATGATGAGGTTAGAAAAAAAAGGAATGCTGGCACCTTACACTATTTTGACATCATTATTTACAGGCATGTGCTTTCCTTTATTGGGATCTTTTATTGCACTTAATCTTGGGGTTATAGATGAGTTCTACATCGATGGTATCATTTTGGTTGTTATCGGCGGCTTCCTTGCCCAATGGATTCTTGCACATACAATCCATGATATTTATCATATGAAAATAGAGAAAAGAGTCACTTTTTCTAAGAAAACTTTGAAGATATTGTTTGTTTTATCTCTTTCAATCTTGCTTTCTATAGCTTTATATCTTGCATCACAGCGCGGATGGCCTGTGCTAGTTTTTTCAGTTATTGGTGCGATAGTTAGTATGTATGCGGAAGGTCTTTTGCATCATGAATCCCAGATGGCTTTTGGTGCAATGTTTTTGGTAATTGGCAGTTTTTATGTTCAAGCAGGAACACTTGATCTAGATTATATGGTGTGGCTTAGAGTAATTTGTATGGCTCTTTTTGCTTTCCTCTCTCAATATGGTTGGCTTCTCATCTATAGACTGGATGACTATAAGTACAATGAAAAAATAAAGAATCGAAGTATTTTGATTACAAAGTCAGCACTTATCTTTCTGATAATCTATTTTTTATTATAGGTTGATTCCTTTTTTGTGTTCATCATACCTAGATACTTTAATCCGTCTCTTATATCTGAAAAAAACAATGATATATAGGATTTAACAAATCCGAAATCATCATTTTTTAATGATTTTATGAAAAGTCGTAGCATAAAAGATGGTCTGGCGTAGTAGTCTCCACGGGCTTTTATGCAATATTGTACGATTTCGCTTTCTGTAAATAGTCCTAGTCCTCTTTTCGAGTCTGCTGGTACAAAATAGTCGTTCTCAGATATTTTTCCCTCTTTTACTGCGTTGCACCACAGTTCAGAGCCAACCATGTACTTTAATGTTGCAAATCCAACTGAGTCCAGGGGAAGTGATTTCGCAAAGTTCAATGTTCTTTCAAAATGTTCCTTTGTTTCGAAGGGTGCTCCTAAAATAAATGAGCCCATGTTGAACAAACCTATTTTGTCGCTTAGATTAACTGCATATCTTATTTTTTCCAATGTTATGTTTTTGTTGTAGAAATCAAGGACATCCTGATTACCTGATTCCAGGCCATATTGTATATGTGTTACACCAGCTTTTTTCATTTTTTGAAACAGTTCTTTTTCTGCTGCATCAACACGAGCCGCTGTTATAATGAATTTTAACTTTATTTTTTCTTTTATAATTCCATCCAATAGTTCATGGGCTTGTTTTTTGTTAGATAAGAAACTGTCGTCTACAATTGCAACGTATCTGTATCCTTCTGCTTGGATTTGTTTTAGTTCTTTTAAAATGTTTTTTGTTGATCTGGTTCTATATTTCTTCATGCTAACGGAGTTTCTTGAACAGAACCTGCAAGCATACGGGCATCCTCTGCTTGTTATAATTGATGTGTAATCTCCGTTTTTGATTTTTGGGTTGAATTGGTCCCCATACGTGTATTTGTTTACAAGATGGCGAGATGGAAATGGGGCTGAGTCGAGATCCTCGATTAATTTTAATTCAGGTCCTTTTTTTATTTTGTTACCCTCTCTATAATAAATTCCGGGTATATCTGAAAAAGAGATTTTTCCATTCATTGCTTTTTTAATGTCATTAATTATGAGTTCTCCATCTCCTTGAACACTTATATCTGCCCCTGTTTCTTCTAATGATTTTTCCGGGAATAATGTACAGTGCGGTCCTCCTATTATCACTTTAAGTTTCGGCTTATTTTTTTTAATAATTTTAATTATATCAATTACGCTTTCTAGCGCAAAACTTAAGACCGTTATTCCTACAACATCTGATTTTTTTACTGTATCTATTATCTTTTTCTCTTCAAAAGAGTCAACGGAGAAATCAAGTACTGTGACTTTGTCTCCATCCTCCTCCAGGATTTTTGCGATATAAAGTAAACCTAGTGGTGGAGCAAGTCCTTTGTATGCAATATTTTTTTTGTTTGAGTTATCGTATGAATAATAAGATTGTGGGTAGATTAGTAGAAAATTAATTGTTTTACCTCCTTACTCCTAATACGATTTCGTTATTATATCTTTTTTAAAAAACAATTTTTTTAGAGAATAAATGCAACTACGTCTATGCTGTCTGTTGCTGTTTTTCCTTCTTTGTCGTATAGTTTTACTTCTATTGTGTATCTACCAAATGCAAATGTACTCCATTTTAGTTCATACGGTTCCTTTGTTATTGTTTCTTTTATTTGTCTGAATCCGCCTTTTATTATGAACTCTACTTTTTCTACGCCTGCCTCTGCTTGGTAGTTGGTTTTTATTGTTGTTTTGCCTATTATGAGGGTTCTTCCTTTCAGTGTTTTACCTATTTCTTTACCTAGTATATACAATTCCCATTTCCTTGGTGAACTGATTCCTATAACTGGTGGTAGCGATCCTTCCACTACTCTTGTTGCTGTTGTGGCATCAGCATAGTATGAGTTGAATTGCTTTTCGTTTTCCGGCGGGTCGGAGTATGCTTTTGTTGATTTTTGGTTGAAAACTGTTGCTAAGATCCATAGATTTTCAGGGTAAATATTTTGGTCTGCATCCCATATTTTTGTTATTGTTTGGTTTTTGTCGCTCTGTATCTCTATGTCATCATCTATCGCGTAGTCTATGAACGCTAGATGGTAGGGTTTACCATCCCAGTCTGACCACTGGCTGTTTATCTCTGTCACATATACTCTTACGTGTCCTTTGTATGTTGTACTTTCTTTGTTTTCTATTGTTGCTGTGACTGTCACCTCTTTTCTGCTTTCATCCCATTTGGCTTTTAGGCTTAGAAGTATTTTTGGTGTTTGTCTGTTTTTTGCTTCTTTTAGTTTTGCGTTGAAGGTTTTTTCGAAGTCACTCGATCCCATTATTACCCTGTATCCACCGTCTATGAAAACTGTTGGGAATCCTAGTATGTTGTAGTCGTTGTAGAGTCGGTTGTGTGCATTTGTGTTTTTATCTTCCACCAGGCTAACGTAGTAAAAGTCAGTTTCTCCTGAGATGTTAAATTTTTTGTGTAGAACATCTGCAACTATGGGACAGTTTGAACACCACGTTGCCGTGGCTTCTTCCACCAAAACTATGTGTGTGAAATCTTGGTTATTATCATCATTATTATCAGTATTATCGTTAGAATTGTTTTGATTATTATTGTTATTGTCGTTTGTGTTATTGTCTGTTTGTTTTGTTTCTGTGAAAAAAACCATGTAAAGCGAGGAAATCAGCAGTATGGATATTACTAAGACTAGCGCTATTTTATGTAGAAACTTCATTCTAATTAATAAATACGGCTTTTTTTATATTTAAAACTATCGAGAAATAAGGACTAAAATAGGTTTACCACAGCAGGTTTTGTTTCAGCTGTATCATATGCAGATTTACGCCCATCTCCTCCATTCTCATAAGGTAGGTTTTTCCTAGGCGTTGTGAGAATCTTTCTATGAAATATTGACCTGCTTCGTCCCCTAGTGAGACAGCTATGCTTTCTATGATTTTTTGTATGGCTCTGCCGATTTCCGATGATCGTATAGTATTAAGGCCAGCCGGTATGCTTATTGCGTTGATGCCTTCTGAGTAGCGTGTATCGTCTATTTTCACGTATTTCAAGTAGCCGTATCTATCATCCATTTTTTTAAGAACGTTATCAACTGCAAGTACTGCATAGCTCTGTGCGCTAGCCTCGCTTAGTACATCAACCAGTGATTTAATCACATGTTTAACTAATGCTTCGTGTGTTAACTGTATTATGTCCAGGTTTACACCTATCTCTTCTAGTTTAATGAGATAGTCATCTGTGAGCCTGTTTCTGAATCTTTCTATAAACTGGTAACCACCTTTTTCTTTTAGGGATCTGTTTGTTTCCTGTAAGACTCTTTGGATTAGATCTCCTATTTTTTTTGGTTCTATCGTGTCTATGTTTTTTGATACAACGATTACGTCTGTGCTTTGCATGTACATTACATCGTTTATTTCAACGTGTTCTAAAAAATCGTATTCCATTTTTAGCCTTGTTACTATGTAATTTAGTGTTTGGATTGCGTTTTTTCTGTCGCTTTCTATATCCATTATGTCAAAGAGTATTTTTAGTACAATTTTCAGCATCTCGGAGTTTTCTATTTTTAGTTTGTTCAACACTTTCACTTCTGTTATATACTCTAGTTGTAACAAGTCTAAGTCTATGCCTGATTTTTTCATTATAGATTCGAAGTTCAATGGCAAGTTTTCTTTGATTTCTCTTATAAAATAATATCCGGTGCTTTTGTCCATTGATGTTGTTAGTTTTTTGAAAAATTCTATTATAAAAATGTTTAATTTTTCTTGGTCAACTTTGTTTATATCTGGTTCTACGTTTACTATTTCAACTGATTCCCAGTACTGTGCAACTTTTATCTGTATATATTTTAAGAAATCATATTTTTTTCTTAGTTCACCAATTATTCTGTCTATTACTACAACCGCATAAACTTCGGAGGTTCTTCTACCTATAACATCTACCACGGTTTTTAATAGACCTATGGTTAACTCTCTATTTTCTAAAGGTGGCATCCACACCCTCTGTTCTTATTATACAAATATATCAATATGTTATTATGTTATTAAAACTTCTCTTGCCTAGGAATTGTTGTCCCAGAAGCCTCGTGTTCTTGCGTAGGTGAGTTCTGCTTTTAGAATATCTTGCAATAGTTTGATTTGCAGCTCCTCTGATCTACCCAGGCTGGTTTTGTTGTATCTGCCTAGTATTCTAGTTGCTGTATCTGGTCCTACTCCTCTGGCCATTAGTGCTAACATGGCATATTTTCCGTGACTTAGGACTAGACTAGCGTTTTTATGTATCCTTTTTAACTCTTTTTCTTCTTCTTTCGTCCTGTTTTTTTTGCTGAGTAGTTTTGCTGTGTCCCCCCGGTATCTGTTCAGTACAGCGATTTTTATTGCACCGCATTTTGGGCACCTTGGTTTTGTATCTGCTCTGTGCACTGTGGTTGTCCATGTGTGATTACAGTTTGTGCACAAAAGTGTTATATCGGTATTTTCTAATCTGTTTTTCAGGGCCATTAGTATTGATCTGTCTGCTCGTTGTGGTACCATTAGTCCACGTATGGTCTCGAAACCTGCTAGTGCGATTGGTGACAGTCTTTGTATGTGGATGTTTATCTCGTTGTTTTGTATCATTTTCAGTATTTTTTGTGTGTTTTCTGCATCCATCCTTTCCCACAGTAGTTTGTCCACTGATTCTTCGTATATGAGACTATTGTCAAAAAGTGTTAGTATCTTTTTTGCTCCGACGTTCTTATAGTCGAAGTTTTTGCTTATCGCACCGAATTTTCTTGCAACGTGTACTAGTTGCCATCTAATATAAGTAGAGTTTTTCAGTATGGTTTCAAGTAAGTAGTCTAATGTCTCCGGTTTTGTTTTCAATAGTATCTCTTTTATTCTATCTATCGGTATGCGTCCTGGTAGCTCTAAGCTTATTCTGTATGCGTCGCTGTTTATCCCCACACTTTCTCCTATTGATTGTGCGAGTAAAGCTGATATCAGACGACCAAGTGTTTCGTTTATCTTGGTTCCGAAGCAGGCGTTTATGATGATTGTTTTGTCTTCTACCTCTATTGTTATGTTTTGATCATCTGGTACTTTGAATCCTTGTCTTTTTTGTTCATCTATCTGCTTTAGAATTTTATTTAATGTTTCTTTATTGCAAGGATATTCGCCTAGATCTTTTCCGTCTGATACTAGTCGTCTCATCTGTCCTACTTCTCTTGCTACCTCATATGGTACCGGTATGTCCTCGCCTGTCCAAGATGGTATAGTCCCCATCTCTTTTGACTGTGAGACCAGTATGCCTTTTTCGTCTCTCTTGACTATTATCCATGGTCTGCCTTTCAGTATAAATCTTGCTCCATCGAAACCATAGCTTAGAATGAAACTCTCATCAAGTGTTCCTATTTTGTTTCTCGTGCTTATGTCTATTACAGTGAATGTTTTTTCGTCTGGTATCATAGATATGTTTTCTAAAAAATAGTTTCTTGAGTTTGAGCGTTTTACAACAAAATCTTGTTCCAACCATATTGTCCGCTGGTTTTTCAGTTGTTGCAGGGTTTTGTTGAAAATATCAAGTTTTAGGTTGTGAAACGGATAAGCTCTTCGTATTATGTTGTACATCTTTTCTGATTTGATTCTACCATATTCCAGGGCTATCGATGTGATTTGGTTTGTTAAAACCGATAATGGGTTTTGTCTTACTCTTAGTTCTTCTAACTCACCTTTTAGTGTTTTTCTTGCTATAACAAGGCTTTCTGCTAGGTCTTCTGCGTGGGTTGCTATGATTGTGCCCTTTGATGTTTTTCCTATGCTATGGCCTGATCTGCCTATTCTTTGTACTATCCTAGTTACTTCTCTAGGTGAGTTGTATTGTATAACAAAATCTGTATCACCCACATCTATGCCAAGTTCCAGTGATGATGTGCATATGAGTGATTTTAGTTTACCGCTTTTGAAATCATCCTCAGCTTCAACCCTGGCATTTTTTGATAGCGAGCCGTGATGAACTCCTATAGGCATGTCTTTTTCCCACAAGTTAAAACGTGATGCCAGGATTTCTGCTCCATCGCGAGTGTTTATGAAAAGCAGTGTTTTCACATGCTTATCTAAGAGTTCTTTACATCTGCGTAGCGAGGCAAAGGATATCGGTTCCATAGACAGGTTTTTTGCGTTGCTGTAATCGTTTTTTTGTGTTGTTGGCAACTCCACGTTTATGTCTATGTGTTTTGTTGCATCAACCTCCAATATTGTTACATGTCGGTGTTTGTTGTTTTCCAGTCCACCAAGATATTTTGCTACTTCACCTGGTGAGCCCACAGTTGCTGATAACCCTATCCTCTGGAAATCGTGGTTCTCCTCTTTGGTTAACTCGTATAGTCTTTCCAGGGCGACAGATAGTTGCGCTCCTCTCTCATCACCTGCTAGCTCATGTATCTCGTCAACAACAACCCACTTGGTTTTTTCCAGGTGCTTTCTTAATCTTCTACCAATGAAAAGGATTTGCAGGGTCTCCGGTGTTGTGATTAGCATATCTGGTGGGTGTGTTGATTGTCTTGCTCTTTCAGCCTGCGATGTGTCACCGTGTCGTACCGCTATTTCTATGTCTAATTCTTTTCCCCATAGGATTGTTCTTCTTAGCATGTCACGGTTTAGTGCTCTAAGTGGTGTTACGTAGAGGATTGAGATGCCCTTGCTTTTTTTATCTTGTTCAGCGGTTTTTTCTTTTAAAAAATTGTGAAATATTGGTAATAGTGCTGCCTCTGTTTTTCCAAGACCTGTTGGTGCTATCAATAGAACGTTTTTCCCGTCTATTATCTCCGGTATGGCCTTTGTCTGGGGTTCAGTGGGCTCTTGTATGTTTTTTGAAGCAAGATGCTTTTGAATATTTGTATTTAAAATTGAAAAAACCGATTTCATCTAATCAAAAATGCAACACGGTCCGATATTTATTGTTTTCTTCTCTAGTTTAGTGCACCGTAGAAGATGAAACCCATACCAAACCACATTATTGAGAGTACATAGTACCATACAAATTCTATATTTAGAACGAGACCTAGGCCTATTATAATCCATGGCAACAGGATTAGTAGGAAGGCTGTTATGGTTTTTCTAATGTTTTCTGATAGATTTAAGTCCATATTTCATCAACATCTTTTGGTTTTCGTCTCCCACTATTGGGAATGGGTTATTTAAGTTTAACTTGACTATTTGATATCTTTCACTTTTCCAAGAGCAGAACCATCAAGCAGATAAACCTCTGTGTTTTCAACGTCTATTGTTTTTCCTATCGGTCCCATTATGCCTTCTCTGTTTGCTGATATGCCTCCGCATAATGGGTTGAAAGCAGGTGTTATCAATATCTGCGGATCATTTGAATCTGGATATTTTTCTTTTATTTTTTCTTTTATGGTTTTTGCTTTTAGCCAGCATGGTTCAAATGTTTTATATTCTAGTCTGTCCGTGAGCATTATAGTTGGATGTGTGTGTGCCATTATTATTTGTTCGCATTGCATGATTTCTTCGCTAGGCCATCTGTGTCCGTGCACGAAACCAATATTTTCAAGGAAGAAGCCATCTGATGGGTGGATTGTTATGCTTGTTGGCGTTATTCTTTGTATATTGCCATCGTGGTTGCCAGGTATTATATGAATTGTGCCATGTTTTTGTATTGTTTCTAGGAAGTTTATCACGTCTCTTCTCTCTTGTATTGTTGATGATGGTATGTTGTGTTTTATGTCGCCTAATAGTATGATTTCTTTTGGTTTGTATTTTTTACATAAAGTGATTAAACGGTTTGTCATGGTTTGTGTTTGAGATGCGGTGTTAATGCCTTGTTCTTTTAGTTCGCTTTCTATTCCTATGTGCAGATCTGCTGCTAATAGTATTTTTTTGTTTATCAGAAGAGCAGGTTCGTTAAGGATTGGTTTTAGTTCTATCTGCATGGTTGTTTAGTCTCAATGTGAGAATAAATAATAAATTTTTTCTAGGTGTCTTATTTAGAAAGAAGCCAGTGTTAATTCGGCTGTGATGGCAACTATTTTACCAATTTCATTAGATTGATTATCTTTTTTTCATCTATTTCTTTCAAAGAATAAACCTTGATATGTTTCATTGTTTTTCCGGTGCCTTCAAATAATGCTTGTTCTTTTTTTGATAATCCTTTCAATGAAAAACCTAAATTTACATGGTCTTTAAGTGAGACTATGTAATATTTTCCACAGATGTCTTCTTTTGTTGAGCCATAACATGGGACTCCTACTTTCATTTCTTCGTTGATTTCAGGGAATGTTTTTAGAATAATCTCCCTTAATCTCTGACAAATTTCTTTTTGTGGTGATTTTTGTTTGTTTATATATTTGTCAACTTTCTCATCCATAATATTGATTAAATAGATTCATCATTTAAGATTTACTAAAGAAACAAATCATTTGTTGTATATTTTTCAGTGATACTCCATACAATTGATTTTTGCGTACCAAAAATATTTATGTTGTAATAATATCTCCCGCAACGCATGATTACAAAAACCATTATGTGCCCAAATTGTAAAACCCATGTTACAATTGAGGGCAATCCTGGGGAGAAATATCTAGTCGCTTGTCCTAACTGTAATTTGAAAGGTCATTTTACTCTCCAAGGTACTGAAACAAAATCTAGTGAATTTAGTCTCGAGATTCATGGTCTTACTAAGACATACAAGGATGTCAAAGCGGTAGATAATTTATCTTTTAGTGTTAGAAAGGGTGAGGTTTTTGGTTTTCTTGGCCCTAATGGCGCAGGCAAGTCTACTACGATTAAGGCTATGCTTGGTTTAATCCATGTGAACAGTGGCGATATTAAATTTAACGGCTTTGATATTAAAAAACACGATATTGATATAAAGCAGAAAATAGGTTTTCTTCCCGAGAGAGTTTCTTTTTATGATAATCTTACCCCAGTTCAGACGCTTAATTTCTTTTGTGAGTTGAAGGGCGTAGATAAATCCGTTGTTCCTTCTTTAATCAAAGAAGTTGGTCTTGAGGAAGCAATGAATAGGAAGGTTGGTACTTTTTCAAAAGGCATGGTTCAACTATTAGGTGTTGCGCAGGCATTAATTGGAAATCCTTCTATTTATATTCTTGATGAGCCAACAGCTGGTTTGGATGCCAGATGGGTCAAAATTGTTCGCGAGAAGATCAAGATGCTTAATGAGCGTGGTGCTACAGTGATTTTTTCATCTCATATACTTAGCGAAGTTGAGACTCTTTGTGATAGAGTCGCAATTATAAATAAAGGTAAACTTATCGCTCAGGACACAGTTGCAAATCTGAGTAGATATCTACATATGAAACCTCGTCTTGAAATTACTATCAAAGGTTTGAATGGAAAAATACCAGACATGCTCGGTAGTTTTCAGGGCGTGGAAGCTGTAGAAGTTAACGGCGATGTTTTATCTGTTACCTGCGAATCTCAAATTCGTTCAAAGATAATCTCCTCTTTAGGGGA
>Ga0105093_10000736_pt1 | contig 12438 bp, 5 predicted proteins | sample PPLLak3March2015_2_FD_79111 | JGI IMG/M metagenome (GOLD analysis project Ga0105093, IMG submission 79111) | Freshwater sediment microbial communities from Prairie Pothole Lake near Jamestown, North Dakota, USA - PPLs Lake P8 Core (3) Depth... | ecosystem: Environmental > Aquatic > Freshwater >... | reverse complement strand
TGAGATATACCTCCATTTTCTTGTTCCATTGGGATAAAATGCATACAAGGAATGGTCGCCACCAGTGGTTCCAAAATAGATTATGCTATTATTATCAATAAGGGGCGATCCATAGAATGATCCTGGTCTATTTTCGCTTTTTCGCCAAATCTCTGTTCCGGTGATGTTCATGGTGCTATAGGAGCTTCGGCCTGTATGAAGGACATCATGACTTTGCATTGGCCATGGAGAATTCATGACTCCTTCAAAAAATCCAGTTTCAGGACTCATAGTTTCTTTTATACTTGCTATTAGATAGTTGTTACTAATGTTGGGTTTTGCATGTTTAGTATTGTCAATATGCCACTCATAATTGTATGATTGACAGATTGAGTTTTCAGGCATGGATTCAATAGTCTGTTTACCTGGAATTATGAAAAAAAGATTTTCAAAAATTATTACGGCGAATAATAAAGGAATTACTACCTTTTGAATTTTCATTTTTGCCTCCAATTTATTAATTGTCGTCCAATTAATAAATTTATCGGATTGAAAAATTTCGAAATAATAATAAACAATTTTTAGATTCTATACTCCATAATTGACAAATAAAGGGAGAAAAGTAATATATGAGGAAAAAAATTATAGCCATAATATTAAGCTTGTTAATGACTTTAGGAGCCGTAACCATCGTTCTAAAGAATGATAATGAACTATCTGTGAAAGCCACTGAGATACCTGAAGGTGAAATCGGCCTGGATCATGAATGGATATGGTAGAGAGTTGAGGATTTTGCCAATGTCATTTATGATGCAGATTGGTCAGATGAGAATGATATCCCCAAAGGACGCTCATGGGCTACAGCAGGAGAAGAATATACAATAAATGAAATTTTGAATGAATTCATGTATGGTGAAAATAACGTTTGTGGTCTTACGGAGTATAAAGAACTCCCAATTGAATATGTTGATGGACCACGTGGTGAAGATCCAGATGAAAATCCGAAAGAATATTCGACGAAAATCGATATCCTCGATTACAACCTAGACATCTATGAAGATTCAACTTTAACACATGATATCCCATATGAAGAATTATTCCCCTACGGAATCGGTGTTGACCCCGAGTCCGATGATATTTCTACTAGAACCCATTTCGAAAATATTGAAGTTAGAGATATGCTTATCAATTTTTTTCCTTTTTCAGGCAGCTACATCAAGAATTATTATACGGTAAATGGTGGAATTTTAAATAATTTTGATGCGTCTCTTTTCGGGATCGTCAAATACATCGAACGAAACGAATCATTACCCGATGCCAAAAATCAGACCGATACAATTTTTATTCTCGATGAAGAACCATCATGCGAACAGAAAATGGAAAACATGAGCGGAGCCCTCGGTTGCATTCTAATTAAAAATGCATCAAAAACCTATATTTTTACTAATGCCTCTCAACAATATTTCAATGTAGGTAAGGTCGATGGTACTGGTACGAATTTCTCCTTAATGCTTGATAAATTGAAAAATGGAACAACTTTTTTCGTGGATAATTTCGCTGATAGCAATACCTTTTATTTTTCCAATCTTGACGATCCTTCATTAGCATTCCTGGATGACTGGGTCGGATTACTTGATTTACATTGGAAATCATCTAATTTGACGATCCTTGACTGGTATATAATATTAGGAGCAAATAGGTTTTTGTATAAAATACCAGCGGAGTATCGACACTGTAGAGGATTTATTCTCTCAGGCCCAGGGAATATGCATCTAATGATGCACACTGTTATTAATTGGTCATGGTTCAAAAATACATATTCAGACAGATTTCATTTCCCGATGTTTTCTGTCAATGAAACTGTCGGGGGATGGTTAAGAGAAGAATCAGTTACCGTCACTGGAAGTATCGATCAAGTATATAGGAAGCAAACAGATATAACACCAGGTGTTGAAAGCCATAATGTCGTCGCTTATCGAAATATCTCGCAGAGCCCTGACGATGCCATAGTAGTTCTGAGCAATCGTATAGATGGATGGTGGTCTGAGACGCCAGGAGACAGTGGTGTTGGAGGAGCAATTCTTCTAGGTATCGCCAAATATATGGAGGATTATGATATCACGCCGAAGTATGACCTCGCTTTCCTGTTCACAACCGGTGAAGAATACGGAATGCGTGGCGCGGTCCATTATGTAGATACCCATCCCTATGGTATAAATCCTGGTGAATATAACTTTATTCATTGGATAGGTCTCGATCAACTCTGTATGAATTATACAGAATCTCAGAATAAAAAATTAACGATGGAAATTTATACCAAGAATCAGGCAATGAAAAGTCTTATAGAAACTATCGCAAGTCAGACAAATTATGAAGAAAGAACGAGTCATCATTACGATTTCTCAGTGTTAAACGTAACAGGTGGTGGTAGCGAAGATTATGTCTGGAATAACAGTTGCGGAAACACAATTTTATTGGAGAAGAATAGTGTCTGGGATGGATGGCATAGTACAGGAAATGACGCGCAAGGAAATAACTTTCAAGAAGGTGATTCATTGATAAATATTGATCCCAATGAAGTAAAAGTCGTCAGTGAGCTTTACTGGAATATCACGAAATATTTTTGTGTGAACCCGGACTGCTGGTTCAACGAACCAGCTACCTATACCGCAGTGGATTCCCCATTCGATACAGATGATGAAATTGATTCTATTGACGTCACTGTATTAGTAACATCGATACTTCCGAGTGATAAAGTTCGAGTGAATGCAACGGTAAAAAGCTGGCCTTCAAATGATGTGGTTTTCTGGAAAAACTATGATTTCGTCGTAACATCCGAAGGAACAGAAAAAACATTTACCGTTACCCTGCCTCCCAGTTCAACGGGGGCGACGTACGGAAATTATTTTCTTACGCTCGATTTGTTAAACTCAACAGGTAGGATAAACGATGTCGCTTTGAATACGAGGATGTACGATGATACTGAAACTCAGACTGGTTACGTGGCTCTCACTCCGCGGGGTAATAGTATCATAAATAAACCTAATGACATCACGGGTCCTTCAAGGGTGAAAATAGGTACCTCAGCGAATTTTACCACATCAGCGGTTGATATGAATCAGGATCAAATGCAGTACCAGTGGGAGTGGTATGTACCCTTTGATATTAACACGACAGTCGGACCAATAGACTCTGGTGAGGATTGTACAGCAAATTATACTTATGATAGTTGGGGAACATGGACCATTCAGGTTCGTGCACGAGATGATTACAGGTATCTCTTTGATGGTCCTGAGACCTGGAATCGGTATAGTGATTGGAGTGATTGGTCAGAACCATTCGAAGTAAATGTCCGTTTTCTTATTGATTTTAGCATGTCATGCACCTCTTTTTCATCTGCGGTAAGCGCTCAGTCCGCCATGGAGTTGCCGTCCATTCAGCAAATAGATTCGATTTATGATGCTGCTGTATTTGGTGGGACCGCACCTTATAATTATACATGGACGTTCAATCATGAACGATGTGCAGCACAACAAAAAACCGTTAATTATTCGTTTGATGAACCAGGAAATTATTCCGTTATTTTGAATGTCACTGATAATGACGGAAATTTTGAAGAATTTTCTGTGAATGTCTCTGTGATGAATTTAAGCGCAAGTTACAACCTAAGCATTCCATCACCTTTTGCTGAAATTGATGAAAACATCACATTTACGGATACCTCTGCGGTAGCAAGTGGTTACCAGATGACGAACTGGACATGGGATTTCGATGATGGTACGTTCTCCTACGATCGAAATGTCACACATGCATTTACAGTAGAAGGTTTGTACAATGTCTCCCTCATCGTCAGGGATAATCAATCAAACTCGGATATCTCATACCAGCACATACTTATTTTCAATGATGAAATGCCCCCTGAGATCCATCGAGTGAATAATGGTATAAATTTGAAAAATCGATGGTTACAGATTATGATTGTAGGATTATTTAACGACCAAGAAAGCGGTATTCATAACGCCTTAGTGAATATCACTTATCCTAACGGATCTCACACGAATTGTACCATGAACCATTTCGTCAGCGACACCTACTGGTTTGTCTTTAATGACACCGTGCAAGCCGGCCGGTACAACTACACGGTCTGGGTGACCGACTATGAAAACAATACGAGCAACACCACTGGGTATTCCTTCACCATCCCCACAGCCCCAGTCCTCTTCTATTCACCGGCAACACCTGCGGATAACACCAGTTCCAATGACAACTGGGTTAACGTCAACGTGACTGTCCTTGATCCTCTGAACACCTCCGCGTTCATCGACTGGAACCACAGTCTCAAAGGATACTGGCCTATGGAGTCATACAACGACACCGGAGTCTACGATAACTCCACCTACGAGAACTTCGGGACATTCCAGAACGGAATGACCTCAAGAGATAATATTGTATCCGGGAAGTATGGAACGGGATTGGAATTTGACGGTTCTGATGATTACCTGGATGTTGGTAACAGCGGTAGTCTGGATCTGGGCACCGGTGATTTTACGTTTATGGTCTGGGAGAAAAGCCATACCACCCTATATTCGAAGAAAGCGATGATCCTGACCAACAACCCGGCGTCGGAAAGCTGGAAAGGCTACGGGTTCGGCATCATAAACAGCCCCTATCTCATCGTCTCACAATCAACGGGAAATAACATTACATTACAAGGGACAACCGATGTAACAGATAATACTTGGCATCATATTGCATACGTCTGTCGCTCAGGGGCATACTCTATTTATGTTGATGGGGAGGAGGATGCGAGCAGCGGAGGGATCGCTGTAAAAAACATCACCAACACACAACATACCATGATTGCCTATGACGGACACTGTTCAAGCTGGTGTTACTTCGAAGGTTTGCTCGATGAACCGCAACTTTTCAACCGTGCTTTAGGTTCGGAGGAGATTAATGCCTCATACAACAACGGTCTCTACCAGTTATCCCATAATTTCACCAGTCTTTCTGATGGAACATATAGTTATTATGCGCATGCGATAGACACCACCGGAAACCAGAGCAATGCAGAGACACGGCAAATACTCATTGACACCACACCCCCGACGATTACGGATGTCAATGCTTCTCCGCATACTGTCGGATTCGGGTATAACGTGACGATTACTGCAGATGTCGTTGATAACGGCAGCGGTGTAGATCTTGTGACCGTTCAGATAACATTCCCTAATAGTGTTGGGAACTCAAGCAACTATACGATGTCCCTGGTCTCGAATGATACGTATCAATACGTGTTCAATGATACCTGGCTGGCTGGCCAGTACAACTATACGATCTGGGCAACAGATAATACCAATAACACAGCGAGCAGCAGCGGACATCATTTCCACGTCTCCGCGGAGGCGACGATCAGCATCGCTACCCTGCGAAATAGTTATAGTGGGAATCAATACATCAATATCACCGATCCACCGAACCCTCCAGAGGATTATATCTTGGTTGATCGTGGGCTGACCTGGAATACCTACTACAACACAACCTCGGGAGCGAATATCCTAGAGACCTATCAGGGGCCGGTGAATTACCAGGAGGAGAATGAGTCTTGGATGCCCATCTATAATACCCTCATCCCGCTCACATCCAATCATCCTGCTTACGTGTACGGATATCGACAAGGAAATGATCGTGGATTGTATGGTGTGTATTTTAAATCCAACGCGCAGCAGGAGTGGCCAGTCGCTTTCACCTATAACAAGTCAAATGATCCAACGATCCATGCCGTCAGAAGCAAACTTGTAGGAGTTGGTTACGTTGATCCGCAGAGCAACTGGGCTTACGAGTATCTGCAGAATGTGCAGAGCAGCCAGGGACAAGTCAACGACTATTCAATCACCTACCCGGATGTGTTCACCGGCACCGACGTCACCTGGAGCTATGGTAACACCGGATTGAAAGAAGAAATCACATTGAGCAACGCCACAAAGACCGTGTTGCAGAACCATCCACCATCACAATACGGGCTCAATGACACCACGTCGTATCTGGTATTCATCACCAAACTTGACTACCAAGGCCTCAACCTCTACAACAAATCAGGATTACTGGAGGGGAATGTCACGATCTCGGACGCAGGGGTTGACTTCAAGGATATCCTTGGGCAATTCAAATGTGCTCTCCCTCTGGGAGAAGCCTACGAGCTGAACAATGACTCATCCCGGCAGAAACTGACGTACCGCATCGTACACCTGAACGGCAATACCTACTTGCTCTCTGGGTTGAAGGCCTCTGATCTGAATGCGATGACCTTCCCTGTGGTGGTTGATCCGACGCTGACGGTGTATTCCGTCTCCAATGACGGATATATTTACAACTCTGGTTCTGTCTATTCAACGGTTCAATCTGCTTCATCAGGGACCGTGGATAGCTCTAGTATATATATTACGATTGGACAGAAAAGGGGTGTTGGTCCGACCTATTATGTCTATCGTGGTTTTGTGCTCTTCAATACCTCTGCATTGCCGTCTAATGCGTACCTGGATGATGCAACGCTTTCATTGTATAAGAAGGATGATTATTCAGCCACGGATTTTGACATCACGATCCAGAATGGCCAGCCAACATATCCGCATAATCCAATGCAAACTGGAGATTATTACCGAGGTTATTATTCTGGAAACGGTGGGTCATTGAATACCTCTCGATTCACGAGCGGGTATAATGCTATTCCATTGAATAATCTGAGTTGGATCAATACCACAGGGATCACCAAATTATGCTTACGAAGTAGCAGAGACATCAACGGCAATGCACCCACGGGCAATGAATATATCAACGTATACTCAGGCAACGCTTTTGAGCCAGGTGGTGGCATAACATATAAACCGAAGCTGGTCATCACGTATCGGAACCAGTCGAAGATCAAGAACACGGGGTCCACGGACATCACAGGATATCTGCTGATCCAGGTGCAGTACTACAATTCTTCGCAGGGAGAATGGCTTGTGGAAGATGATACCATCAATGAGGCCACACCCCGTACCGTCACGAGCGGCAATCAGCTTGCGCTTGACACGATCTTCAACGGAAATGTCAGAGCCTCGGATCTGACGCATGGGACTGGTGTCACGTACCGAGTATATACTGCGTTCAGGGATTCTATTGGAAATATCCTGAAAACGAATGATGATGTGGATCTTGAAGCTTGGTGGCAGTTCAGTAAAACTTAACAAGAGCAATCTTCAACAATAAAAAATAAGGAAATCAGGTTCTTATGATTCCATCTGATTTTCCCTATCTTTTTTTATTAATTAAAAGTGCAAATCCACTGCGGATAAATATCTGAGAATAAGAAATGAAGGTGGGAATCGTCGAACAAACAACTCAAATATGAGTAATAGATAAATTACCTTCTATTTCGAGACATTGTAATAACTGAATTGAACCAATCACTTCATAAATTGTCGGGATTTATCAATAAAAATAATACTAGAAGAGTTTCCAGACTTTGATTTCAGCAACAGAACTCTTACCCGTGGTATCATAAGCAACGATTCGTATCGTACGTTTCTGGAAAAGAGAGCCTCCTACTCTCCATGTCCAGTTGTATGGATAGGTAGTATCAATTTTCCTTAAACTGTTACCGATATAAAATTCGACTTTTTTTAGTTCTGTCACTGGCTTGACGTCTATCGAAATCTTTCCGATGATTACTATTTTATCCTCAGCAATCAGGGACTCATATTCATTATCAAAAACATATAGACGGCTGGGGTGCGGGCGTGTAATGGCAGCAAGACCATGATTATTGATGAATAAACGCACAACTCCCTGAACGCCACCTGTGACAAAATCATCATAGCCGTCGTTGTTGAAATCCGCTGTAGTCAAGGCACCGAATGTTAAATCCTCAGGTTGATCTTCTGAATTCATAGGGATTCTGCATATCTTAAAAGGATCATAAATCCCTTGTTTGTCGAGGTAGAGAAAGAGTTCAAAAAAATTACCGGCGATAAAATCTGTCTTCCCGTTTTTTTCATAATCAAGCGAGGTTAAACTTACAGTCCCAGGAACGTTATAAATATCGGAAATAATCTCTCCTGGACCAGGCTCAAAAATGGTAGTCGCATTCGACTCTATCACCTGGTTACGTTTTAAATATACATAGCCCCAATTGCTATTGAGTGCTACCGCAGCAATAAAATCAATATCACCATCATCATCATAATCCGCTGAGGTTACTCCCCAACTACAAAGACCCCAATCATGGATGACTCCGGCACTCGTGAAATTTCCTGTTCCATTGTTCAGGTACAACTCGACTTTACCACTATTATCACCTACCAACAGGTCTACGTCTCCATCACCATCGTAATCCGCTGACGTCACTTTAGGATTGCACCGTTCCTCAGGGTCATACGGAATCCCTGACCCCCGTTTTGCAATCATTGTAGTGTTCCCAAAATGGTTCTCACCATCGTTGTAAAGCATACTAATAATGCCATATACATAAACATATGAACCCTGATAGTAAATGTATTCGGAATAACCGAAGATGAGATCTATATCGCCATCGTTGTCGTAGTCACCTGAATCTAATGATTCGATGTATGTATATGAAAAAGTAAACACATCATCCCGGGTAAATTCCAAATCATCATTGTTATAAAAAATAGAAATCGTAGAATGGGTAAATGGAACGGTTGCAGAGGCGACAGCAAAATCAATGTTATCGTCATTGTTGAAATCCCCAGAGGTCAAACCCCATGCAGCCTGTCCAAAATCAATAATTTCGTAGACATCAAACAACTGTGCATTCATATCCAATATTGTTTCGACGTCCTGACAAGTATTATGTACTTTGTATGTTTCCCAGATATTTCTATCGATAACCGGTGCAACACGGTGTTCGTTTGACATATCATTTATTAATTGAATGTATGGTGCTTCTATTTCGGTTTTAATTTCATTTTTTTTATCTATTGAATCGTAAGATTTCACGTTTTTGCATGGTATATTTTGTACGACACTCGATCCAACAAATAATATCATAATAATGCATATTAAAAATTTTTTCAATGTATATAGTTTCGTTATTTTTCCTCCGTTGTGTTAAATATTATGTTACTATGCTATATAAATATTTTCATAAATATTTTTTGTCGATTACATGAAAAAAAATTGTTTGAGAAAAAGAAAGAAAAATAAGGAAAGATGACATTTAGAGACACTATTTATATGATTTAACCGAAATTAAGTGCTGTATCGCATTTATTGTTCCTGAGTGTTCCTGAAATATTCATGATACCAATTATTATCTTCATCGGTTTCATATACACTATGCCGCCAGTCAACTTCTGTATAAAGATAGTGACCGCCTTCTTGCCACGAAAAATTTATGGGATCTGTTATGTATGATTCTGCAGGTGACAAATCCTCAGTGACATATACCTCGCCCAAATATCGTCCTGTTGGGGAATCCTGTCGTAGTTGAACCCAAAAATTCGTTGTTATTACCTGATTCGGGTCATTATTTTGAACTTCTATGGTACAATAACATTGATCTTCTTCAAAGTATCTATCTATATCAATGGCGATTAAATCACCTTCCGTTTGAGGTTGTGCACCTTCCGGGTCATATGCGTTTATTGCTGGCATTAAAACCATTGTTGCTGCAAACAACAATATTACAGTTTGAATTATTTTTCTCATTTTTCCTCTCCTTTTTTAACCAATTTTTTTTCAATTATATCGTTACCATGCTAGGTTGGATTTTATTATTCCGCCTTGCCCGTTCATTTCATTCAAATTCTATTCTTTTCCGGGATTTTGTTTTATCCATCCCAGAATATCTGCTTTTATGAAAAATCAGATACAGCAGAAATTTTTTTCTAATTCACCTTGATTATCTTTTTTTCACCTCCCTTGATGAAATTATGTCAAATATTTTTCACCATTTTATGTAATACAAAATGGGTATATTAATATTTCCCATTAACCCATTAACCCAATATCCCAATAAAGCTAAATAGCATAATCCCATTGTCGGCCTTTACATGGGAAAATTACTGGGAAAACCTCGACCGCTTGACGGTAGAAATAGGGTGACGCTTCCCCCAGAGGTACTCGACCTCCTCAAACTAAAGCCAAACGATGAAATTTTCTTCAGGTTAGATGACGGAAAAATAACGATGGGGAAAGCCCTGATAAAATATGAACTAATTGATGAGATACTCGGTGGGAAAAAGAAGTAAGACTACAAGCCGATCTCATCGTTTATCTGACGCATCCTCTCATTTTTCACAAACCAAAGAATAGTTTTCATCTATTCGATTACATCATCCAAGGTTTTTCCCCGATCCCTGAAGTTCTGCAACAATACAAATTCATATTCCAAATATTTTTCCAGTACATCCTTCCTATGTTTTTCAAGCTGAGGATCAATCTCTCGGATATCTAGGATGCTATATGTTTCTTTTTCCTCCATTTTTCAGTCCCTCCCTCAAATCACTCTTTACGTATATTGCTTCATGATGATTTAAAGCGGTAGCCTCAAATATTCCTACAAAAGTAAAAAACACTGCCAATTACCTTTGATTTGTTGGATTTTGGCTGTTTTGACTCGCCAAAAAGTAATATAGAATCATTACATCGATATCTGATCAAATTATTATTAAAAGTTAAAGACAACGATCCCGTTGCACTAAACCTCATTTTTTATTTATTTTCTTCGTGACTACGATTACTACACGTTTACCAGCATGCTTTGTCAAACCACCGACCTTCCCATCCTTCGTCACTATTTTCTCCAGGAGCTCCTCAACATTATCAATCTCGACTCGCTTCATAATACCAGAAAAGTAATATATTCACCTGTATTTGACCTTTTTGAATACTTTCAACGACCCCCTCAAATACTTTATAAGGCAGAAACACCTTCTATAATGATAAGAGTACATACTATACAAACCAAATGACTCAATAAAAGATGACCACCAGAGTGCTTCGAACACTCTGGCAGTCTGGAGCCATGATATGATAACTATCACAGCCCCGTGGATGATTAACGAAGAAACCTGTTATAAATATTGTTCTCACAAACCATTCACTCAAACAACGATTACTTTTTTTAACAACCAGTTCGATTCCCATTCAACCAATTTACAACCAAGTAAGTTGGTGGGAGGTAGAAACCAAAAATGGAACAACAACATCATAAACTTAGGCAACAATATATTCGATCACCCCAATCCCCATCAAGGGGAGGTTATGGGTGACCTTGAGTATGTCAATACTCTAAATAGGTTTGAATGCCCCATCACCCTCAATCCGCAGAATGCATCGTTCATCGAAGTCGGCATCCATGCCGTCCTCAGACAACGACTCCAACGATCAACCGTGGAAAAGCACCTTCGATATGCACGATACATGGAGAACCATCCCTGCCCCGTTAATTTCAGAACCCCATCACTGGAAAACTTCATCAGACACATGGATTATCGAGAGCAAATCGAACATGCGGGACCGCATGCGCTTATTCACGAATGGAAAACCATGAGGATGTTCCTCAAAGCCTATGGGATCCCGCTATGGACGTACAAGCCACCGAGCACACCCAAAGCCCACATACGGATCCTCCCGTTCCCCGATATGGTCTACAAGTTCTTCCACTATCCATACTCTGAGGATGACTACGAAAACACCCTCTACCAGTATCTCTTCTGCCACAGCTTCCTCATCGGCTGGCGTGTCCCCAGTGAAATCTGCGAGCTGACCACCAAGGATGTGGTCATCAACGACAACGGCACCGGATGCATCGTGATCACCGAAGTCAAGAAACACCGATCTCAACGAACACTCTTCCCAGGAAGACAACTTCTCGTCTCCAAAACACACAAGAGCTTCAAGAACTGGATCGACTACTGGCGACCCAAAGTCGCAAACCAACACAGCAAAGACGCATTCTATCTCCAACCCAACGGACGACCACTCACAGTTAGACACCTTGGCCACAAACTCAGCAACTACGGAAAACAAATCTGGAAAGAATTCCAACCCTACGACATGAGACACTGGTGCGCAATCTCCCGGCTCATCGAACAGAAAGTATCCACCGACACCTTCGACGTCATACCTGTCAAAAACTGGCTCGGACACGAAAAGATCCAGACGACCATGAACTACGTTCACTACGCGGAACAATACTACAACCAAGCGCCATACGATTGGGTGAAGCGTGTCCTTAAATTCCATGAACAAATGGAAGAGGAAAACACGCTAAAACCAACAAACAGCCAAAATACCTTGGTTTCGACTGGAAACTCTCCGAGAGAGGTGAGTGGGCCAGGCCGGAATTGAACAGGCGATCTCCGCGTTGTAAGCGCGACGTCATAACCCTCCCCTTTTTTAGAAAAAGTGTCATCAAAAACCTTGGTACCATTACTAAAATCAGATAGGCAT
>Ga0105093_10000735_pt1 | contig 12438 bp, 29 predicted proteins | sample PPLLak3March2015_2_FD_79111 | JGI IMG/M metagenome (GOLD analysis project Ga0105093, IMG submission 79111) | Freshwater sediment microbial communities from Prairie Pothole Lake near Jamestown, North Dakota, USA - PPLs Lake P8 Core (3) Depth... | ecosystem: Environmental > Aquatic > Freshwater >... | reverse complement strand
TTTTCTAATAAAATCAAATACTTCTTTATCCAATGTTTGAAAGTTTGGTTCATCCGTTTTGGGGATTAAATGGGTGGGGAATGATCCACGCGCCATTCCTGATAGAGAAGCAGCAATAGGTTTGTTATACTTTACTACATTTGTTACATCTGTAATATCATCTCCCAATTGTCCTTCAACAGAAAGAGGCATGATTAATACTTCTGATGGAACACCTTTAAATTTTTTCATGGAGATTTTGTAACCAAATGATTTTGTGAATTCAAATTTTGGAATAATTGGAAGAAGTGAATCTTGTAGGTAGACTTCAACTAAATCTCCAACTTTGAACATATCTTTTTTGACTGTTCCCATCCACTTGCCACCAGATCCACAAACAACTGTTGCAGAAACGATAAAATCTGCACCTTCAATTTCTTTAATTTCAATGATTTTTCCAACATAGACTAATTTGTTCATGATGCGACTTCCTTTCTTTTGTAATTGGTTAATGGGGTGAGGTACGGGGATCGAACCCGTTCATAGAGGGGCCACAACCCTCTGCGTTTCCATTTCGCCAACCCCACCATATAATTCTTCTTCTGCTACTCCTAATCTTTCATGAAGTGGCACAAACCATTCTTTCCAAGGATTTTCCCTGATTTCTAACATAATGGTTTTTAAATGTATAATTTCAGTATTCTTTGGTACATTTGTTATTTTTCGATATTTAGATTCCCCTAAATATTTTATCAGACCAGCTTTTAATAAATAGTATCTATAAAGTTCTACAGATGATACAAACCTAGTTACATCTTCTGAATTTGTTTTCTTTTCAGAAATTGAATGAAATGCAGCTGCGGTTAAAGAATTGCATGAAAATGTGTCATTTATCTTTAACTCGTTAATATACTTTTTCATACCTTCCCAAATCTTACATCTTTTTTCATAATAATACATTTTCTGATCAATTACACTTTTAGATATTTCTTTTGACATTACTCTTCACCTTTATTGTATAATTCTTCTTCTGTCACCCCCAATTTTTCATGTAATGGAATAATCCATTCTTTCCAGGGGGCCATAGATTCATCTAAAAGAATTCTTCTTATTTCAGTTAAACATACACTTTCTGGAATATTGGCTAATTTTTTATATGTATTGTGTGTTGTGTATTCTAGTATTCCAATTTTTGTTAGATAGAATCTATACAAATCAGCTGTTGTATTGCTTGAATGATGTGATTCAAAAAACACATCTGATCTATAACATACTTTAATTAGCTTGCTCCTAGTGAATTTTTCACCTATCTTTAATTTATTTATATATTTTTTTAGATATATCCAAATTTCATTTGGAGCTTCAGATGGAGGTCCAATGTGAAACCTATCTTCTGGGTGTTGTGTGTTAAATGTATCTTCTGTTGACATTTTTTATCTCTTCTCTTTTATATTTAAAATTTATGTTTGTGCCTCATATAAACGAAGAATTCATCAAAAGGCATAAACCACAGTTTCCATATATCCGTGTTTTCTTTTTTCGTTAAAATCATTGTTAAAACAATAAATTTTTGAATATCCAATTCTTTTGGAGGGTGTGTTTTAATTTGAATAAAACATTTTCTCCATCATCTGATAAAGTTTCTACTAAAGTTAGTTTTTCGAAATCTTCTAAATATGATAAAAATACAGATCCTGATAAGAAACTACTATTATATTTACCAATAACTGATTCAACCCTTCTTGTTACTTCGTTTTGTAAACTTCTGAAATCGAATAATTGATTTACTTTCAATTCTCTTAAATATTCACGCAATACATCAAAGTGTAGTACCATATCTACATTCACACTCCTGGTTTGTTGTTAATATGGTGGGCCCCCTCCGGATCGAACGGAGTTCTTTCGGGCTTCAACCGAACGCTATGACCACATCAGCTAGAGACCCAATAAACAAAAAAATAAACATTCTCTTTCTTTCATATTAATATATATAGATGTGACTACTTTCCTTTCATGGAAGCCCAAGTAGTCACACCCATATATGCACCAATAACTGAAGCACAACATAAATAAAACCAAGTAATGACATCATCAAGAACACTCAATCTTTCAATAGATGCAAAATTTGTAAAAAGAATAACATATGTTAATACTAGCATTGCTAATAGTGATACCCATGCCATTCTTCTTCTATTACTCCACCTGGATTTTTCTAATTCAATATCGATTTCTCTTTCTTTTTTTGTTTTTTCTTTTACTTCTGGTTGGCATTCATCTTCATTTTCCATTTGAATATTCTCCTATATTGGTCTTTAAAATTAATAAAAAAAATTATATGTGTGGCTATATATAAAAGCTAATATAATAAATATAGCCACACTAAGACTTGTTCCTATAAACATTAAAATTATAATATAAAGAAATGTTTCAACCTTGTTCATTTATTGAGGTTTTTCTTTATCTAGATTTCTGAGGGCTTTCAATTTTTCTCTTTCTTCTCTTGCCAGGTCTTCTGTTAATGGTCCAAGAATCATCCAATCTTGCCATCTGGGTCCATTTAAAAGATGATCATCCTCTACTGGATTTTTGTCAGTGTCACCATCAAACTCAGAAGATAAGTCATTGCTTTCATTTGAATAGTCATCATAGTCTTCAATGCTGTTATCATCATCGAAATTATTGTCACCAAAATCTTCTCCATAGAAATCTTCATCATGGAAATCATCAAATATATCATCCATTTTGTCCTCTTTCATTTTTTGTATGGAGCGGGCGGCGGGATTCGAACCCGCGATAAACAGCTTGGAAGGCTGGTGGAGTACCACTCTCCAACGCCCGCTATCAAACATTAATCCCACCAATTTTGAATGTTCTTCTTCAACAAATTGAAAAGTTTGTTTATATCCTTTTCTTTAAGAATACTTTCTTTCATTGTTGCATTTTTAAAATCGTGTCTTTCTTCTTCATGTTCTTCTGGAGTTTGAGCTTTGGGGCTAGCAGTAGAAAGTTGATTATTTTCAAGTTTAAATGCAATCTCGCCCCACTTTTCTTCATATTCTTTATAAGCAAGATCAAAATATACATCATTGACCAATCTATCAAGAATATCAACACATTCTTTTATTTGATCGGCATCCCTTGTTGCTTCTGTGTGATTTTCATTTTCTCGAATGCTTTTTTCCATCAAATGCAGTTTGTGTCTCAAAATAATAAAGATAAAAAGATAGTCCCAGTTTCTATCTTTCCAAATAATTTTGAACCAAGTAAAAAGGTTCTTCGTGCCATAGGGAATGTCATACCGAAAAAAGCTTTTAATTCTTTTAAACATTTTAATCCCTTTCAATAAAATTGTAAAATTAAATGGTGGCACCTTCAAGGATCGAACTTGAGACCTCACGATTATCAGTCGTGCGCTCTACCAGCTGAGCTAAGGCGCCAATATAGACTATCCAAAATCTTCTGGATCGCAGTTTGGCCAATGTTTATTCTCACGAATAATGTCCCAAGTTGTTTCTCTGTTTTTCATCATAAAAGAAATGTTTATCTGTTTATTAGTAAATGGAATTTTTCTACAGTGTATCCATTCTTTCATTTGATCTATGATATTATCAACTCTGTTAGTCCACCATCGTAACCATTTTGGTCTTTCTTTCATTGGTATTGTAACAATATAGATCGGAAGCCAAACAATTCCACTAATGAACCATAGTATATTTACAAATACATTTGTGTCATACCATTCTTTTTCATTTGCCATTGTTATAACCTCCTATATGATACTTTTATAGTTTGTTCTAAATATCTAAAAGTTTCTCGTTAAATTTAAATGTGGTAATCTTTGTCTGTGCTGTAGTTGCTGATTGTTGTTTTGTACTTACACGCACATCACTTGAATGCCACATATACCCCATAATATTAAGTTTATTTCTATATGGTTCAACACTCATTACTTTATAAGGAACTCCACTATTGATATATTTTGTCATTTCTTCTGTTAAAACAAATTCGGAATCAGTTAATTTACAATCACCTTCAATGTAAACGAAACTACCACTTTCAATTTCTATATCATCCATGTCATAACAACAACCTGCTCTTTTAGTTTTCATTTTTCACCTCATTCGTATTGTTAAACCAGTCTGGCCAAATGTCCTCTGCTCTTACATGCGGAGGCTCCGGAAGTAATGAACAACAATTGTCTAAATCTGAAGTAGCCATTATTATACTAACGCCACTAAAGTTAGTTTTATTTTCTTTCATAGTACCTCTTTAGTTTTTGGCTGGCTCGGCAGGACTCGAACCTGCGACATTCTGGTTAACAGCCAGACGTTCTGCCAACTGAACTACGAGCCAGTATTTATTCGATTGATTGAACAACTTCTTTGAATTCTTTTACCCAATGTTCATGCATTTGGAAAATAACCCGCCAATGCCCATCATCCCCTGCTGCCTCATATAACATGTCATCAACATAGAAGAAAGCTCTAAAACCAGTTTCTCCTTGAACACACCATGCATCGACTTCATATTTTTTTGGTGGTTGTGTGTATCTATAATCCCAAACTGTTATTCTTGTTTTTTTCATACTTGTTGATTACTTTCTTTTTTTGGTGGTGCTGCTGAGACTCGAACTCAGAACCTGCCTCTTATAAGGGGGCTGCTCTAACCAAATTGAGCTACAGCACCATTTTAAATTATGGTGGACCGAGGGGGACTCGAACCCCCAACCTCTGCCGTGCAAGGGCAGCGCTCCCCCAATTGAGCTATCGGCCCATATATTATTTTACCGCTTTTTTTCCTGTTAGTTTCTTTGACATTTTAAATATGTCAGTAATCAATTCTTCTTTTAAATGATCAACCCATACTTTTTCACATGATGCAAATATATTTAAAACGTCTTTTTTATCAGGGATTTCTTCTTGGTCATCAAGCCAACCAAGACCTTTTGTTTGTAACTGTCTTACTCTTTTAATTGATAATTCAGTCATTACTTTTTCTACACTATAACTCCAAACTGCAATGATTTTTCCAATGTGTTCAGATTTTTTATCTTCATCCACATCTTTCAACAAATTTTCAAGAAGAAACATAATTAAATCTTTTGACAAATTAAATTGAAATCTATAGTCTTTCATTTCTTTATCCATATTTTATTTCCTTCTTTTTTCATTAACAGGAAAAGCATGTTCTCTCCATTTTTCTTCTCTATCTAGTTCCCATGCTGTTGGTTGTAATACATCAAAAACTTTTTTTATTTGAGGAGCAAATGATCTTGAGTTATGTGTTAGAGAAAAATAAGGCATTACAGATATATACCCCCAAACTATATCACACTCTTTTATCAATCTTGGATAATCTTTATGTTTGCATATTGGACGACATGCACATTCAACACATGGGCATTTCTTTATTTTTTTCATTTATTTCAAAATATTCCATGTTTTAGGTTTTAAAGTATTAAAAACTTTATTTAAATACAAATTTGCTACTAGTGTTGTACCTTCAAGATAAGAATAAGGTCTTTTGTTTATATATCTCCACACAGTTTCACATTCCATTATTAACTTTCCATATTTTTTTTGTCTGCACACGGGTAAACATAAACACTTTTCACATGGGCAGTTTTTCATAACAATTTCCTTTTATTGTGGCGGTCTGTACGGGAATCGAACCCGCTACTCAAGGTTGACAGCCTTGCGAAGTTCACCTAACCTACTTCCAACAGACCATATTATTTACTTTTGAAAATGTTACTTTTTTCTTGATTTACCAATTTATACCCTAAATTATAAAATTTTGAAATTTCGTCAAATTCAGCCCAAAGAAAATCATCATCACTTTTCTGTAAAAGACTGATTCCCTCACTTAAAGATTTTTTTGCTTCTGATTTTGTGAATTTCGCCATTTGTAATATCCTTTTTTGGCACGCCTGGTAGGACTCGAACCCACAACCCCTGGTTTTGGAGACCAGTGCTCTACCAATTGAGCTACAGACGTGTATCTATTAGTTCTTGTTTAGCTTTTTGTATATCCCTACATGATCTACAATGACCACAAGGAGCACCATTAACTGGTCGTCTACAGTACCACACCATATCAATTAATTCTTGTGGCATGTCTTTTAATAAATCTTTTTTAGAAAGATGCCTTATGGGTTTTGAAATTTCCTTCTCCACATGATTTTGATATTTTTTAGTTGCTGCTTCCCAAAGCATTTGTGTGTAAACAGTTTGATTTAATGATGTTCGAACATCATCATCTTCTTTTACTCTACCTGTTACAAGAATAACTTTTCCATGAGAAATTATATTTGGCACCATTTGTGCTGCTGTAAATGTTATTACATCTATATCCCACGGAACACATCCTTTTAAGTAAAAACCCCACTCTGATTCTGAATAAGAAAACTCCCTTATTTTTTTACAATACTCAACAATTTTTTTGGTTGCTTCTAATTCTTCTTTCCATCTTGGTTCTCTGTCGTTTTTAAGAATTATATGATGTACCCAAATCTTATGTTTCGTATCTTTTAGAGCTTTATAAAGAACATATGTGCTATCCAATCCTCCTGATAACATTATTAGTTTTATTACCATACCCCTCTCTTTCTATAAAATAATGGTGACTCTGGCGGGAATCGAACCCGCGTGTCAAGATTGAAAGTCTTGTATCCTTATCCAATTTGGACCACAGAGTCTTATATTATTTTACTGGCTCTAATCCATACATAACTCTTAATTCATTTACTTCGTCCTGCCCACCAAGATTAAAATATTCTGATAATAAAGGGCATTCTGCACTTAAACTAAAACTTGCTATACTTGTTAAATGTCTATCTTTAAATTTTGTTTTGCATAAAGCCAATACTATGCAGTTTATACATGGGTTTTCCATTTTATTCCCTTTTTAAAAGTTTTTAGGCTACTTTATCCCGACATTGATGGGGACCATCCCAACCTGTTTCTGTCAATTTCGCCCGTGGAAACTTCATCCTTCACTGGTCAGGTGCCGGATTACAAACCAACATTTAAAAATTGGTGGAGGCGCGGGGAGTTGAACCCCGGTCCGCAGAAGGTCAATTTTCGAATCTACGCTCATAGTCAACTTTTCAAATAGATTTAAGACTAACGTTTTAATAGGTAAACGGAGTTGACGGAACAAAAGTCTTAAATCTACTCTTTGCTGGAAAATTTAAAAATATGAACTCCAGATACAGAGTACTTGCCAGTTCATATTTCGAGCTTTCTAAGTCGGCGCTCTACACTAATTCGAAAGCATAATTAGTAAGAACGGAATTAAGCCGCTAAGGCTAATTCGGTGTAATAATCGTCTGCGATTATATTTAGTTCTACAATTTAACGTGAAGTAGAATCCACGGAGCGCATCTACAATCTCTTCAACCACGTCGAAACCATTTCGCCCCCATATCTTATTTTTTCCATGGAACTAAAAAGTTTGTAACACTACCACCAAGCCATTCAAAATCTATCGTATATCGTTTTCCCACTATATCCTTATGAATTTTGGAAACTATTGAATCACACTTTCCATCATCGGACATATAAACGATAGTTAAATATTCTTCTTTGTCTGGCATTTCTGATGGTCTTAACACACCATTCAATAAAAATTCAACGTCTGCATCACCTTTTCTTCTTGTAATAATATTTTGTCTACATAACAATAGCAAGGCTGATGCATCAGATTCGTGTGCTGCATTTATTGCTGATGCAGCGTATTTATCAAATTCTAATCCCTCTTCTATTGTAATAACTATTGGGACAAGTGAATAATCCTTCAAAATCATTATATAAAGAGGGGGTGTTGGTCCTTTTTCAGTCAAGATCATTGACAATCTAGAGAATAAATTCTCTACTATTTCTTTATGCTTATCATCCATTATTGTTAGCCTTTTGTAAACGCAGTGTAATTGTTAGAACAAAATAAAAATCTATATTCGGAGGTATCAGCATGTTAAAAATTATTTGTTCAGTTCTTCTTCAAGAAGTTATTGTTTGGTTTATCAAAGAAACCGTCTTCCAATATAAATTAGAATTAAACAAAAAGAGTGACCCAGGTAGGAATTGAACCCACGACACGGAGATCTAGAGTCACCTGCTCTTCCACTGAGCTACTGGGCCATTGAAATTAACATTCTATAATTATAAAAATACATGAAATAACTATAATACCCAATCATTGTTCCGAACCCCACGATTATTAATTTTTTTTCTCTGGGTTTTAATTTTTCGCTTTTCTTAATAGCCATAATACAGCAGAGTGTTAATAGTATGAATGCTATTCCTTTTGCTATTAGCATTCCATTGACTATACCAAATTCATTCATTAAAAAATTTACATATGGGTTTGCTTCTTTAGCCCCAAACTCAATTAATACCTTTGTACTATAAATATCAAATAAATTTAAAAACAATAAAGCAGTAAAACTAATGAAAATGAAAATATTCACAATAACCTCAATCTCTCTGTATAATGATTGTTTATAGTAGTAATAGCAGTAGTTTCATTATTTAGATCAGGCTCTTTAAACTCGATATAAGGAATTCCTTCCAATTCAAAATTTCTTTTCAACTTCTCAATTTGTTCTAGTCCTTTAACCCCCAAGTAAATCAAAGGACCGTTTTTCCAGGATGAAAATTGGCCGTGAAGCATGGTTTCTGCTAACGCATGACCCGCTTGCACGGCCTGTTGACTTATGGATAAGTCTTTACGCACAATCACATACAACTTCATCTAATTCAGATTCCCATTGTTTTTGAATCCTCAAAAGAAGATTCCCGTTTGGTATATTGTTTTCTCTTGGGTTTTCAATTAAATCGTATGAAGTGGAATTGAACATATTACAATATATAATGTGTCTGTGTCTATACTCTCTACTGTAATCATTCCACCGACAAAGTTTTTGTGTTTCCTCAGAAGCTGCATCCCAGTTTTTTGGTTTTCTTAATGGTTTACAAATTCTGATTTTTTGTGCTAAATCTTTTTGCTCTTGTTTGATTCTGTTTTTGAGTTCTTTAAAGTTCATGATTTTATCTCCTTTTTTTAAATTTTATTAATCAGTTGAATTAATAAAATAAAAAGGAGGACCACGAACCTATGTAAAGGGTAGCCGTGCTATCTATGGTTCATCATCAAATCCACATGCATCATCACAATCTATGCATGGTGATTCAATATCAGTATCCTCATTAATATGGCAGCAATGGCCATCAGCACCACCGCAATCACACCCTCCACACTCTCTTTGTTTCGCAATAGATTTAATTTCCTGAAGACTAATTCTCGTCTCACTCATATATATTTTACTCCTTATCAAAATAAAATAAATTTTGTATATTATGTTCTAACTAATTTGTCAAATGAGATTCAGATTTAAACCGATTCCTTTTACTGGTGCTCTTAAAATTATAGATGAAATTTCCTTGTTGTTTCTTTTACAAATATTTCTATATTTATTTAATTTGATTTTAATCTCTGCATCATTTTGATGTTTAATCACATTTCCAAATACATCATAAATATGTTCTTTACAGAATAAAGATAATTGTACTAACACTTGCTCTGTATAAGTTTCTTTTTCTTTACATAGTTTTGTACAACATGCTTTTATAATACAATTATTACATGGATTTTTCATTTAAAACCTTTTAAAATGGTGGGGAATGGTGGAATCGAACCACTTGCCGCCACCCAACATGTTGTGGCAACGGTTTTACAGACCGCTGTTGGGAGCATCCCCCATTACAGTTAATACACTTCAATTAGTAATCCTCTGGAAAAATGAATAATTTTTTCTTAGCTCATCCTCTTTTTTTCTTTCGATTACATAACATACAACACTGCTAAAATCTGTGAATTCTACTGGTCTTAAATTTTTTCTAATATACAGATAGAACCACATACATTTCTTTTTAACCCTATAACACTTACTTGATTTTTCAATTATGGTATATTTACGATTTGTAGCTTTGTTTTTTACGTGTGGCCACCTTCCATGTCATGTTACCCCCTAAATGTAAATTTGTGTACCATTTCTCTGAATTGTGGGTGATATTTATTATTACAGCCCATTTTGATACACCAACTTGTTAACTCGTTTCTTAAAAATACCAATCCACAATATCTGCAATAAACATATGGAGTTCCCTTTAGTAGAATTACTGAATGAGGTTCATATGAATATTTGATCTCACCATCATCTATTTGGGCAGGAACCCAGAAACCGTTTTTTGACATTTTCCTACCCTTTCAATTGAAAGAATGGTAGGGGCAGAGGGATTTGAACCCACGACTTACAGCTTGTAAGGCTGTCACTCTCCCGCTGAGTTATGCCCCTTTATTTTATTCATCTAAAAACAATTTATCTAATTCTTGAGAGTTTTCTTTATAATCTTCTTTAGTTTGCCACATATACATAATATCATCTAATGCAACCCCTCTTTGATATGATCTAATGGCAGTTTCCAATTTTGGTTTTAATGCATTAAAAATTTTAGTTGGTATTCCTTTTTCACCCTCAAGAGAAGAATATGACAATACACCAGGTTTGCAGCTGGTTCTGAATTTTGCTACTGTTTCATATTGATTTCTACTATGTCCGATATTAAACTTTTGAATTTCAACGATACCTGATACTGATTTAAATATTGGAATTACGCTATCCCATTTAATTGTTATTCTATACATAATAGGGTCCTTTAATTTGAATTGGGAGCAGAAACCGTGATTGCTTTATGTGGTGAACCATCCCAAGTTATTTTTAATTTAAATTTTTCTGAAATTGTTTTAATTAGTGTACCGATTTCTATTGAATTATCATTAATATCATCATCAACAGCCATATACTTCAAATGAACAATACCTGTTCTTTTTAAATGGTCTTCATCTTGTCTATTATAAAAAACTGCTCCGATAATTTTTCTGTAGTTCTCTTGTGTGTTTATTCTTTTCATATCTTCACATAATGCATAAGATGCACAAGAAGAACAACATTCGAAGTTCATTCTTGCTAAAATTTTATGTTTTCTTAATTCAGGAAAGACATCATGTTTGAGAGTGCCTTTTACAATCTCATAATCATTATGAATTTGAATTGGCTTGTGTCTCATCTTTTTTACTCTTCCCGTTTTTTAGTTTCCACTCTGATTTTGGGCAATAGACCCATCCCTCACCCGCTTCAATTAGTTCAAAAGCATGAATATCTTTTACTCGTTTAATCTCTTCGCCTTTTTTAATACATTTCATTGAGATTTCCTTTCAGGTTTAGTAGTAAAAAGTCCAATTACAAGATCTAACTTGATTCTCGACAATTACTCTATTATACTCATCATATGTTAACTGCCAATTAGTTGGTTTTAGAATTTTATGAACCATTGATATTCTACCGTTTTCTCTTTGTACAACTTTTTCTTTATCTGTAAAACTCCATGATGGAAATGGATTCGATAAATAGTTCCACACTTCCTCACAATTTCTTATTAAAATTGGGTATTCTTTCAATTTACATATTGGAATACACACACAATCTTTACAAGGGCATTTTACCATAAATAATTCCAATCTAAAAAAAAGTGGCGGAGAGGACAGGATTCGAACCTGCAACGGTTTTACCCGCGACGGTTTTCAAGACCGCTTGCCGACCATTAGCCACCTCTCCTTGTTTTCTCATAATGTTTTATAATATTCTAAACATCTATTGATAAATTTTAAATTTTCTTTCTCTTCTTTCTCAAAATATTTATGTTCTGTACTCAAGCAAAGTAGTAAATTGAACATATGATCATTCCAGTTATTTTTATCAATATGATGAAGAACCCAGTTTATTTTATCTTTTGAGACATAGTTACCATTTATATCAATCAATTCATCAGGGTATGGGTATTCATTATTTAAATGTTGATTATAATAGAAATAGAAAAGTTGGCATTTACCCCATTTATCAGGCACCCCATATTTTCTAAAGATAGTTTTAGGCTTAAACCCTGTGTTGAAGTAATTTGGATCTGACTTTCTGTCTGCACTAGCTGGACTAAAATAACATGGTTTACATCTGGTTTTATTCAATTTTCTAATTTTTACATTACAACATACACAAGTGTTTGGTAATTCCCATCTTATTAAACTTTTTACCCCCTCCCAATCTACTTCCGTCATTCTCAAACTCCTTCCATAAAAAATATTTGGCGGAGAGAACAGGATTCGAACCTGCACAGTATATTTCAACTGGATGCCTTAGCAGGGCATTGTGATACCATTACACCATCTCTCCTGATTTTACTCCAAATGTTCTTTTCCTTCTTTTAAAGCTTTAATAAAACCATCAATTTGAGGCTCACGCATAACAAATGTTTCTTCAACTCTTATATAACCTGTAAATAAAACTTTAAATGCACACCTTATTCTTCTCCAAAGTCTTTTGTACCAAACATCATCGTTATA
>Ga0105093_10000732_pt1 | contig 12473 bp, 4 predicted proteins | sample PPLLak3March2015_2_FD_79111 | JGI IMG/M metagenome (GOLD analysis project Ga0105093, IMG submission 79111) | Freshwater sediment microbial communities from Prairie Pothole Lake near Jamestown, North Dakota, USA - PPLs Lake P8 Core (3) Depth... | ecosystem: Environmental > Aquatic > Freshwater >... | reverse complement strand
TCCCATCTTGGTTAAACCGGGATTGTCGGACCAGTCAAAATGCCAAATCCGGACAGATTCCGGAAAAACGTTGCCTGAATCGGAATTTTGGTTGATGGGAATAACCCCAGCCTGCTTGCCGAACGCGTTATAGATCCTGATCTCTCCCTGCGGCTGTAAATGGATGTTTCCGAGATTCTCAAACTTGAAATCAAAGCTGGCGGCAGGATTTTGGTAAAGGCGCTTGCCGGTTGAAAAATCCAGAATCCTGGCTTTTTCAACCACATCTCCTTTAACGCGCAGCATTATCAGCGATGCCATTATAGACGAAACGCTGATACCTGTGCCCTGAATATTGTTTTCAGGGACAGTGCCGACTAAAATCGCCGCATAATGGCCTCCCGGAGAAATATTGCCGGGTAAATTGGCAGTAAAGGGTATTTCAACGCTTTTTCCCGCTTCAATTTCAATCGCTTGCGGATCAAGCTTTATCCACTGACTGAGAAAATACTGATTTTTTGCTTCTTGATCGGTTTCACCGGGCTCAATGAATTTTATAATGCCGCTTTCATTGCTTATATAATCCTTGACAACGGGCTGGACGAGGACCGGCTTGGAGTTATTATTGACGATCTGGACAGTGCTCGACCAGGTATCGCCGGGATTCATATTGACTTTAAAAAGCGGCGGCCTGATTGTCAGCGTCAATTTTTCTTCCTGGGATTTCGCAGGATGGGCGGTTATGATAACTGCAAATAAGGTTGCCGTTATCATTAATAATATGCTTTTCCTCATTGCTTTTGATTATTTTTTGGGCAAAGCTCTGCCCCGCCTGAATATTAAATATAGAAACAGAATGAATACAAATAAAACAACAGCTAAAAAGGCTGCCAGGAGCTGCCAAGGCAAAATCCAAAAATAAATGCTGCCGGAAAGGTCGCGCTTGCCCAGCGTTCCATATTGCATAGCCAGCTTGGCCTGATATTTTCCAAAGCCTCCTTTTGGATTCCAGCTTTCCGCAACTCCGCTTTCTTCCCCGGGCAAAATTTGGTCCTTTTCGATATTGAAATTTTCCACCTCTTCTCCCCGGCGGTCATATATCCTCAAGAAACCGCTGGCCGAAACCGGTTCAGAGCCGATATTGCGGATGGCAAAGGAAAAAGATGCTGGCGGTTTAAAAAAAATGTTTTTATCCGCCTTTAAACCGCTCAATTCAGCTTCCTCTATCATTTTCTTTTTAAGCTTGAAGCGAATCAGGGTGGCTAACTGGCCATTCAAAGCTGAAATCTTTCCCGGATCTGCCAAGTTTTTGCCTTCGGAATAGACGGCATAAGCGTAATAAGTGCCTTCAACCGCATATTTTGGTATATCGATTTTCAGCGGAAATTCCTGTTCTTCGCCAGGAGCAAGCCGAACTGCCCCGCGATGCAAAATTACCCAATAGGAAAAAGGCTTAACGTTGGCGGCATCGGCCGGCTGCTCGGGTCCGTCCAGGATTGAATATAGATCAATAACCAACGGCGTTAATTCCACATATCGATCCAATTTGTTTGCCACCTTGATTGAAGATTCGATCGTTTCACGTTCGTCCGTTTCGATGTCAATCACCCTTGGCTCGCAATAAACTCCCGATTCGCCTTGCGCTTTGGCAAAGAATACCATCAAAAGGCCTGCCATAAGGACAACCGGGAAAACAAAGATTATATTTAGCATTCTTGCCATATTATTTTAAGCGAAAAATATGAAAAATATAATAACTCCTATCAAGAATATCAAAGCAGTAAAAAATACTATAATCAGAGCGAGCGGAATCCTGTCGGGAGATCTTGTGTTCCGCGGCAAACTTATCTGGCCGGCGCCAAGCTGCTCCAGCACTTGACGGATTGCCCTATTTCTATAAAACCTTATAATAATGGTGATGACAATAATCAATGCAACAAAACCGATTATGGAAGGGATTAATATTTTCCAAGGAACGATCCAGAAATAAGTGATGCTCTCCAGGGTTTTTTTACCCTGGCCTCCTTCGGCCGGAGTCAGCCCGTAAGTTAAGACCAGGCTGGCTTTGTATTTGCCGAATTCGAATCCCGATGACCACCGATCATCGAATTTCCGTACGCTTCTGGGAAGGATATTCGCTCCCCTATCATTGAATGCGGCATTATACTTCTTCTCGCCGAACATATTATATACCTCAATCAATCCGTACGGCTTAATGTGAACGTTGCCCAAGTTTTCAATTCTGGTTATAAAATTCACTTGTGCGGGAACGCCATACATGCCTTTACCTGATTTAAAATCCTTAATCATGGCATTTTCATCGACCGGACCTTTAACCCTGAAAAGGAGCAGGGCGGCTGCCTGATGGGCGGTGGTTACGGCCGCGCCTTTGTCCGCGGATTGTATGTCTGCATCGCCCGGTATAGGCCCGATTACAACCGCTCCATAATAGCCGCCCGGTCCGGAGTTCTCTGGTACTGCGACACGGAAATCGATAGTCTTTTTTTCTCCCGGCTCAAAACGGAATGAATTCTGGTCAACCTGGATCCAGGAAGACAGATAGTAGCCCTCTTCGCTGCCTGGTTTTAGCAGCTTTGGCTGGCCCGATTCGCCCTCGGCCTTAAAATCGCGCACGAAAAAATGCATTTCTTTGGCCGAATTTGATTCATTGACCACGTCGATCTTTTCCGAAATGACCTCGCCCGGATCCACTACCTGCTCGAATTTTATCGGGCTGATCTTGATTCCTTCGCCGCTAATTTCGTTTTGGTTTTGGGCCTTTGCGCCGATGAACGGCAATAGCAATAATATAGCAAAAAATGCCAGCTTTTTCTGCATAATTTAAAAGCTTGAACATTACCCGAAAATAATTTGATAGCCAAACCAGACGACAAGGTTCAAATTGATGCTGGTATTGATTTAACGGATAAATTCAAAACAAATGGTTACTTAATAAACCAATATCTTGTCATAATTCTACCAGTTTCAGTTGTTTATTTCAAATTTCTCAATAAAAAGAAAACTTCTGTGGTAGCCACCTGTACAGAAGTTTTCTTGTTTTTTTATCGAGAAAGGCTAATAAGTCGGAGTGCAGATATAAGTAAGGGTGTTCGTGTAATCGCCAGCTTCCTGCAGGGAGGTAATTTTTATCGAATAGGCAACCTGTGTCGATCCGACATCCGGACCTGACCCGTCAGCAGGACCATTATGGTACATCACTTCGATCGGATATACTGGATCTGTAGTCAAGGCATTGGGAAAGCCCTTATAGTTGCCCGCTCCGAATGCTCCGCCGTCAAGCGACGAATCTTCGGAAGTCAAGCCGAAATGTCCGTAAGTGTTTTCATCGTTCAAATTTGCCACTGGATCAGCCCAAGCCACTGCTGTCGTTGAGGCGGCGTCTCCTTCTATGAATGCGTCGATATCGGAACCGTTATCAGAAGTCAAGTTGCGGTTCTGCTGCACGGTTACGGTAAACCCTCCGCTTGCATTGGTTGTCACCGATAGCTGTTGGCCGATCGTAGTCGTTGCATTATAATCCAACGCTCCGAATGGAATGCTGTTGGCGGTTGATGTTGCGTTTGTCGTAGCTCCGTTGACGTTCGTGTCGGCATCCAAGCCGGTTATCTCGAATGTCAAGGTCGAAGGTACGGTGGCCGTAACGCTTACTCCGTCAACGATCGCTACCATCATATCTCCTTGCTCAATCACGGCTCCGCCGGATTGATGCGTTTTGATATAGATATGATATGTGCTTGATGCCGATGGATTCGTAACATCGTCGATCGTGATTATATACGGAGTATTAGTGGCTACCGTATCATCCGCAGTGCACCTGAATGTTTCAGTCGTTGTCGCTAATATGCCCCAGGGGCAAGTACCGGTAGCAATGTCTCCGAATTCGGTCGGCAAGGTTACTTCAACATATTCGTTTGCCGCCAATTCGACATTCGTAGTAAATTCTATTGTATGGGTAGCGACAGCGCTCGGCCCCGAATCGCTCAAAGTATCGCTGATATCTTTTAGCGAAGCGGCGTTTGCGGGATTAAAAGCTCCGTAAACAGTAAGCATGGAAAGAATTATGGCAATTACAATAAATAGCCTGAAATTCTTGTAAATTTTTAGCATGGGGATATAATTTTAATTTTTATCGGGCCGCTTAATTCTTGTAATTAAAATAAATTGATAACAAGCTTCGACCTGATTCCTTTTAAGGGAATAACTTGTTAATAATGTGTTTATTATAACATTTTTCTTTGAAAAGCAAAAATGCACGAAAGGAGACGTGCATTTTTATAAATATATTGGAAAATATAAGCTTTTACCGATTTTATCAAAATTCTTTTGTCCTGTTATCAACAAGATTCTGATCTGTTTAATGGGAAGGCGGCGAAAACTTATTAACAGCATCAAAGAGGGCAGTGATAAGCCCTCTTTGAAATTCGATTATAACTTGTTTAGTAGGTTGGCGTACAGATATAAGTCAACGTATTCGTATAGTCGCCGGCTTCCTGCAGTGGGCTAATCTGGATTTTATAAGCAACTTTGATATAACCCTTATCCTGAGTAGATCCGTCGGCGGGACCGTCATGTTGCATGATTACCATTGTATCAGCGTTGTTGAGACCTGCGAATTTTCTACCGGTAAAGTCAGAATATCCCGAACCGCTTAAGTCTGAGTCATCGGTAGTTAAGCCCATGTGTCCGTAAGTATTCGGCATGTCAAGTAAATTAAGCGGAGCTACCCAGGTAGTCGGGGAAGTTGATCCGGTATAATCCTGGGAGTTGTTAAAGCTATTGATCGTTGAACTTGAATTGGACAGCAGGTCATGATCCTGTTCTACCGTTACGATATATCCGTCATCAGCATTGGTTGTAACTCGTAAGGCTTGGCCCAGGGTAGAAGAGGAATTATAATCAAGCTGGCCGAATGCCAGGGTTGACGTTCCCCCGAAGCCGGTGGTTGTTTCGCCGTTGATTATTGTTGAAGTAGGAACGTTCGAAATAGTGAACACTAAAGTAGCCGGAACTTTGGCGGTAACAATGACTTCATCAATAATCGCTACTTTCAAATCTACCGCTTCAAGCAATCCGCCGCTGTTATTATAGGTTTTAAGATAAACGAAATAACTGGTTGGGGTTAAAGCGCCTGGATCAGGATTTGTCACGTTAGTTAATATTAGCGAATGTTCCCCGGTTGTAGTTCCTGTCGCAAAAGTACACCGATAAGTTTCCGTATTCGGTATGCTTGGCGCTCCTCCTCCTTCGCAAGCTCCGCCGGTAATATCGCCAAATTCATCTTGCAAGACAACTTCGACATAGCCGTTTGCGGGAATTGCCACGCCGTTGGTAAACAAAATAGTGTGGTTGGCAGGAGCTCCACGATTTGAATCGCTTAATGTGTCGCTGGCATTAGTTAAAGAAGCTGCATTTGTAGCCTTGGGCAGAGGTGAGATGATGAATATAAGAGAAATGATAGACAAAAATACAAGTATTTTTTTTATTTTTTTATTTTTTATCATATTTTTGTTTTTCAAGATTCGACCTTTCTGGTAGTCCCATTTTTATTATTAAAAAACGCATGGGGACAAGAAAATCTTGACTTAAGTTTATTATAACACGCAAACTAATTTTTTTCCAGTGGATATGTGAATATTTTTTATAAAAAACAATAAATTATTTAATATTAGTAATATTTAATAATAAGGCACTGCCAGGTATTGAATGATAGAAGTATAGTCGCCAGCTTCTTGCTTGCTGGACACATTAATTTTAAAAATAAAATCAAAAATATCGCTAACAACAGGCAAAGGATTATAACCGATTTCCTTAGGAGTACTTTCGAATTTGGCATATCTGTCATCAAGCAAAAACCGCGAAGGATCTGTGCCTGATAGAGAATAATCACCGCTATGATAACCAAAATCGCTTGGATCAGCTAATGTTGGCCAATTTCCCGGATTTTCATTAGGATAAGCTATAGGATTGATAATATTTCCGTAACCAGAAGCCATGTTTCCATTTTCTTTGACAAACAACCTATATCCTGACTCAGCATTAGTGGTAATTTCCAGTCGTTGTGCTGCCTCGAGCGGATTATCAAATGAAATAGTGCCGTATGATACGCTTTGTGGATAAGTGTCAATATCTGTTGTTACTCCTTCCGTAATAGTACCTGCAGGCAACCCACTAATTCCAAGAGACACAAATCCATCTCCTGCAGTAACGCTTGGATAGCTATATGGGCCTATATTTTTAGCGATTGGTTTTTCAAAATTCCTGTAAACACTGTAATATACTGCATAGCCCCTGAAATAATAGACGGTTCCTGATGCCGCGCCATTATTACGCAAAATAAATTCATATTCCACCGGCGTATTTGCCGTATGGGCAAAGCTTGATGCGGATATTCCGGATTTATTATATGTTCCGAAAGCTGCCGCATCAGGCAGCGTGGTGGAACTGACCAATGAGTTATCTTCACCGGCGCCATTACCGTAGTTCCAAATTGATGTGGAGGAGCCGTTTTCTCCTACAAAATGAATATCTCCGGAAAAATCCGAATAGGTTGAATATTGCAGTCTGATTTTTATGTTTTGTCCGGTTATTCCATCCAATTCATTGAATACTATCCTGAGTTTGGCAGTGTTATTCTGCCCAAAATTATTGGGTGCAAAATTCATTGGAGCAGCCGAATACGTCGGAGTTTCGTTCTCTTCGTCGTGGAACCATTTCCAGTTCTGGCTGGCCGGATTATAGTCTGGGCTGTCATCCCAGGTCAAGTATCCGCGCGGATCTCCCGGATCGCTGTCATTTTCTTCTCCATCAAATCCGCCGTAATGCCCGGTAAAGCTCCAGCCGGTAACCGGAGTTCCGGTTAACTTTACATTATAGCCGGTTATAGCTGATGTTGTGGTGGCGAAACGGCAGCCTGTTGTTGTCGCGGCCGGATTCGCATCCAGGACGCTTGCCGTGAGGGAAATCAGGCTTCCTCCGTTGGCATACAGCTCATAATCACCGTAGCTGAGGGAATAAACCGACGGCGCGCCGCTGATATTCAAGCCGTTGGCATTCAGGTTTTTGAACGAATAATATTGGGCATTCAGCGATCCATCAATGATTTCCATCGCAAAGCTTCCTGAACCCTGGTTTTCTATTGTGGTTGATGCCTCGGACAAACCGATTATTTCAAGCGTTGCCCCGGAAAAAGTCGTGGTAGAATTGGCGGCGATCCTAACATTGCATGCCCGAGGAGTGCTGGAGATATCAGTACCGTCGAAATCCTTAACATAACTCCAATATTCGCTGCCTGTATTCTCGTAATTGCCCCAGATATACAGCGAGCCATCAGCGTCCCCATTGTCTTTGGAATATAGCGACGATGTGTCGGTGAACTGGCAAGCGGTTGCCGAGGAATTCCACATGGAAATGTTTGCGCCCGCTCCGACCCTGATAGCGCCGAAGTCAGGCCCATCCAGGCTTTTGGGGCTTATTTCATAATTTGCCGCATTGTTCAGATATAAAGTTGAGCCGGACCAGCTGGATGCCGCCTCGCTTATATAGTTTTTGAAATAGCCCTTCACTTCTATCGTAACGCCCGAATTGGCGGTAAAATTTGCGGCGCTGTCCAGAAACCAGTTGTTGGATGAAGTGGCGTTAGAAACTATCGTCCATCCTCCGGAAGAATTGTTGAATTCGGCATTATAAAAAGGCGACTGGCCGGCATTGATGCGGTTGTAAGCTCTGGTTGAATTAAAAGTTGTGGTTGAAGTCCGGCTTTCAAATCGGCCGCTATTCAGCCAGTGGCCCCCGATTGTAATATTGTAACTGGATGCCGAGACGTCAAAACCCGAATTGGCGCCAATCACTACATTGCCTGTTGCCGATAGGGCGTATGAATTGAGAGTTGAAGTTGCCTGGGCGGTTTTTTCAAAGGTTAAATTATAAAAGGCATGGCTGGCATCAATGCCACCGGTATTGATAGTGCTGTTTGCAGTTCCGGCAAAAGTTGTGGTCGAATTGGCTGCTGTAAAGTTAGCTCCGGGCGCAACAGTCCAATCCGTGCCAAGCGTAGTAATGGTACCATCCCCCTCTTTTGTGTCGTTGCAATTATAATTGCCGGATATCGTAATAAAGCTGGTAACAGTAACTTCAAAACCGCGGGTATTGATACTATCGCCCGAATTTACGGTCAGGCTGGATGCGCTGAAGTCGGAATTCAGGTTCGTCGTTGCGGGAGAGTAGCCGATCTGCACATTCCCTAAATCATTCTTAGCCGTATTCTGGTCTTCTATCGTGCCTTCGCGCGGACCCTCGAATATTAATAAACCTGTTCCGGTTGCTTTGGTAAAAACAGCATCTTCATGGATAAACAGGCTTTCAGTCTGGAAATGGTTGTCGCCGCCTTGGATCAAGTTGCCTTGCATTATCGTCGTTGTCGCAGTTGTTGAAGCCGTATCAAGAAATGTCCAGTCTCCCGCGCCGTCAAATATCAAATTAAAGAAATGGCTGCCATTGGATAATATTGTGTTACCGGAATTATTGGATGTGAAACGGACTGTCGAGGAAGCAGGTATGAATGATCCGCCGCTCGCATCCCAGTCGCCGGCAATGCTTATCGTCTGGGTGCCGACTGCAAAAAAATCGCCCCTGATCTTCAGGTCATCAATGTTCATCTCCGCACCCGATGTTTCGAATTCGCTTCCCGGCCAGACATAGAATTCCTGCCCTTGGGCCATGGATAGCACCCCCCCTGAAACAGTTGTCTGGATATCGCCGTCCTGATCACCGTCATAGGAGTCGATATCGCTGACCGTAACAGGGCCTGCATCGCCATGGCGTACTGCAACTTTATTTTCATAGATATTCAGGTCAGTGATTTTGCCGGAAACGCCATAGCGGAAATAAGTAGCTCCGACCTGGGAAGAATCATCAAGAAAAACGACTAAGAGCGTACCGACGGCCGGAGGATCGATATCCTTAAATTGATAGCTTCCATCAGCCGGTGAAGTGGTCGCCGAATATTGTTTTAAGCCATTGACGGCAATACTGACCTTGGATGGACAATAGCACGGAGTTAATCCGTCAGGCTGATAAACGACCCCTGAGATAGTAGGCACCATTTTGACGGTAATTTCTCCGGATGAACTGGCTTTGTTGCCGTAATTATCATAAGCCCATATTCTAAAAACATATTGCCTGCCTTCCGTCAATCCGCTGATGGTTGTCGTTGCGGCGCCATTAAAGCTTGCATAGCCCAAGTTGGGGTCGGATGATGAGCTGTGAACCAAGTCGGATTCTGTCACGCCGCTGGCTCCCTCTTTATAGAATATTTTATACTCGCGGAAGTTCTGGTCGGAAGACGTGGCGCCGAATCCGATAATCACGCTGTTCAGGGTTTTCGATTCCTCAATTAACGTTCCCGGCTCGGTCGGAGCCTTGTTGTCGATTTCAAGGGTTGTAGTCGCCGGCTGCTGCTGATCGTCATATCCATTGTTGACTGTCAGGCGCAGGCAATAGATTCCTTCCTGGCCATCCAGCGCCGGTTGTGACAGCCAGTCAAAAGCAAGATTATTTTGCCCATATTGCGTAATTATTTTTGAGCTGGACGTGCCAATCTGGTATGCAGCGCTGTTGTCGATCTGGGGGTTGCCGTAATCCGCCTGAATATTGGCCTGGCTTTCATCCAGGTCCGGATCTTGCGGCAGGAAAAAATCACAATCAGCTCCGGGCGCATACTCGATTTTCGCCGTACTCGGCAGTTTACCAAGGTCTTCAACCTTAACCGAGATATCGATCCGTCCGGTACCATTATTTCTCTGCACTGCCGAATTAAAGCTGCCGCTGGCAGGTGGAGATATGGTTAATTCCGGATAAACATCATAGCTGTCAACAACGGTTCCGTTATTCACTACCCTGAAGCAGTAAGTGCTGCCGGCGCTGGAGGAGGCGGTGGCCCGGATGGCGTATTCTATCTCTGTATAATCAACGCCGGAAAGGATGATATTGCCGGAAATATTATAGGGATCTTCGATCATGCAACCCGGCTTAAAATTGTACCCTTCCGAATTAGCCAATCTAGCGGTTGTCGATGCGCCATGGTCAAAGTAAAGGCTATCGACCATTTCAAAATGCTTGGATGTAGGGTCGGCCGGAACCGTCACCCAGGTTGAAGTCGCGCTGCAAGCGCCCTGCTTAGGGGCGTATTGCAGCTGGAATTGGTAATTGGAAGCGTCCCAATCTCCGGTATTTGCCAGTGCGATCCTCAAACGTACATTACTCTCTTTGCCCAGATACTCCCCAGCCGTAGGATCGGGAAAATCCTCTATATCCCGCCAAGTGGCCGAGGGGACGGTCAGCGTTGTTGTCGAAATTTCATTCGTGGCACTGGCAGTATTGCCGAAATCATCATAGGCCCAAATATTAAAATAATACGGCGTATTTTGCACCAATCCGGAAATTTCCGTGGTGGTCGCCCCGTTAAAATCCAAAAAGCCCAATGCAGCATCGTCAAATTTGTTGAATTCCATGTCCTGTTCGGTAACTTCCGGGGAATATGTTTTGTAGAAAATCTTATATTCGCTGAAGTTGGATTCGGCGCTGGACGTGCCGAAACGCAGGGTTATGCTCAAGCCCTCGGCATTTTCGACCGTAAGGTCTCCGGGCGCCGAAGGCTTGTTATTGTCAATCAGAACGGTAGCGGTGGCGGAAATATCCTGGTCATCAACACCGTCATTTACGGTTAAGCGCAGGCAGTAAATCCCACCGGCTGACGGCTGGTCGACTGCCGAAAGCCAATCGAAATTAACCGTATTTGATCCGGAATTGGTCGAAATTTTCGTGGTTGAACCTATCTGATACGCTGCGGAATTTTTAATGCCGGGGGTGCCGTAATCCGCCTGAATCGTACCGGTGGCTTCATTCAGAGTCGGGTCAAGCGGCGAGGAAAAATCGCAGGAACTGCCAGCTGCATATTCCAGTTTGGCAGTGCAGTCATTACCGTTAGTGTCATTGACTTCAATCGACAAATCGACGATGCCCGAACCGTCGGTTTTTTGGGCGGCCGAGTTGAATGAACCGGTCGGTTTGCCGTTAGTTGTAAAAGTAGTCTGGCCCGAACTGTTTTTGTTGCCGTAATTGTCATAGGCATAGGCCTTGAAACTATATTGCGTGTTGGCTTTCAGGCTGCTGGCGGACGTCGTGGCGGCATTATTGTAGTTTTGATAAGCAAGGTTCGGATCGGCCAGCTGCAAGTCGTTTTCATTGACGGTAGCGACGCCTTCTTTGTAAAAGATCTTATATTCCTTAAAATTGCTTTCCGCGGAGCTGGTGCCGTAATGCAGGACCAAACTGTTGCCGGCGCTCCGGACCAAATACAGATCGCCCGGCGCAGTCGGATTGACATTATCAATCAGCACTGTCGTGGTCGCCGGCAGAGCCTGATCGTCGATCAGGTCATTGGCTGTCAGGCGCAGGCAATAAATTCCGTTGCCGGACGGCAAGTCGGTTTTAGACAGCCAATCGAAGCTGACCACATTAGCACCGCTTAAGGTATTGATCCAACCGGATGAATTGCCGATCTGATATGCATTGCTGTTCAATATCTTGGCATCCCCATAAGTGGACGTGGCGTTGGCATCGGTTTCATCCAGGGTCGGTTTAAGCGAAGAAGGGAAATCACAGCTTGCACCCGCGGCGTATTCAAGCTTGGCTTTTGAATAGTCCCTGTCCGCATCACTGACATTGATGATAATATGCGCCGCGCCTGTTCCGTTGGTTTTTTGCAAGGCCAGCGGAATGCTGCCGACGGGGCGGCTATTGGTGGTAGTGGAAAATTCCAGGGCCGCCGGGGTTTTATTACCAGCTTGGTCACAAGCCCAGATATTGAAGGCGTAATTCTGCCCCTCAAGCAAGCCGGAAATCGTAGTGGTCGCCTTTCCGCTATAGTCAATATAACCGAGATTGGGATCGGAGGTTGTTGCGAACAAGCTATCGCTCTCGCTGACTCCGGATGTGCCGGGTTTATAATAGACCCTGTATTCCCTAAAGTTGGCTTCTGTCGTTGTCGCTCCGAAGTTCAAGGTCAGGCTTTGGTAATTTTTTTTGGAAAAAAACAGGCTACCCGGTGCAGTCGGCGGCGTTTTGTCGACTTTGAAATTCGGGGCAGCGCCCGGGCTTGTCCAGTCCGAACAGCCGCCGTAGCTGTCGCAGGCTAAAACTTGCCATTTGTAACCGGCGTCCGAATCGGGTATGGCCGACGGGCCAACCGTTCCGGTGAACGGGATTGCGCCGTAATCTCCGGGCGCCGAAACAACCCTCCAGATCTTGCTTGTACAAATCGAGTAGGACTCGTTTTCAGCGCAAGCATCCTGGGGTTCTGTTGTGGCGGTCATAAAACTGCCTGCAACCGGCTTAAACTCAAAATACAAACTAATCGTTTCGCCGGCATTCTGGTCATTGGCCGATGCCTTAAGTTCAGCTGAACCTTCATTGGT
>Ga0105093_10000731_pt1 | contig 12474 bp, 15 predicted proteins | sample PPLLak3March2015_2_FD_79111 | JGI IMG/M metagenome (GOLD analysis project Ga0105093, IMG submission 79111) | Freshwater sediment microbial communities from Prairie Pothole Lake near Jamestown, North Dakota, USA - PPLs Lake P8 Core (3) Depth... | ecosystem: Environmental > Aquatic > Freshwater >... | reverse complement strand
TATATTACAGTTTACCGTACTTTATTTGAAAGAAAAAATCAGCTGTAGATCTTAATTTTTCTGTAGATAACCAACTTGTAGAACTATCTTTATCTGTTAAATAATCTTTCAATAATGAGCATTTTATTATATAATGATAAATATCATTATAAACACCAAGCTTATGATTTCTTTTGCTAAGACAAACTGGTAATACTATACAATTTTCACAAGGTAATTCTTCCATATATTTTCCTTTCTAAAAAAATTAAAATGGGTATGTTCATTTATTTATATCACGTTTTAATTTAATAAAGAAATCAACTGCTGTGGTTAACCTTCTTGAATCATAAAAAGATGTTGTTTTGATTATTGTTTCTCCTCTTAAAAAATCACGTAGTTGTTTACATTTGAATGAATAATGATAAACATCATTATAACACCCGAATTTGGAACGATTAGTTACACACAGAGCTAATATTATACAAGTTTCACATGGTAATTCTTCCATATATTTTCCTTTCTAAAAAAATTAAAATGGGTATGTTCATTTATTAATATATATAGTAATATAATATAATTTTTAGAACAAAATATAAATTTCTTCATCCTTGGAGGTATTTTAATTGCTCTCAAACACCCTCAAATAAACCCCCCTTCAGCATGTTATTTTTTATAACTAAAGGGAGGATCTGATTTTCATGTCAAACACTATAACAATCGATACAAATTTGCTTCTAGATGATCCAAATATTATTTATAAGTTATCAAAAGAATACGAAATAATTTTAATTCCAAGAACCGTATTAAAGGAATTGGATAAACATAAATACAATCCAAATCTTTCTTATAGTGCAAGGAATGCAATATCATCTATATTACAATTCAAAGAAGATTATCCAGACAAAATAAAATTTCATGTAGAAGGAGGTGAGATAGATAATAACGACTCCTGGATAATTGAAGCAACAAAGAAACATAATGCAGATTTAGCTACAAAAGATATTTCGATGTCAATTATTGCTGAAGCTGAGGGGATTAAGAGCAAACTTTATGATGTTGTTATGAATAATATTCATGACCCATACAATTACATTAATATTGAAGAAATATATAAATACAAGGATATAGTAACTTTAGAAAGGTTTTATTCTAAAGAGAAATATGAAGAAATTTTAGGTATGTTCTCAACGATTCTAAATAAAGAATTAGAAAGAGAAAGTTGGTTTTTTATTTTCATTAAAGATGAAACAGAAGATGTAAAAGTTTATGCTAATCATCCAATAAAAAGTTTTCTGATTAGAATAGACCATCATAAACAATACAAGGAGATTCAATGTGACAATGGTGTAACAATTCAAGCTAGAGATGTATATCAAAACTGTGCAATTTATGCTTTTCGTGAAGCACCAAATGTTTTAATAACAGGAAAATGGGGAAGTGGAAAATCTCTTTTATCTTCGGCATTTGCTGTTGAAGAAAGAGATAAGAAAGCATTTATTTCACGACCACCAATTGGAATCAATTCAAAATATGAAATTGGATTTATTCCGGGAAGTAAAGAAGATAAAATGATGGATTGGTTAGGAGGGTTCACAAGTTCACTATATTATATTTATGGAAACACAAATGGCCAACGCCATAGTCACAGTAGTTATAATTATGTAAAGGATGAAGTTTTTGAAAAGAAATTTGAAGTATTACCTTTAAATTCAATTCAAGGATTGTCTCTATTAGAGAATGATCTTTTATTAGTAGATGAAATTCAATTAATATCAGTTGATTACATGAGCATGATTTTAAGTAGACCAAGTAAGAATGGTAAATTAATTTTATTAGGAGATTTAAAACAAACATATAGTATTGTTAAGCCATCAGAATCAGGATTGTTAAAACTTTTAAGAATTTTACCACATCATGCAATGGCTTATGTTAATTTAGAAAATTCATATAGATCTGATATAATTGCATTGGCTGATAAGTTACAAGATAAAACAATAGGATAAATAAATAGGCAAAAAAACAACCCCGAAAAGGAGGAGGAATCGGGGTTGTTTTTTTGTAGAAATCAGATGAGTTTGTTATTTCATCTTAATTTCGTACAGTTTGTTTTCTCTGAAGAACATGACCTTAGTACCGTTTTTACACAATCGCATTGTTGAATTGATAACAGGGTCTTCAATTCTTTTAACGGAATCTTTATCAATTCTATTAAGAAAAATTTCAATTGCATCGTCGTCTGTTATCATCACGCAAACACCATTATCCAAAGTTGTAAAATTGATCGATGAATAATCAATGTCTCTTACTATTCTGCATTTATAACTATCATGTTTTTCATCAAAGATTAAAATGATTCTATTGTAAACACCAGCTTTGTGCCCTGTTAATACACATATTCTGTTTTCATATCTTGCATCAATAATAGAAAACTCATCAAGCTCTGGAATTCTTTTTGTGATAAACTGACTTCTTGTTGCTATCGATAGAGGAATAGAAATGACTGCAGCCCCCAAAGCACTTTGATAAATTACATTCCCAAACAATTTAGCTGATAGAGGTTCAACATTCCAAGTTTGTTTAATGATTGCATGGATTTTTCCACCCAAATATTTAAAATCCATTTCCATTAGTTTTTCTTGATTCTTCAAATATAAAATATTGTTTACAATAATTTTGTCTTCAGCATCTAAATATAAAACAGGTTCTTTATATCCAAATGTTTTAAATTTTACTTTACCATTTTCCAATCTGATAAAAATAGGAATTTGCTCTAATGGAGTATAAACAACCTCTTCATCCCTTGATTCATAATCTGTTTTCCCAATATAAATCTTATTCTCTGTCTTGGTAAAATTCAATGTTGCATTGTGGAAAAGTATCTTTTCAGGAAAACATCGTATTTCACGAATTTCGAAGTTATCAGTTGATTGAATAAGTTGAACAATAACCTGGGACTTCATAATAGCTCCAGGTAGATCAGGAGGCGGAACGCGATTTCCATTCTCAAATATTTTGACATACCAATCTTTATAAGATGTTGGAATTAAATTAAAATCCCTTACTGAATGTGGCATGGAAACCATTGGATTGAAAACAGAAATGTGATCAGTTATTCTTTTTCTGAAATCATTCTTTTTATAGTTTTTATGCGTTCCTTTAAACGGGTGAATACCAACAAACAATTGAAACGAAACAATTGCAAATGAAAACCAATCTGTTAATTCATTGAATTTAGTAGTAGTCCAATCACGAATTGATGGCATTATAGCTGTGGCACTGAAACTTGGAGTTTGCCATGAGTTTACATCAATAAAATAAGGAGTAATGAAGTCAGATGATACCATGTAATTCAATTCATTACCATCAACTATTAAACACTTATGTTGATGAATAAAATGAATATCATTTTTTATGGTTTCTACCAATTCAATTATTATATCATTTGTTACACCATTTGCATCACGAAAACCGTTTGTGAATAACTTGCAAAGAGGTAATATATTATCCCCCAACCATTCCATAGTAAACCCGACTAGATGTTTATCTTCGTTGTAAATGGGATTTTCTGGTTTAATAATTGTTGGGCGGTCTAATACATTCAATTCTCCAATTTTTGCAAGTGGAATCATTTTTCTCACATCTTCATATATCTTGAAGGCTGTATTATCTTTTTTGTATATACTTCCTTCCCCACCTTTTGTTACATAATCTTTCTGGCCTAAAATTATTTTCTTTCCATTTACATAAATATTCATCATTCACCTTCTATCTTTTGAATTTATTGCGGGATTACATTTGCTTGATCTGATCTTGGTATTAAATTGAATGTGTAGGGATCATATATATCAAATGCATAACAAATTTCAAATATGATTAAATCACCAATACTAAATTTTGCATTACATGATAGTGGATGGTAGATTAATCCTGTAATTGTTTTTCCATCTACCTCTATTACTTTTACCCAAAAGTATGCACCGTTGCGTCTTAACTTTACATAATAATCTTCTTTTACATTTTGTTTGTAAACATCTTGAATTATGTGTACAGTTGTTGGGTATTGTCTGTTTAGTTCATGTGGGTCTGCTAAATCATTTACAATAAATGTAGCCATCAATTAATCCTCTTTTAATAAAATAAAAGACCCCACAGATAAATCATCATAGTGATTCACATCAACTTTCTTCATATTTTTTAAAGCTGCATTCAGTCTTCTTTGAAGATACATTCCTTTCAAATTTTTAAAAGCTGTAAATTCTTTTATGGTATCTTTTATATCTAATTTTTTTCCGGTATGATCTATAAAAGATTCAATACCATCTGAACAAACAAGAAAAACATCATTGTATTCCAGGTCATACTCTATAATAGTTGGGTAATCATATGCAAATGTATAAGCGACTCTTTTTTCTATTTCTTCTGTACCAATAATTGTTTTCTTTAACAACTTTTGATTCTTCTTTTCGTAGTAACATTGATTTCGTTCTTCATCAATTAAGTATGACAAATAATATGGCATGTTGTTATTATATTCTATGGATGTAATTTCAAAAGTATCGCCCCGTTTAAAAACAACTACTCCGTCACCATAAATGAATGTTCTTATTTTATTATCAATAAAAAAACTAATGAGAAGTGTTGCATCTAAACATTCTTTTTTTAACCCCAACTGTCTTGCAGTCATCTCTGCATTATGAATTATCCATCTCCCCATATCTTTATAATCAACATTTGCAATGCAGTTTTTACGATAAGTAAGGAATTGTTTTGCCAAATAACATAATAGTCTTGATCCCATCTCTGTATTTTTTGATGAAGAACATCCATCAGAAAGAATAACACACGGAAATGGAGTTTCACAAGTTACTATATAATCCTCACACACCTTATGCTGCGATCCAATCTCTAAAAATGTATCTGTATATATCATAATTTTCCTTTCAATTGTTTGTTCTAAAGGTGGGGAACAATATAACATTCCCCACCTTAGATTTAGCTTACTACGCCCACCACTGACGATGAATTGCGGGAGGCTCAAGACCTTTGTAATACTTTTTACATCTATCAGTAAATCTTGCCACTTCACTCGCAATACCAGGAGGAACTTCGATCACTCCTTCATTAGCCCATTTCAAGGCTCTTTTATATGCAAGTAATCTACCAAACCCATATGACTTTTTTCCACCAACAACATCATAGTCATCATTTCTGTGGCACATGGAATATCCAATAACAATATGGTTATCATAAACGCCAGCAATCAAACAACCAATCTGTTTTTTGGAAATAATTTGGGTTCCCTTCTTGTTTTTACGAACTTTCATGATTTTCTGAATAATAATGTTATCAAGTTTCTTTTCTTCAATGTCCATCTTAATTTACCTTTCTTTTTTTTATTAAAACTGAAGTGTTTGACTTGGAGCACCAGTCCCGAGTGCTTGTGATTGACTAGAAATACTCTGACTCACAAAATTAGCTAGCTTTGCAAGTTTTTGTGCAGTAGCTTCACCAATATCAACAAACTGAGTGATCCCTGATTCTTGATGGAAGTGTTCAAGTGACTTTTTGACTCCAGACGCCCATTTTCCTGAAGGGTCATGTAATCCAACAAGAATAGCAACAAGAGACTCAATCTCTTCATCTTGAATAGCTTTCTCGATCTTATCTTTAATAGATCGTGGAGTCATAGTTGAACGATTATCAACTCCATCCGTAATAATATATACTGCTCCATTACAATCAAAATCCTGAGCGATCAATCTTTTGGCATATTCAAGGGTTGCACCAACACCATCATATGTGGCATCAAACAAGGCAGTGTAACCATCACAATCCAGAGGTTTATAATTCGCAGGATCAATATCCGTAAGATTTTTAAACCCATGAATTTCATTGATTTTTTCATTAAATGTAAGCAGTCGAAGCAAAAGATTATCTGCCCGGGGTGACTTTTTACATGCATCAACAATTGATTTGATACAATCAAGGAGTTGTTTGGAGAAAGAATACACACTACCCGAGATGTCACAAACAATTGTAACAAGTGTGTATTCAGTAGCACCAACCAGATTTTCAATTCGTTCGGCAGAGAATTGAAAATTACCTCCACCTGGGATTTGAATGATTTCATCTTTTCCTGTCATTAATTTTGGCATTTCATATTCCTTTCTGATTCTCTACTGAGAGTATTATAGAAACACCCAACTTTACATGCACTTAAAGAGGGGCAATTTCTGCATTTTTCTGAAAATTCCATTATTTTAATTGTCTTTACACCAGTTCCATGTTTATTGATCATTTCTAAAATATCTTGTAAATATTTTGGATTACCATCAGAATCTAATAGAGATCCAATTTTTATACGGGTTTGGTTACAGTAATAAATATCGAAATTCCAATCTATCAACCCCATAACTCTTTCTCCACAACAGCCCATTTTAAGAAGGCTTAGCCCTTCATAACCATTTCGCGCTAATTTATCAATCATTTCTTGTGTATAGAAACATAATGGAAAATAATGATCAATTTGCGGAAATCCAACTCCTATTCGAAAACATGTATTTAAAAGTTCTATAATAGTGTCAACCCAAATTTTTCTATATTTGTTTAATTCTTCTTCATCAAATATATTCACTTGACTATCTGGAGAAATCACTGGAATTACATATGGAAAAAGTTTGATTAGATTTATTGCTTTTTCCATCATTTTATCATCCCATCTCGGTGTAACAACTATATGAAGCTTAACATTTCTAATATAATCTCTTGCAATTTTTAATTTCTCTATATTTGAAGTATACCCATTGACTATATAAGTTACTTTACCCATCATATGATTTCGAAATACAACAGGTAATTTACATATTTCATCTATTGTTTTTCCATTTGTAAATATCTTTACATCATGCATATTATCACAGCCCTCACGGACTATATCAGAAAATCTGGGATGTAATGTTGGTTCGCCTCCCATCATCTTTAAATCAGAATTTCTTAAAGATTGACTATTCTTTCTAATATAATCAATTAGTATATCAGCGTCCATAGTTCCGGCTGTTCTTGCATCTTTATTAAAACAATGAGGGCATTTCATATTACATAATTCTGTTGTTATTATTCGATGTCCGAAATTTATCATTTTATATTTTCTTTCTTTAAAATATATTCTCCTATTCTACAATTACAATTTTCGTTACTTTCAATTTGTCCATGTGAGAAACATGGAGTGTCTTCATACCAGGGTTCATTGTGAATTTTACAGTAATATTCTCCGGGTTTAGAACCCCCCAAATGTTTACAGGGGGTTCCATTCCCTTCATGAAAAATGATATTACTTTCATTTATTCCCAAAGCTGGATTATCGACAATCACTACTGAATAATTATGACAGCAATATCCACATCTTAAACAGATCATTTGAGAAAATCTACAGTTGTTGAGATCTGCATTCCTCTTCCAATCATTTCCTTCACGAAACCTTCACCCATATCAGTAAACATATTTGTTCCTGGGGGATTGGGAGAAACATCAGATGTTGCATCTTGAAGAAGAATCATCTTTTTAATATTTTCTTCTCCAAAGTTATTGGCAATATCACGAACAGTATTGGCCAAACAATGTGAACGAGCTTCTCCTGCAAGCAAAACTATATCTGCACTCTGAAGTGTCTCAATCAATTTCCAGTTTAGTTGAGTACCAGGATCTTGGGGATCAGGAACATCAGCCTGAACTGCACTATAATGTTCAGTCCAAAGATTGGACCCTTTTGTTACATAATCAACCATTGCAAAATCTTCTTCCCATTTCAACAATGCTTCATATAGAGGTTGATAAACCCCATACCCCCAACTTCCAATAAGACAATGGGGAGGCCAAATGCATAGTGGGTATCTCCCATTTTTCTCAAGACTTGTAACATATTCAGTTACACGTGCTTTGAACTGTGGGTTGGTTGAAGTCCATAAACCATTCCTTACATCACCAGCTGTAATAATAGTAAACGGATCAGGGTGTTTCCCTTTCGAGTTAACCCAAAATATAGGGTGTGCGATGTCAATAAGATGATGACTATCAAGAGTAACGTGAATATCACTAATCTTATCTTTCAGTCTTATGGTCATGGTTGAAAGACGTGTCATATCATCTTCTGCTCCCTTAACATACAACGCACCTTTTGGGTGGCAAAAATCATTCTGCGGGTCAATTATCAAAAGTTCAATTTTCTGCATTTTCAATTTCTCCTTTTTTATTTTTAGTTTAGTTTAACCACATCCACCATTTATCATAAAAGCCAGCTGCTGATAAACAATAAAATTGTGTATTTTTCATTTTTATTTCTAAATACTGATGCCAATGACCAAAGAACCATAATTTGGGATTATACATTTTCCACAATTCAGTTAAAGCAATGTTTGATGGTTCTTCTTTTTTCAATAGATACTTTGGTAGTAATAAATCAACTAACTCTGAGGGGCATGTGTGTGTAATAAAAATATCAATGTCTACATTTGGTAAATCATTGAAATCCTTTTGTGTTATAGTTTCTTCTGGAAACCAATCAACTCCAATTCTTCTTAAATGTTTGTCGATTGAATAAGCCCCTCCCATAAATAGTATTGTTCTTCCATCTGGAAGTTTATATGTTGAACCTCTGGGCATATAGATGATTCCTGGTTCTATTTCGTCACTTATTCTATTTCTTAAAGACCAGAAATCTTCATGATTCCCATCAATCCAGAGTAGTTTTTCTGCTGTTTGTAATTTTATATCTGATAGTTGTTTAGTCCCTCCATGAGGTTTATTGTTGAATCTTGGCCAATAACCAAAATCACCACAACATATAATCAGATCTGGTTTCTTTTTATTTATTAAATCATTTAATATTCCAAATTCGTTATGTATATCTCCTATTATTAGAGTTTTCATTTTTATCATCTTTCTTATCTTCAAAATCAATTGCTAATGCCCAATTTTGCATAAAATCACAATCTGGATTTGAACATATAAATCCAAATTCTGTTGGGATTAAAATTTCATTGCACATTTCACATCTGTAGGGACGAACTTTCTTCATGTTCTGTCTCTTTTTAAGATCATTTACTTCTTTGTCCGTCCACGGGCAATACACCTTCATTTTAAAACCTCCAAGACTTAAATTTAATTTATGATAGATTCTTTTAGTAGTGTTACTTCCCTACTACCCCTAACATTTGCTCTTTGAATAAAATCTTCAAAAAATTCTTCAGGGGCTTCGATTTCTGTTTCTGTTGAAAAGTGATGTAATGTTACATTGTTTGCTTTTGCTGCAAATTTTAAACTAGAAATGGTAGTAACTAATTCTAAACATTCATTGACTTCTAATAATTCCTTTCTACTTGTTTTGTATATTTCTGTATACATTTTATCATCCATTAACAGCATAGCATTAGATAAATTTTCAACGTCTTTGTTGTGAAAATATAATGGAACATATTTTAGATATAACTTCCCTAAATTTTCTTTTCTTAAATCATTATATATTCCAATTCCAATAATATAGTGATGCGGTAAATTTGGGTCTGTTTTTAAAAACATTTCAACCTCCTGAAATTTCAGAACAAAATATAAAAAGAATTTCTATTATTTTAGATTGGAGAATAATAAATTATGGCAGCATTGTTATATCCTTTGTTTGATGAAAAGGGAAAAGTTATTTGTCAGATTTGTGGAAAATCGTTTTTAGTTATATCACCAACACATCTTTCAATAAAACACAAAATAAAATATGAAGAGTATACAAAAAGATTTCCCGATGCACCATTAGCAAGTAATGAATTTGTAGCAAGAGGTAAATTTGGAAAACATAAAGAGTTATTTTTAAAAGATGAAATTACTGTAGAAGAGTTGGTTGAAGAACATGAACCTGATATTGAAGAAATGAATATTGAAAAATTAATACAAGAGTATAAAGATTTAACACCAATGGAAAGCATGAAATACAAAATTATAGACCATTTAAAAATATATTTTTCTAATGTAAGGAAAGATTATTTAGTGACTCAATATGGTGTTGATAACAGATTAAAATTTGAATTTATAACAGACTTCTGTGATCCTGTTTTAAGAATTGTAATACAATTTCCAGATACATTTTGGCATAATCAAGATGCGGCATTCGACCCCAATAAAAATTTAAAGCTTTCTCAATATGGATGGAAGGTGATTGAAATACCAGGAAGTAATCCATGTCTCCAAATAATAACATCTTTTATCGAAGAGACTTGATCTAATCTTAAATTTTTTTAGAACAAATAAATAAGTAAATACTATATAATTAGATGAACAGTTATCTAAAAAAGTTACGGGGCGCCACACATAGATGTGGTGCCCTATTTCCCACCATGACGCCTCCTTCCATAAAAAAATAAATGTGTGTTATATTTATATTCATTTATTAATATATATAGACTGAAACTCTTTACTGAAATAATTCAAAATATTCTTGACCAATCGGAACAAAAATTTAGAACAAAAAATAAAGAAATCAGAGGAAGAGATTTATTCGTTTTTAGAGATTTTAGAGAAAGCTATAAAGTTTTATAGTAAAGGAGATCCATCATAATGGCAAACATTATACCGGCACAGGTAAGGGCAGTTGACCCATTTGCATCTTTTTATAGTAATACTGTTAATAAACTAACTCAGCTTGTAACTCATGATGAGGAAGGATTATTAACAACAACATCAATGGATGTAATTCCAGATGCAACAAATTCAACTCATATGGTTGTGGTTCAACCAGGTTATATTGTAAAAGATAATGTTCTTATAAAAATCACACACACACATATTGTTGATTTTTTAGATGATGATAACTGGGTTAGCCCACCAGATATACTGTTTACTGGTGGTACTTGTTATCTTGTTTTACATTATTTATATCAAAAACAAAGACCTGCACCTGTGGCTACAATTCAAATTCTTCAACCCTCACAAAGAAATGCACTTGAATTACCAAATAGTCCTTATTTTCTGTTGAAAGTTGTAGAGTTAACGGCTACAGCACCACATGAAATTATAGGACTTTATGATTATGACCCAAATCCTGATTATAAAGACATTAAAAGAAAATTCTTGAAATATTATGCTGGTGGTGAGGCATTTCTTCCAGACCACAATCAACAAACTGATCAAGGTAGAATGGCATATGACGTAGAGAGAAATAAATTCTTCTTTGGTTACACAAATGAGTGGAAAGAATTATCAGTTGGTGGTGTTGAAGTTGGTATAAACACAGATTCAACTGGTATAATTACTGGGCAGTTATGTTATGTAAATAATAATGGAAAAGCAACCCCTGCAATTTCAACAAGTGTACAAACTGGAGCTGATCTAATTGTTACAGCAATCGGAACCACAGTTGATGGAACAGGAAAAGGAATTATTACAGGATTTGCTACAGGGGTCCCTGTAGAAACAGGAGTGTTAATTGGAGTTGGTGATCTTTTATATTTATCAGAAACCGAGGCAGGTACGGTTACAAATATTAGACCAGGATCTTTATTTCAAATGGTTGGAAGAGCTTTAAAATCAGCTAGTTCATTCGTACCTGTTGAAATGATATTTGACCCAAAAATGATGTTGGCTCCTAGTACATCAGGAACAATAACTTATTGGGGTGGGCCAGTTGGTGGCCCATATTATGCTGAAATTGATGTATCAATGTTAGATGGAACTTCTGTTTTTGACTGTCATTGGTTTGATGCCGCAACAAACAAAGAAGTTACCCCCGCTGATGTTGAAATCAGAAATGGAGGGAATATAATTAGAGTTTACTCTGATGATAATACAATTGATCTTAATTATATGATCCAATCTCCTGAATCATTTGGTGGTGGGTCTGGTGGAGGTGGAGGTGGAGGTGGAGGTGGTACAAGTGACCACTCATTGTTATTAAATCTTGATTATGGAGCATCAGGGCATACAGGATTTTTATCTACTTACCCACACGATAATACTTATCATTCACAGGCTTATATTGGTGCAGGTTCAGTAAATTTTTCTACTTTAAATGGTAATGGGTCTGTTGGTGCTGGTGGGTCGCAAGTAGCAGTTGGAAATCACACACATGCACAATATATAGATATCCCGAGTGGGATTTGTATTCTATTTAATGCTAATACAGCTGTTTCTGGTTATAATTTAGTAACAGGAATTGATGATGGAGTTGTTTATATAACAAAAGGTAGTGCTGCAGGGGGTGAAGCAGGAGCTAATTGGAAAGTTGGTGGACAGTGGGAACAACCAGCACACGTTCATGGTATTTATGGTGATGGGCATCATAATCATACAACTGGAGATGTCACATTAACGGTTGCACAAATGCCAACGCATACACATCCACCATGTTCTGGCAACAGCAATTTCCTAACACTATCTGTCGGGGCTCCTAAATCTCTTGGTATGTCTGGTGATGATTACGCAGGGTGTACATCTACAGGTCCAGCTGGTGGT
>Ga0105093_10000729_pt1 | contig 12512 bp, 7 predicted proteins | sample PPLLak3March2015_2_FD_79111 | JGI IMG/M metagenome (GOLD analysis project Ga0105093, IMG submission 79111) | Freshwater sediment microbial communities from Prairie Pothole Lake near Jamestown, North Dakota, USA - PPLs Lake P8 Core (3) Depth... | ecosystem: Environmental > Aquatic > Freshwater >... | reverse complement strand
TCGCCCGCGGCACCGATACTGAGATCCAGCAGTTGAAGGTCGAGGAGTTCGGCGCGCTCTGGCTGGCTTACCAAATCGATCAGGATATTGACCTTTGCCGCATCATTGACACGGTTATTGCGCCGGCGGATCGGGAAAAGGGGCCTTCGATCGGCGAATATTTTTTGTACTGCGTCTTTAATCGGATGGTACAGGCGGTCAGTAAAAACAAGCTCGCCGATTGGTACCAGAAAACCGCCATCCAGCATATCCGAGCGGTGGATCTGGGTGAGCTTACCAGCAAGCGGTACTGGGAAAAATGGGATCGTGTTTCCGAGGCCGATTTACGCCAGGTGGCCCGAGCGTTCTTTGATCGGCTGTGGCGGGTCGAATCACCGGCCGCCGATTGTTTGCTGTTCGACACCACCAACTATTACACTTATATGGCCGGCCACACCGACTCCGAGCTGGCCATGCGAGGCAAAAACAAGGCCGGCAAGCACAGCTTGAGACAAATCGGTCTGGGGCTTCTGGTCGCTCGGGATTCTCGATTGCCGCTGCATTACAGCGTCTATCCGGGCAACCTGCATGACAGCAAGCACTTCGAAGCTGTTATGGACGAGATGTTCGGTGTGGTCTGCGGCCTGAATAAAACCAAAGAGCGGCTTACGGTGGTGATTGACAAGGGGATGAACGCCGATGGCAATTATGCCTGGATCGATGAACATGCGAGGATTCATTTCATTACCACCTATTCCACCTATTTTGCCCAGGAGCTGGCCGCAACGCCGTTGGAGCGCTTCGAGCCGGTGGACACCCCGGCGAGGCGTCGTCTAATCGCGCAGGACCAAGAGGAAGAATGCCTGCTGGCCTACCGGACCCGGGCCGAGTACTGGGGCAAGTCGCGTGCGGTGATTGTCACCTACAACCCCGCTTCGGCTCGCAAGCAGGCCTATACATTTAACGACAAGCTGGAGGCGATACGGCAACAGCTGCTTCTGATGCGGGCCAAGCTCAGAGATCGGGCGCCGCACTGGAGAGAGCCGGGCGCCATAAGAGAGCGCTATTTACGTTTTTGCGAGCAGATGCATATGCCATCCGAGCTCTATGAGCTCATGTTCGAGCAAACCGATGATGGCGTTTCCATGGCGTTTCGAAAGAATGCATACCTGGTGGCTCGCAAGCAATCCATGTTCGGCAAGAACATCATTATTACAGACAATACGGATTGGCCCACCGGTGATATTATTCAGGCAAGTCTTGATCGCTGGCAGGTGGAAGATTGCTTCCGCTTAAGCAAGCACGATGATCTGGTGGGGGCAAGCCCTGTCCGTCATTGGACGGACAGCAAGATCCGATGCCATCTTTTCACCTGTGTCGTGGCGATGACGTATCTGCGTCGCATCGAGCTAAAGCTGGCGGCTGCCGGCATCAACAGGACCGTTGCCGATATCATGCAGGACATGCACCGTCTGCATTATGTCTTGAGCATCCCGAAGGGTGCCCGCAAGCCGCATCGTCGTCTTGAGACGCCCAGCAAGACCCAAGCCGAAGTCCTATCGGCGTTCGGGCATCGGGTGGACGCCAGTGGGGTCTTACAACCAGCGCTGAGCTAAACCCTCGCCTGCTGAGGCTTCGCGAGCTTCACTGCAATTTATCTCGGAAACTCCTGTAGAAGTAGGCGGTCAGCCCGTAAACGGTATCGTTGGCCATGGCCACAGCTTCCGAGTTATTCCTGAACCGGGTTCTAATGGCGGACGACATGGGAAAAGGGGTGCATTCAGTTGGTGAAGTGTTTTGCCTGTGAACACACCGAACGCTGCTTGTATCGCTCATAAACGCCGACAGTGTTTCCAAAAATTTGGAAAAAAGCGTGAAAAACGCCGTATATGTTTTACTGGGCTAAAGGAGCCGCTGATGGATTAATAAACAAGCGTCCGCGACTATCGCGCAACGGAACTTCTTTAAAGCCTTTTTCATGGCAATACTCTTCAAGGCTAGCATCAGTCCCGTCCTTTACACTCTCACTCCAAGGAGGTTCAAAGCCAAAATAAATGGCTGAAGGTGGATCGTCTTTAAACACATCTTTCATCGTTTTCGGGGAAATACCATTAAGTGCTTTAATTTCTTGATCAGATAAGTAATTACTAGTTCTATAAAAAAACGGTCCTGTTGATAGTTGAGAGTATATTTGGAGCCGGGCGTCAAGAACTCTGATCGGAGAGAGAGTTGCAACTTTACCACTTATGCCATAATGATTGCTCGCTTCTCGTAGAGCAGCAGAATCTGACTGAACGCTCGCCACTCCACCTTTTCCGTGGATAAATTTTCGGAAATTATATTGTAAATTCCACAAGCCATGTATACACCCGAAAATAGCACATGCAATAATAAGCCCGCGAAATGTTAAAATTATATTTTTATCAAAAATTTGCCAAGAACTGCGAACAATCGCAGCAGTTCCTATGGCAAGCAAGATTGTTGTTGGCATCGTGTACTGAAGGTGCGTTGGCCTTGGCATTAATGAAAAGGGGATACTCAAAACAAAAAGCCAAACAAATACGATCTGCTCTATTTTAAGAATCTCGCGAGCAAATGTAGGCAAACGATCATCCAGGTAGGCTACTATTATTAAAGTAGTAATAATAAGAAAGAATGAAGTAATAGCCGGATCATTAAAGTATTTGAAGAACCTAAAAGTGTGCGCTGGCCATTCGAGAATTTTTGTCAGTCCATTAGATGTATACCAAATATAAGGTGCAGAAAGGTGATAAAGAATATTTCCATAAATGAATTTCTGAAAGGCAATTGCGGCCAGCCATAATACAGGAGTTGCGGTCAACATACCACCTAAAGAGAACCATAATAATGCACGACCACCATGCTTTTTCGGGGACTGCCACCAGATCCAGATGATGTAAAGTATCTGCCCCATCGGTAAAAAAGCCCATGACACCTTTGCACCGACTGCTGCAACTGAAAAAGCCCCTGCAACGCAAAATTGCCAGTTTTTTGGGCTATCACTGGCTACAATACATGCGAAAAAGTATAAACTGCACCAAGATAGAAAAATTGGAAAAATATCATTACGCGCGTTTCCAGATGCCAATAATGAAGCGTCGGAAATCGCAAAAAGCAATGCCATTGATATTGCGATAGAATTTTGATTAGTAATACGACGAAAAAGAAAGAAGGAAATAACTAAAGATCCTATAGCGAACACTCCACATAGCACCCGCGCATAAAAAAAATAGTCGCCTTCAATGAAGGAGAATAAGGCGGATAAGACTAATGCCCAGTATGGAGTTTGGAGGAATGGAAAGTCCCGGTATAATAAGAGGCTTTTCCCAAGGACACCTGCGGCGACAAACTGCTCCTCGTCGTGGCCATATCCATAGGTAATAGCGTTAGCAAGTAGTAGCACGCTACAGCCTAATAACGCTACGATACTGAAGGCAGATTCTGATTCGAATAATCTAGTGCTAAGCCTTGGACGCACCGGCATTGTTTGCTCCAAAATTCAATACAAAATAAATTCGATTTCCTTTCAACTCACAGGCCCTAAAGCATTTACTAACGAGCGCATTAATAAATTAAAATTTCCTGTAAATGTCGGAGTCAGCAAAACTCAATATCAGGAAATCGTGGTCGAGCAAACGTATCAATGCAAAAGTGTGTATCTACTACACTCTATTCAAACGGCAACTTTATTAAATTACAAGATTATTATAGGTGTCGCTACGACTTAAAAATGACAGTTTAGAAGTATAGCTTAGCAGTATAAGCCATCAGAGTCAAAAACCCGTTCCAGAGGCTGCCGAGCGTTTCGGCTGCCTTTCCAGGCGCAAGAAGCACCCACAACTAAAACCAAGCAGATTGGGCGATTCCCAGATTTCCAGGGGGTCGCCTTTTTTGCGTTTATACGACCAAGGCCAGATGGAGCATCGGCAACGTCGCCAGGGGTGTCGGCTGGAGCGTGGACATCCCCAAGCAGTATCCCCGGAAGTTCCCTATTACACTTGTCCAATACGACGCCATCCCCGATAACGCCGACGCCGACCATTGCCAAGCCATGCTTACCGACAGAAACGGCCTGCCATTGGACGAGGTGGTCATCAGGAAAATCGACTTCGAGCGGTTCATCAACTTGTTGACGACGTCGGAGGAGCGGTACATCCGATACAAGATGGTCGATGAACCGCCAGACCGCACGGCTGCCGCTGCCCTGTCGATGTCCATCGAGAGACTCTACGCCATGAAGGCGACACTTCGCGGGAAGATTCAAGCGCGGGTTAAACAAATGACCGGGCCGTCCTATCGTTTACGATTGGGCGATGTGGCGGTCTGGTCATTCAACAGGCAAGGTCAGTTCTGAACGGAACTAAATCTGAAAAGGTTTATCGGCAGATATCGTTTGTATATCCGCTTACTTTTCAGGACTCAGGTTGTTGGAGTGATGCTGTCACTGTCGCAGGTTTGATAGCCCTTGATTTCCCTGTGATAGATTAGTATGATTTTTATCCAAAGCTCGGCAAGCCGCCAAAGCTCATGAACGCTCAGCATAAATCATCCAACTCATGACCAGCCATCTTGGGAAATTATCATATTGATGCCGATTGCAGCCAGGATCCGCAAAGATGTCCTACTCAAGCTGCTTGCAGCAGCGTTTCTATGTTTTTTCCTTTTCCCCCAACTCGTCTTTTCCGCGTCGCTCCGCATCATGCCCTTGGGGGATTCCATAACCAACGGTAGTGCCTCCGGCGTCGTTCCCGACTCTCAGCAGTACTATCTTTCCTACCGGAAAGCCCTGAGGGATAAATTGACGGACCGAGGGTACCAAATCAACTACGTGGGCAGCCAGGTGAGTGGGGACGCGATTTTCAGCGATGCCCAGCACGAAGGCCATGGCGGATGGGTGGCCGACGGCGGCCCGGCGGGCACAAGTATAGCCCCCAACGTTTACAATTTTCTCGAGGCGAATCCGGCGGACATCGTCCTCCTTCACATCGGCACCAATGACGTCAGCGAGAGCCATGCCTACGCGAGCGACGTCAACTCCATCCTCGACGAAATCGACCGCTACAGCCCAAGTGTTTGGGTGGTCCTGGCCCTAATCATTAACCGGGCCACTCCGCCGTGCCCGCTCTGCACCACTACGACGGCATACAATGACGCCTTGGATGCGATGGTTCGGACACGGCTGAACGACAAGATCGTGATCGTCGATATGGAAAATGGTGCCGGCCTGGACTACCGCCTTTATCCATCGGGAGACATGTACGATCCCCTTCATCCCTTTGCGAGCGGGTATGAGAAGATGGCGGAAGCATGGCTCCTTGGGCTTTTGGATATACTGCCGACAGCGGATGCCGGAACCGACCAGAATGTTAACCCTGGCGACGCCGCCACCCTGAACGGCAGCGGCTCCACCGACGCGCTCGGTACTATCGTCTCCTATGCGTGGGTCCAGACGGGCGGAAGTCCGGCCGTTACCCTCGCTAACGCCAACACGGCGCAAGCGCAGTTCACGGCACCCGATACCAGCACCGGCACCGCCCTTACTTTCAAGCTGAGCATCACGGACGACAAAGGATTGACCCACAGCGACTCCTGTGTGGTGAACGTGAATGGCAGGCCTGTGGCCGATGCCGGGCCGGACCAGCAGGTGAACCCGGGCGTCTCTGTGGTGCTGGACGGCTCGAACTCAAATGATGGGGATGGAAGCATCGTTGCCTATCAGTGGCTCCAAACGGCGGGTACCCCGATTGTGGCGTTGGCAAACGCAGGTACGGTTAGGGCATCGTTTACCGCTCCGTCGGTGGGAGGCAGCGATACCACCCTAACCTTCAAACTGACTGTCACGGACAACAAAGGGGCGACAAGAAGCGATACCTGCGTTGTGAATGTAAACGGCTCGCCCGTGGCCGATGCCGGAACCGATCAGCAGGTTCAATCGGGTGCCAGCGTCACCCTGGACGGTTCAGAATCAACCGACGGAGGGGATGGGGCTCTTGCCTATGCCTGGGTCCAGACGTCGGGACCCGCTGTTGCCCTGTCCAATTCTTCTTCGGTAAGGCCCAGTTTTCGGGCACCCACCGCCGGAGCAGCCGGTGCCACGCTAACCTTTCAGCTGATAGTCACAGACAGCGGCGGGCTCCAGTCGGAGGACTCCTGCACCGTGACGGTGTCCCCGCAGGAGGGAGGGGCTTCCGGATCAAGCGGTGGAGGGGGAGGTTGCTTCATTACAGCGGCAGGGCAATGAGTTCGGCGGTTGAACTGCGCTGCGCCGCTAAAGTCTCAAGAGCCCTAATCGTATCTGAAAAACGGCCATGATGCGAAATCTATCTCGATCTTCCAAGGCGCCCCTTGAAGGGTATTACCATCTTGCCAGTATCACAGACCCGACGTTTTGGTGATATGTCGGATGGAAATCTACCAAGCTGATTTTGTGTGTTTTGTTATCGCTACCACACCATCCAACCAATCGAGATCATACCAGATTAGCCCTTCATATCCAATGACCGAGGGAAAGGCGGGTAATCTGGCTTGGGTTAGAAGCCGTCAACCTCACGTTTTCAGAAATCAGATATGGTGCGTGTCGCTGTCAGTATCGCCAAGTTAGGCCCATTGGATTTTCTGAGATATAGCCTGGGGGAATCTGAAATTTTCGCGTTCTGCGGGAATTTCACTTTAATGGCAGTAATAAAATTCTGAACCAAATTTCCGAAGCTTCCCATGTTTCGCAAATACTCTTCTATCTAGAAAACAACTTGATTCGCTTCTGGTTATTCCACTTCTCACCGTTTCCTGTCAATTTGGATTTCAACGCGCCTGTTCAAGCTTCGTCCCTCTTCGTTGTCATTGCTGGCGATAAAGTCTTTGGCACCTTTGTTGACAACGGTAATCCGTTGTGGATTGGCCCCTTTCCCTACGAGATAAAGCTTAACTGAGGATGCACGATTTTCTGCTATCATTAAGTTATAATCGCTTGAGCCAACCGAATCACTGTATCCGTTAAGGATAAGTCTCGCTTCCGGCAGCTGACTAATGGTTTCTGTCACCTTGTCCAGTTTTTCGATCTCACTTGGCCTAAGCTCGTTGGAATTGGCCGCAAAATAGATAGTGAGCGCAAGGGGCGCTCTTCTGACAAAGGATATCGGCGACGGCTCATCCGTTTTACGGTTGGGGTCCCATTTGTTCAGAGTCTCAGGCAGCTGTTTGGGTTCCTCCATTTGGCTTTTGGGGGTATCGGTCGCCTTGGCAAGCTCATGGCCTTTACGTCTAAGGCGATCTTTGAGCGCATCGTGAATTTGGTTTGAAGCCACAGCTTCCGAAATGCCAACAACTCCAGTTCGAATACCGACCTCGCTGAGTCCGGGTTGCCCTAAACGAACCACCTCAATGTATACAGGCGTTTCATCCGCACGCTTGGCCTGAATTGTCGTCTTCAATTCGTCAGCGCTAATCTGAGACACAGGAATCTTGAGCGAGTTTAAGGTTTTCAAGCAGGCCTGAGCTGTTTGGTGGTATTCTGAATCGTAGATCCGAGTGTCCTTTCCTGCTACGTAGGCAGCGCCTGTTCCCGCCGCAGCACCCATTCCGAGTACGGCCACAGCGCAGCCACAGGTAATCAGCAAATAAGCTAAAAGGATTGTGATTGCTAAATCGCGTTTCATCGTTCCCATGGATGTTGCGTGGCAACGCTGTTGATTTAACGATGACCTTGCCATGAGACACCTCCTACGACAGAAGGTTTGGCAAAATCCAGGATAGGGAGCAAAATATGAAAAGAAATCGAGCCTAAAAGTGAGATCCGAACCGCTTAACGCTACCAGCATCCGCTTCAGATCCGGTAGAATGGAAAAGATACTGCGATTTGGCTGAATAATACCTTTTGTCCGGGGGGAAAATCAAATTAAAATGAACCGGAGGTCGGAGGAAATATCACAGATTCGGTATTTCGGTGATATGTCGGATGAACCGTAATCTGCCCAACAAACAAGAATCATAGCAGATTATCTTCTTCAACCTCACGTTTTCAGAAAAGCGATATGGTGAGGGTCGCTGTCAGTATTGCAGGTTTTTGGCAAATGGTTTTTTATTTGATATGTACCCTCCTCGATATCTTTAGGTTTTTCCAAGCGCCATCCTTGGCCTTTCCGCTGTCACTACCTAAATTTTTAACTCTAGTTTTTTTGATGTATCACAGAAATCTCAGAGGGTACAGAGTTGCCAAGAGGACCATTAATTTTACCAACAGAAACAATGGCCTATGTCTGACCTTGGGGCTATTAGGCGCAATCTCATAATTCCAAGAGAGGCGAAGGGAGGAAAAATGTACCACTTCGCCCCTGATCATAAATCAAATCTGCTGATCAAGCCAGGCCCTCTGCTGGCTAAAATCGGTGCCCACACCAAGAAAGTTGATGTCATTGAAAGGTGAAGTGATTTTTGAAGTCTTCAGAACAGTCTGGCGAAGAATTTTATCGATTTTTGTTTTGGCCGACGAACTTTTTTAACCAACGAAGCATTAGGATAGGTCTAAGCAATCTCAGAGAAGGCTTTTTCGGTGATACGTCGGATAAATTTCAGGCATCCAATGGTTCAAAATAATAGCTGATTACTCTCGTCAATCTCACGTTTTTAGAAACCTGATATGGTGCAAGTCGCTGTCAGTATTGCAGCTTTTCCTACAGACTAATTTTCTTGTGATAGATAACGAAAGCATTGTGAAAAGAATTTCAAACCATGGATGTTCAACCAAACGAGCTCTATTATCTAAATTCATTCCCTATCTAACGGTGGGGGTCAAGGCGCGGCGCCGGCTTTTCGGCGGAGGGTTTCCAGGCACTGCCGGTCCTGCGGCGATAGTTGCAGGCCCTGCTTTTCGATGCCTGAGAGCACATCGAAGGCTTGCTTCCAGTAGTCTTTAGCCTCGCGGGTTTTCTCCTGCCGTTCTGCCATATCGGCCAACCTCCAGTAGGAAACCCACAGGTCGCGCTGCCACAGGGTGTTGCTGGGGTCATCCACAGCAAGCTTCTTCGCAATCCCCAGGCCGTCGCCGAAGGCCCGCGCGGCCTCCTGTAGCTTGCCCTGGCCCTCCGCTACGTCGCCGAGCTTGATGTAAAACACATAGAGAACGCGCTGCCATTGGGTGTTGCTGGGGTCATCCGCCGCAAGCTTCTTCGCAATCCCCAGGCCGTCGCCGTAAGCCCGCGCGGCCTCCTGTAGCTTGCCCTGGGCCTCCGCCACGTCGCCGAGCTTGTTGTAGGAAACCACGAAATCGCGCTGCCATTGGGTGTTGCTGGGGTCACCCGCCGCAAGCTTCTTCGCAAGGCCCAGGCCGTCGCCGAAGGCCCGCGCGGCCTCCTCCAGCCTACCCCGAGCCTCCGCCGCGTCTTTCTGATTATTGATTTCAACCAACTGAGCCTGAAGCCGGGTGTTTTCTTTTCTGAAGGTATCCACCTCCCCTTTGAGTAGATCCTGCGCAGACTCGGCACTTTCCAATTTCTTTTGAAGTTCGGCGATTGCAGCTTCTTTAGAGGAGAATTCGCCAACCGGTCTGTCTTTGCCGCTTTTTTCCTGGACCAACGCTTTTTCCGCCTCCTTGAATTTCTGGTCTGCCGCCGACAGGTCCTTGTCCTTCAACGCCCTTGCGTTTTCGAACTCGGCAACACGCGCCTTTGCGGCTTTCAGTTCCTGCTGGTCTTTTTCAAGCGCCTCGAATCGCATCTGGAGTTCTCTCAAGCGAGTCTCGGCGTCGTCTTTCTGTCTTCTCAGTTCCAGCACCTGGCCTTGAAGCCGGCCAATATCTTCGGCACCCACCGCAGGTTCGGGCTGCAGAACGCTGCTATGCGCCTGCCGGGGATCCGCCTGGAGGTTCATGGAGACAGCACGAAATCCGCTGTAATGATAAAAATAAGCGGCCAACCCCAGAACGACGATGATTGCGATCAGAGCCCAGTATGCTGTGTTGAGGCCGGAAGTTTTTACATACAATTTCTCAGGTGCAGCTTGAGCGGAATCCTTTGAGTTCTCGGCAGTCGACCCGGTCGAGTCCAACCGTTTGGCATGCTCCTGTTTTTCCGCTCCGGCATCCGATTCTTTTTTTGTAGTTAGCGGGATCGGCGTATTTTCGGTGCTTTCCTTGATCAGTTCAGGCCCGATTTTCTTTTTGTCCAAGGCGTACCCTCTAAACAGTGCTTGGTCGCAGAGGATATTTATCAAACGAGGATTTCCGCCGGATAGCCGGAAAACCTCCTGCACAGCAGCCGCGGTGAAAATCGATTCCTCCGTTCCGGCGACCTTGAGGCGATGCGAGATGTAATCGCCCGTCTCGGACTGTGTCAGCGGCTGAAGCATGTGACATAAAAAAATTTTCTGGGTCAGGGCCCGGTTTTGCTTCACCATGTCCAGAAATTCCTTCTGGCCGCCGAAAATGTAGCTGACGACTTTGTGCCCCAGCGTTTCGACGTTGGAAAAAACGCGGATCTGCTCCAGCATCTCCGGTGTCAGCCTCTGGGCTTCATCTATGGCAAGTATCACTTTTTTGGATTGAGTCCCGGCGTTTTTTACCAATTCGCCCAGCTGAATCAAAAACTCCGCCTTGTTCTTGAAGGGCTTTTTCATCTCGAACGCGTCGGCGGCAAAATGGAAAAAGTCCATCTCGTTCAAATCGGGGTCGGTAATTTTAGCAAACCGGATGTTGCTTCCCAAATTGGCGGCCGTGGCGTTCAAAAGCGTGCTTTTCCCGGTACCGGGATCACCGATGACTACGATGAACCCCTTGCTTTCAAGAATACCATATCGGAGGATGGTAAACACCTCTTTATGCTTTGAACCCAGCCATAGAAACTTCGGGTCCGGCCCGAACTCAAATGGCATCAGCTTCAGCTGGTAGTGATTAAGGTACATGGACACCTGCCTGTTTCGACGGAGCTTTGCGTCTCGAAGCGCAGCATCCGCTAGTTTTTACCGGTTGAGCATTTCTTTCATCGCTTCCAGGATCGGGTTGATTTCCCCGGATGGTTTGGCAACAGGGGCAGACGTCGGCGCGCCCTTAAAGTAGGCATCCTTGGTCACAGTAAGGAGTAATGCTGGGCTACGTCACGAAACCAAAGGACAGCATACGAAATTGCAAAAAGCGATAGCACGACAAGAAGCAACTGGCCGTGTATCAGGCCAAGAACGATACCCAGTGCACCAGCACCCAACCAAACGACAGCGAGCACCAGAACTATCGCTCGATTGACGATAGAAAGTTTGCCTCGAATTGTCATTGTTGGCGCTAAAAATTATTTAGCCAAACGATTGTCTGTAATATTTTGCGGATTCGATCTGACCAACTGAGATTATCACAAATTTACCGAATTTCCAGATACGTCGAATGTACCACAGAAATATAGCGGGGACAAGATGAGCCTCCAATGTACGCATAGAGGCAGCAAGCCCTGGCCGAGCAGGCGAACTAGCTGAAAGCCCTCTGTAAACCCTCTGTGAAGTAGCTTCCAAGGGGCCTTATTTCGGGGCGCGTGTGCGGGGAAGGATGATTTTTTTCGAGCTTAAAATGGCAGGAGGTGGGCGGCGGGGAGGGGGTTTTGACGCCGGCGGCTTGCAGAGAGTCGCATGACTTTGATGCAATGATCGCAAAAATTCGCCAACCAGGGCAATCACGGGCTGAAGCGTTGCGGAGGTTAAGAGAACTCCGCAAAAACCTATGGGCCTCTTGGAGACATAGGTTGAAATAGCTCTTTGATATTTAAATACCCGTAAGGGCGGCGAGAGGAAGCCCCGGCCGGAACTGGTGGCTAACATGTGGGTAAAGGCCGCAAGGGACAACCTCCAGACACTCCTGCTACGGCAGGTAGCGTTTTACCATTTCTGTGAAATGGCGCGTGGGGATAGCTGTCAATATCGCAGGTTACAGCATGACCGATTATATAGTGATAATAGCAAGATCAGAAGAAATGGCGTCGTTGATCCTACATTTATCAGGGTAGGATCAAGAGAAACCGACGTCTTCGCAAGAACTTCTATCCGGATGTTGAGTCACGCGAAGGTTTTTGTTTCCCGGGATTTCCGAGCGGAGCGCGGGCAGTGCGAAGGGTGTTTGTAATCACCCAATCTCCCTCGCGTCGTTCTTGGTACTACTTCTCCCCCCAAATTCGGTTCACCGGCAGTCTCCGGGTTGAGCGCCGCTCCTGATAGGCCAGACCCAGGAGACAACGAGGCAAGAATTCCTCCCACAGTGCTCGCGCTCATTACCGCAAGCAACCAGATGGCGCCGAATGCGACCGCCTGCTCACGGGTTAAAATGTGTGGATAGAGGAAGAAGATGTAAGCCGTCTCCCTGACGCCGAGGCCCTGCCAGCTGATGGGGAGGGAGCTCAAGATGTTCACAATCGGCACCACGAGAAGCAGCGTTGCCCAGGGAATTTCAACCCCCACTCCGTACCCCATCACGCGGTGCAAACTGATCTGAGAGAGGTGAAGAATGATCGAAAGACCGGTCACAAAGAGGAGAACCGAGAGGT
>Ga0105093_10000728_pt1 | contig 12515 bp, 13 predicted proteins | sample PPLLak3March2015_2_FD_79111 | JGI IMG/M metagenome (GOLD analysis project Ga0105093, IMG submission 79111) | Freshwater sediment microbial communities from Prairie Pothole Lake near Jamestown, North Dakota, USA - PPLs Lake P8 Core (3) Depth... | ecosystem: Environmental > Aquatic > Freshwater >... | reverse complement strand
TGGCCCTGCTCAGCACCATCCCCATCCCGCTGGTGGTAGGCTCCCTGCGCGTCTATGCCAAGTACGTTCGCCCGGCCTTCCGCCAGCGCCAGAAAGAACTCGGCAACCTGAACGCCCTGCTGAATGACAACCTGTCCGGCATCCGCGAGATCAAGGCCTTCACCCGCGAAGAAGATGAGGCCCGGCGCGTCCACCAGGGGATCGATAACTACCGCCGCTCCCTGCTGAGGGCCCTGCGCCTGATGGCCACGTTCCAGCCCTTTGTGGATTTCGCATCTTCATTGGGGACATTGATCGTCATCTACTTCGGTGGAAGGTTGGCCCTGCAGGGTATATTGCCGGTTGCGGACCTGGTGGCCTTCTTCCTGTACCTGGAAAGTTTCTACGCCCCGGTGCGCAGCCTGAGCGGCGCCTGGGAAGCGGTTCAATCCTCCTTAGCGGGAGCAGACCGGTTGTCCGATTTGATGGCAGAACCCCAGGAGCCGCGCAACGTTCGGGGCGCGGCGCCAGTGACAGGTCGGGCGCGCGGCGATTTTGTTTTCCACAATGTACACTTCGAATATATCCCCGGCGTTCCAGTGCTGGAGGATATTTCATTGAATATCCCATCCCGTTCAGTAGTGGCGCTGGTTGGACCGACCGGTGTGGGTAAATCCACCCTGGTCAGCCTGATCCCGCGCTTCTACGATGTGACCCGCGGTGCGATCACCCTGGATGGGCGAGACCTGCGCGATTACACCCTGGAAAGTTTACGCCAGCAAATCAGTATTGTGCTGCAAGATGTTTTCCTGTTCTATGGGACAGTGCGCGAGAACCTGCTCTTTGGCCGCCCGGATGCGGATGAACAGGATATGTTTACCGCTGCCCGAACCGCCAATGCCCATGAGTTCATTTCGGAACTTCCCAACGGCTATGACACTCTGATCGGGGAACGCGGCGTCAAACTCTCCGGCGGGCAGAAACAGCGCCTGTCGATTGCACGGGCGATCTTGAAAAACGCCCCCATCCTGGTGCTGGACGAAGCCACTTCGTCTGTTGACACCGAAACCGAACTACTCATCCAACAGGCACTCGAACGCCTGATGGAGGGCCGCACTACCATCATCATCGCCCACCGCCTGTCCACCATCCGCAATGCGGATCAGATCGTGGTTCTGGAGGATAAGTGTATCCGTGAAATGGGAACACATCAGGAGTTGATGAAACTGGATGGGCTGTATAAACGGCTCTACACTGTCCAGCGGGAACTGGAGCCGGTCCTGGTTGCACAGCACGAGTAAAACAGAACATCCCCAATCCGGGGAGGTTTTGCTTATAAATATTCCTTCAGCTGCCGCGCCCGACGCGGGTGCCTCAGCCTCCTCAACGCCAACCCTTCGATCTGCCGGATGCGTTCTCGGGTCAACCCAAACTTCTGCCCCACCTCTTCCAGGGTATAGGCATTCCCGTCATCCAGCCCGAAACGCAAGCGCAGGACGCGCGCCTCGCGGGGCGTAAGGCCATCCAATACTTCGTCAAGTTTCTCATGGAGCATGGTTTCGTAAACCACCTGCATTGGGGTTGGGCTGAATTTGTCCTCGATCATTGTACCCAGTTCCGAGTCATCATCCTCCCCCACCGGGCTTTCCAGGGAAAGCGGCAACCAGGATACCTTCATGATCCATTGCACCCGCTTCGGTTCAAGGTTGAGTTCTGCAGCCATCTCCTCCACAGTAGGGGCACGGCCCAAGCGTTGCTCAAGGTCATGCGTGGCTTTATAGATCTGGCGGATGCGGTCGCTCATATGGACCGGCACGCGGATGGTTCGAGCCTGGTCGGATATGGCGCGTGTGATCGTCTGGCGGATCCACCAGGTGGCATAAGTGGAAAAACGGAATCCCTTGTGTACATCGAATTTTTCCACCGCTTTCATCAAGCCCAGGTTCCCTTCCTGGATCAAATCCAGGAAGGGAAGACCGCGTCCCATATAACGTTTCGCCACGCTGACCACCAACCGGGTATTGGCCTTGATTAGGTGGTCTCGGGCCTGGATACCATCCTGCACCAAGGCTTCAAGATTGGATTGTTCAAGGGTATTCTTGCATCCACTCAGGCGGAACAGGCGCGCCGTTGCAGCACGGCCATTCTCGATACGCAGCGCAAGGCTGACCTCCTCCTCCAGGTTCAGGAGAGGTACGCGGGATACTTCCTTGAGATAAATTCCAACCATATCATCGGCAGAAGTAAGCTTCAAATCAGCGGATAAGGGAAGCGTGATTGCTTCATCGACTTCATCCTGAGATATCTCATCCAGTTCAAGATCATAGATGTCAACCCCGCGCTGGCGTAATGCCATCATGACCACCGACAGATGCTCTGCGTCATCACTGGCATCCGGATAGAACTCGGCCAGATCTGCAATGGTCAGATATCCCTGCAAAGATGCTTTTTCCATCAATAGAGTCAAAGCTTCTTTTTGTTTTACCCGTTGAGTAGTATGCATCACAAGTAACCTCCCTGACCCATGCCCGGTTCACTCATCCAGGAAAGATTTCAGGGCACTGAACGGCGAATCGGAATCTGATGGCCGGTGGCCGCAGTTGATCTGATTTAGGTTTTCCCCGCACTCCGGGCAAAGGCCTTTACAATCCGGCCTGCAGAGGGGGTTGATAGGAATTTCAATCAAGGCATAATCGCGCATCAACGGCTCGAGATCGATGTGTCCATCTTCGGGAAGGATCAAACCCGAATCCGTGATGGAACGCTTGTCGAAGGCGTATAATTCGGTAAAAGACCATTGCAGATCCTGTTCGTATGGTTCCAGGCAACGCACACACTCCAATTCCAATCGTCCCTGGAAATCTGCCTGTACCAGCAAGCCTTGAGGTGTACGGCTGATGCGCACCATACCCTTGAACTCTTTTAAATGTGTGTCCTCTTCCAGAGTCAGTTCAGGAAAATCGAAACTGAAATCGCGACTGACACCAATCGATTGGTAAATTAAAAAGCCGACGTTGAGTCGAAGAGGGCGACGAGAGTTGGCCATGATAGAAGTCTATGCGAAAGGGGTTGGATGGTTTCATTCTAGCATAACGGAATCTCGAAGTCAAGCTCATTTTAGAATTAATCAGTTTCCTCGAACAAATGATACACACCCTTGGAATTATCGAGGCTCTCTGGGAGTTGCCATGATGGATGGAAAGATATGGGCAATCGTATTTCACCTTTTCGGCGGATTGCCCTTTCAGGGGACTTCGCACAAATCCTGCCTAAAAGCATGAAAATCCTTCGGGCTTAGCCACGCAGGGCTTCTTTGAACTGAGGCAGTGACTTATTCCGCCAGCATTTGTGTTCAAGTTGCCAAATGCGGTTGCCCTGGAACCATTATCGAATCATGTCAAAGGAATGAGGTAAAATCTAAAAACCGGTGGGCTGCCCACGGCAAGGAATAAATTGCATCATTGAACATACCGAGGTATCATTGTGAAGATCGCTCCCTGCAGGTGGGATTTTGCAGTTTCACCAGTGTAACCCCTGCCAGACAAACTGTCATATTAATAGTACACAGAAGAGATGAGTCAAAACGATTTTCCTCCCAGATTAGATTGGATCAAAGCGCCACCAGTATTCCAAGACCATGATCAGAAACTGCGCGCAAGAACGATGATCTTTTTGATCAGCGTTCTTCTGACAGCGGCTCCCATCTTGGGCTACATTGCATGGCAACGTAACCTGAAAGAAGCCCTCGCAGGCATTTCAGTGGCCAGTGTCATCCTGATAATTAGTCTTTTGTTCACCCTGCGCGGCAACCTCAAGTTTCCTAGCTACCTTCTTCCGCTTAGCCTTATCGTTGTGAATTCCTATATTATTTATCACGGTCAAGGAATTCATGATATTGCCATCTTGGGATATCCCATGCTCATCGCACTTGGGGGATTGCTCCTAGGAAAACGTGGCGCCCTCAGTATAGCCATACTATCGGGATTATGCCTGTTGGGGATCTATGTAGCCGAAGAGATAGGTTTCTTACCAGAGGCAACCTTTTCCGAATTGACAGCCTTTGACGATATTTTTACCATGGGAATCCTGCTTGGCGTGACAGCCTTGTTCATTTACTTTGTCATGCGGAATTTATCAAGCAGCCTGGAACGCGCAAGAATGAGCGAGAGCGAACTTCGTCAGTTGAATGAGAAGCTTGAGCAACGTGTTATCGAGCGAACAGCTGAACTGCAAGCAGCAAACGAGCACCTTACCATCCTCAGCAAGATCAAAGATGAATTTGTATCAAATGTATCGCACGAACTGCGTACTCCCATCACCAGTATAAAACTCTACCATAACATGCTGGAAAATAAACCCCAGGCTGCAACACAATACATCCTCCATTTGAAACGTGAAACCGATCGTTTGGCGCGCCTAATCGATGATCTTCTCTTCCTCTCCCGACTGGATCAAAATCGAACAGAAATGACCTTCGGGTGGGTAAACTTGAACTTGCTGGTAAAGGATCTCGTCGCTGATCGGATTCCTCTGGCTGAAAGCCGTCAGTTGACCTTGAATGCCCACATACAGGTCAACACTCCCCCTGTCTGGGCTGAAGAACGGATGCTCAGTCAAGTATTGAGCATCCTGCTGACCAATGCCTTTACCTATACCCCCCCTGGAGGAGAGGTGAAGGTCTCAACCCACCACAAGGAAGAGGAAAACCTCGTTCTAGCCGGTTTCTCTGTTTGTGATAATGGTTATGGAATTACTGAACAGGAGTGCAAACGACTATTCGAGCGTTTCTACCGAGGTCAAGCTGCTCAAACTGCTAATACGAATGGCGCGGGTCTGGGTTTGGCAATTGCAAAAGAAATCATAGAACATCATAAAGGCAGAATCGAGGTTCAAAGCGAGGGTTTGCCCGGAAAAGGTACAACCTTCACCGTGTGGCTTCCCACCCAAAATAAATCCGATGGTCAGGGATAGGGAAGCTCCCGATTCCGTTTGGCTTCCTGCCATAGAATCTCCATCTCATCCAATGACATATCCGTCAACTTCATCCCGCGCTTCTTAGCCATGTTTTCAATATAGGAAAAACGTTGCTTGAATTTCAGGTTTGCCTGGCGCAAGGCAGACTCGGCATCCACCTGCTTCCAGCGCGCCAGGTTCACCAGAACAAAAAACAGATCACCCAATTCATCAGCTAGTTCATCAGGATGAGTTACTGCCCTGATTTCATGGATTTCCTCCACAACCTTTTCCAGAACCCCTTCAATTACCGGCCAGTCAAAACCAACCCGGGCTGCACGATCCTGGTACTCTTGAGCTTGTGCGAGTGCGGGTAATGACAGCGGCACACCATCCAGTAAACCTTTTGCCTCATCCCCATTCACTTTTCGTTCTAGTTCCTTTAGTTTTTCCCAATTCTGCAGAACACCTTTTACCCCATCCAACTCCACATCTCCAAAAACATGCGGATGACGACGAACGATTTTGTCATAGATGCCCTTTAAGATATCCGCCATATTGAACTCGCCCGTCTCACTGGCAATTTGGGCATGCAGAACGATCTGCAATAACAGATCACCAAATTCTTCTGCCATCTTCGCGGGGTCCTGTTCATCAATGGCTGTAATGGCTTCGTAGGTTTCCTCCAGCATATGCAAACGTAGCGATGAATGGGTTTGCTCCCGATCCCAAGGGCAGCCATCCGGTGCTCGTAAGTGAGCTACAATCTCCTGAAAAGACTCGAAAGAAGTACCTTCTGATAACGAAGGTAAATAAAGCGCCGTTAATAAACCAATATGAGAACTGCGGTCAATTTCATAAAGCAGAATATCTTCAATTACCTCTTGATTTGTCCCCGCAGCATGCACCAACCTGATCGGATGCGAATCCGGATAAACTGCACTGAGGGTCATTTTTACTTCGGCAGCCACCAGCCGCGAATGGATCTGGGCGATCAAGGCCGGCATTTCGGGCGGGAAATTTGGCACATGGGCAGTGCTCAACTCCAATGCATCAACTAATGCCAGCCGCGGGTAAGGATCAATGCCCAGAGCTGAAAAAACAGGCTCAAGGAAAGATACCCCATTGACAATTCGCAGTGGCAGGTTTAAGGCCCGCGCCCGCTTTGCGATCTCGGGACCGGTAGCCTCGGCCACAAATGGGTCACCTGGCACCGCATAGATAACGCCTTGCTCACGCTGGCCTAGTTCCAGGATTTTTTCAACAATGACCGCATATACCTTTTCGAAAGATACCCCCATATCATATTGATCATCGAATGTATGGATATGTAACGAGGTGGGTAAACCGTGGAGCACTGGATGTTGGCCTGTACGCATCCAAACCTCATCAGCGCTTGAAAGGATTTCCCAGGCTTCGCGAGTCAATTTTTCCGGGCTCCCCGGTCCAAGTCCAAGAATGATAATTCCAGGCATTGCTTCTCCAAATTAAAACGCAAAACGTAATGCGTAAAACGTGCAAAGTATACTACGCACTACGTTAAACGTTTTTGATTTCAGGTTAGTGAACTAACGCTTGGTATAAGTCGGTGCCTTGCGGGCGCGCTTGAGGCCGGGTTTCTTGCGCTCCTTTACACGCGCATCACGGGTCACGAAACCTCCCTTGCGCAAGGATGCATTCAACCCAGAATCCATCTTGATCAGTGCACGAGCCAATCCAAGTTGAACCGCGTCCCTCTGGCCGATCAGGCCGCCACCCTTGACCACTACCGAGATATCATACGATTTCGTATCCTGGCCGACCGTTTTCATTGGAGCCAGGATAGCATCCAGGCTACCCAAGTGGGTGAAGTAGGCTGTAGCCTCTTTGTCATTGACAATAAATTGGCCGGTTCCGGTCATCAGGCGTACACGTGCCACACTTTCCTTGCGGCGTCCAACACCTTCGAAATATTGAACAGACATTGCTTTCTTGCTCCTTCTTTACGCGACCTTCTTCGGATTCTGGGTGGTATGAGGGTGATCAGCACCGCCATAAACTTTCAGACGACTGAGGATATGGCGCCCCATTTTATTATGCGGGAGCATACCCCATACTGCAGAGCGAATGACACGCTCGGGAAATTTCTTCAATTGATCCCGAAGCGTGATCGATTTCAACCCGCCCGGATAACCCGAGTGACGATGATATTGCTTCGTATCCAGTTTCGTTTGGGTTTTCGTACCGGTCACGGTAATACTGGCTGCATTGATGACAACCACATAATCGCCCATTTCCACGCCGGGTGTAAAGGTTGGCTTATGCTTTCCCAGCAGAAGAGCGGCAATTTTCGACGCCAAACGACCCAAGTTTTGACCATTGGCATCAACCAACAGCCATTGGCGATCAATCTCAGCAGCCTTAGGATAGTATGTTTTCAACACAGTTATCTCTCCACTTACAATCATAATCAAACCAGATTATCATAACGGACTTCCGTCAAAGTCAGGCCACATGCCGGAGCCAATCCAGATGGCAACCTTGTCAGATCTTCAGTTTGTTGGTTTAGATTCTTGACAAGATCCTCCGCAGAAATCCTTCCTTGCCCAACAGCTACCTGAATAAAAACCAATCGGCGCACCATGCGGTACAGGAAGGCATCAGCCCGGATATGCCATATCCACTCATCACCTTCCAGGTGCCAACTGGCATCCATGATGGTTCGGACGGTACTGCCATTGGGATGGGGCGGGGTTCCAAAAGCAGAAAAATCGTGCGTACCCAGCCATATATGCGCCAGGGGCGTCAGGTCCGCAACGGGGGGCCATACCCGCCAGGCAAACGGTTCCCGTAATGGGTCTCGAATTTGCCGACAGAATAACCGATACCGGTATGAGCGGGAGGTCGCGTTATAGCGCGGATGAAAATTATGGGGCACTATTCGCGCCGTACTGACTGCCATGTCCAAGGGCAAATTGGCATTCAAGGCATCCACCAATTCCTCTGGCGCATGGCGCCAATCGAGATCAAAGGATGCCACCTGCCCCTCAGCATGCGTCCCGGTATCAGTGCGGCCAGCCAGTAAAATCGACTTTCCATGCCAGCCAATTTCCCGCAGCGCTTTCTCCAATTCGCCTTGTACGGTACGCACGTTCCTTGGTAGACCGGGGGCAGCAGATGCCTGCCGCTGGCTACCGAGGAAGTTGGTGCCATCATAAGCAAGGATAATCTGGTAACGTTCCATAGAAGGTACTAGATCCTAGTACCCACATACAAGGAATGGCTACTCTTCAACCAATTCCAGAAGCACCATCTCTGCAGAGTCACCTTTGCGGGGACCCAACTTCAGAATTCGCGTATAACCACCATTTCTATTCTCGAAACGGGGTGCAATTTCATCAAATAATTTAGCGAGAACTTGGTTGTCTCCTAGCTTGGATGCTACCAGGCGGCGTGCATGAACTTTCTCTGCATCACCAGCTTCGCTTACATTGCGTGCCATTGTAATGATCCGTTCGGCTTCACCACGAATAGCGGCTGCCTTGGCCTTAGTAGTTCGAATCCGTTCGTGTGTGAACAATTGCTTGAGCATGATGCGGCGTAGAGCGACGCGTCCGCTCATTGTACGATTAAGTTTATAACCTGCTACTTGGTGTCGCATGCTAGTTACTCCAACTCTTTCTTTGCTTCGTCTTTCATATAACCCTTTTCGCGCATCCTTAAACGTAGTTCATCGAGACTCTTCTCACCAAAGTTGCGGATGGACATCACTGCCTGTTCGCCTTTTTCAAGCAACTCAAGCACATCACCTACCGTGGTGATGCCAGTACGTTTCAAAGAATTGAATACACGTACTGAAAGATCAAGGGACTCGACCGGTGTTTCCGCTACCTCGCTGGTCAGACGGCTGCCAGAAATTTCCTTTTCAACTGCAATCGTTAACGTTTCCTCACTGATTCCGGCCACGTAACGTAAATGCTCAATCAAAATCTTGGCTGCGCTGCTCAAGGCACTCTCTGGTGAAATAGTGCCGTCTGTCCAGATCTCAAGAACTAATTTATCATAATTCGTGCTCTGACCAACACGCGCTGCCTGTACATCCCAATTGACTCGCTTGATTGGACTGTAAATGGCATCTACAGGTAATTCCCCAATTGGCAAGCGACCACTACGCTCATTCGCCGGGGAATAGCCCCGCCCGCGTTCTACTGTGAATTCAATATCCAGGCGTGTTTTGGCATTATCGGCAGTGAAAAGATATAGATCCGGATTGATAATCGTAATTTCCGGTGGTGTCATGATATCGGCAGCTGTCACAACGCCTTCTCCACGCACTTCCAAGTGCATGCGAGTCGTTTCCACACCTTCCAGGGTTAACCGGAGCTGTTTAATCTGCAACATCACCTGCAATACATCTTCCCGAACCCCTGGGATATCACTGAATTCATGCAACACATCCATGACCCGGATCGAAGCAACAGCTGCACCTTCCAAGGATGAATGTAGCACCCGACGAAGTGCATTACCCAGAGTTACACCATAACCGCGCTCCAACGGGCTGATAACGAACTTCCCATAGTTCCTCGCCTCAGCTTCGCGCTCGATCTTCGGCATCACCATATTAGTTAAACCCGTCACGGTTCACCTCTCCCTGGTGCAATTGACGCACCACATATACACACAGTACCAACTATCGCGAGTAGTACTCAACGATAAGTTGCTCATTGAGGTTGCCTTCTATTTCAGAACGCTCTGGAAGCCGGGCTATACTGCCCGAAAGGGTTTTCAGGTCGCGATTCAACCATGCCGGTGCATTACGAACCTCAGCAATAGGGCTCAGATCCTTAAAATAAGGAACCTTACGCGATCCTTCCCTCACAGAAACCTCGTCACCAACGCCAATGATCATGGAAGGAATATCTGTACGGCGTCCATTGACTGTGAAATGTCCATGTGTCACCAGAAGACGAGCATGGGCGCGGCTGGATGCAAACCCCAAACGGAATACAACATTATCCAGACGGGATTCTAGTGTTTGCAAGAGTACCAAACCTGTCAATCCTCGTGCGCGCAGAGCTGTAGCGAAATAACGACGGAACTGACGTTCGAAGACACCATAGACACGGCGGGCTCGCTGCTTGGCACGTAATTGGCGCGCATAGTCTGATTCACGACCGGTACCGCCACCACCACGGCTGCCGCGGCTACCCGAACGACCGTGCTGACCCGGAGCATAGCCCCGGCGCTCGAATGCGCACTTCTGGGAGAAACACCTTTCTCCCTTTAGGAATAGCTTGTCACCTTCTCGCCGGCATAATTTACAGGCCGGTCCAAGATCTTTTGCCATACTATCTTACCTCTCTAATAAACTAAACACGGCGCTTCTTCGGAGGCCGACAACCATTATGTGGAACCGGCGTCAGATCCGAAATCGATTTAACCTTTAAACCCATCGCCTGGACAGCACGAATAGCATTTTCGCGTCCCGGTCCAGGACCCTTTACGAACAGGTCTACTTCCTGAACACCCATGCCTTGCGCTGCTTTGATCGCCTGTTCAGCGGCCATGCGGGCTGCAAAAGGCGTGCTCTTCCGAGAGCCTTTGAAACCAGATGAGCCAGCGCTGCCCCAACAAAGGGTATTACCATCATTATCAGTGACCGTTACAATGGTATTGTTGAAGGAAGCAAAGATATGTACCTGTCCAGATGAAATGGCGCGCTTGGCTTTCTTGGCACCAGAACGTCGCGTAGATCGTACAGTTTGAGCCATAATTTCTCTTACTCCTCCTTTTACTTCTTGGTGCCGCGACGTCGCCCTCGTCCGGCAACTGTCTTCTTGGGACCTTTGCGCGTGCGGGAGTTTGTGCGCGTCCTCTGCCCACGGGTAGGCAAGTTGCGACGGTGACGCAAGCCGCGATAGCAGCCGATTTCAATCAGCCGCTTAATGTTCATCGTCTCTTCACGACGCAAATCACCTTCAACCTTCCAGCTCTTCGAAATATGCTCGCGAATGGCTGAAACCTCGGCTTCCGTCAGGTCTTTAACACGAGTATCCGGATTCACCTTTGTCGTGGTCAAGATCTCACGAGCCCGCGTTGGACCGATACCAAAAATATAGGTCAGGCCAACTTCTACACGCTTATTACGCGGAAGATCAACACCTTCAATTCTCGCCATACTCTTGTCTATCCTTGTCGCTGTTTATGCTTTGGATTAACGCAGATCACGTACAATCTGCCTTTGCGCTTAACAATTTTACATTTCGCGCAACGCTTCCGAATGGATGGGGATACTTTCATAAATTACTTTTCTCCTTACTGTTTCGGCTATACAGCCAAAGCGTTGATTATACTACTAATTCAACTTCCGTCCAGTTTCTTGTTTCTCGCCAGTCAAAGAACAGTCAGGATCAGAGGGTCACCTTCGGTGACGGCGACGGAATGCTCAAAATGTGCCGTCAATGACTTGTCAGCAGAGATCACTGTCCACTGGTCGGACAGGATCTGGGTACGGAACGTTCCGATGAGCACCATCGGCTCGAGGGCAATCGTCATGCCGGGCCGCAGCAGGATCCCAGTGCCAGGATCACCATAATTAGGTACCTGCGGCGCCTCATGCATTTCACGACCGACCCCATGTCCGGTATATTCCCGGACAACATGGAATCCCCTGCCTTCCACAAACTTCTGGATAGCAGAAGAAATATCACCCGTGCGATTTCCAGCGCGCATTTTAGCGATAGCCACGTAGAGCGCCTTCTCGGTTACATCCAGTAGGTCGCGGGCTTTGGCAGAAATTTCGCCGACACCTGCCGTAAAAGCAGCATCACCGACAAAACCATCGACAACTGCACCGCAATCGACCGACACAATATCGCCCTCTTCCAACCTCCGTTTTCCGGGGATACCATGCACCAGCTCTTCATTGACACTGACGGTGATGGATGCCGGGTAGGGCGGATGACCATAGTTTTTGAAGGGTGAGTAAGCGCCATTATTCCGCAGAATTTCCTCAGCAGCCGCGTTGAGGTTTGCGGTGGTAACGCCGGGTTTGATAAGGTTCTTTACAGCTGCCAACGCCATAGCGTTGACACGTCCAGCTTCGCGCATCAGCGCGATTTCGGCTGGGTTTTTAATATATATCTGTCTTGACCAGTTCATGTTACTTTTCAACCACAGCCAGCAATGCCGCAGTTACCTGCTCAATCGATTGGGTACCATCGATCTCGAACAAAATGCCACGCTCTCGATAATACGTAATCAGGGGCGCTGTCTGCTCAAGGTAAACCTGGATGCGCCGTTTGACCGTATCCGATTTATCATCGTCGCGCTGGTAAAGTTCGGATCCGTCGTGATCGCAGATACCTGCCTGTTTGGGCGGATTGAATTTTTCGTGGAATACATGTCCCTGTGCTCGACAAGTCCAACGACCAGATAGGCGGGAAACCAGGATTTCTTCACTTGCCGTGATGTAAGGCACGTAATTCACCCTTCCAGAGAACGAAGCCAGTAAGTTCCCCAATGCTTCAGCCTGGGTAGGCGTACGCGGAAATCCATCCAACAAAGCGCCTTTGGCACAATCCTGTTGTGCAAGCCTTTCACGA
>Ga0105093_10000724_pt1 | contig 12557 bp, 8 predicted proteins | sample PPLLak3March2015_2_FD_79111 | JGI IMG/M metagenome (GOLD analysis project Ga0105093, IMG submission 79111) | Freshwater sediment microbial communities from Prairie Pothole Lake near Jamestown, North Dakota, USA - PPLs Lake P8 Core (3) Depth... | ecosystem: Environmental > Aquatic > Freshwater >... | reverse complement strand
TTGGTGCAAAGGTTCATCAGGACCTGGCTCAGCCCAGCGGTGTCTCCCAGGATCGTCAGGCGTTCCGGCAGATCGACCTGAATTTCGATCTGGGCCTCAAACGATTTTCCAATGATCTGAGATGTCTCACGAATAACGGTCACCAGATCGACGGCTTTGAACTCCTTGTTGATCTGTTTGCGCGAGAAATGCAGCAGCCCGTCGACCAAACGGGAACCTTTTTTGACCGAGGAATTGATCCGCCCGGTGATTTCCTGCAACGCCGGCTGATCCTTGTGGTTGAGCTGGATCAGCTGGCTGTTCACCAGAATCTCGGTCAGGGTATTGCGGAAATTGTGGGCCACTCCGGCGGCGATCGTACCGATGGCCTCCATCTTCTGCACATGCTGGAGCTGCATCTCCAATCGCTTGCGCTCGGTGATATCGGTGATCATCAGAATAACGGTCGCCTCATCGCCTTTGACCGGCAACTTCTTGACGACCACCTGCCGGCCATTGAGCTCTAGCGGCTGGTTCACCCCGGTCTCGGCCGACAGCCCGGGGACGGCCGCAAAAAGACTCTCGATTCGATCACGGACATTCCCGGTGAACAGATCCGGCGGATAGGCGGTCAGCAGTTTCTGTTGGGGAATACCGAGCACGGCAATGGCGGCCGAATTGGCATAAACGATCCTGCCGGCATACACTTCAAGAATGCCCTCGGCCATGCTTTCAAGGATCGTTTCCAGGTGCCGGTTGCGCGAGAGCAGCTCCCGGGTCAGCTGACGGGCATAGACGTGTTCGAGACCAACCACGGGTTTGGGTACCTCCGCCGTGGGTGGGTTCTCGGAGGCCCGAATGGCCGATAGAAAATTCTCGGCCATGGCGCTGAAAGGGCCCTTCGCCACATAATAGTCCGCGCCGGTATCCTGGAAATTGAAATCGATCTCGGCCACCGCAGCCGAGACGATTACGAGAAAGCAATTCTTCAGAGGGGGCATGCTGCGGACGATCTGAATCAGCTTGTCGCCGTCGATTTTGGGCATGATCAGATCGAAAAACATGATATCCGGTGTGAATCCGGAGAGCACGTTCAGCGCTTCGAAGCCGTCCCCCGCCGTGATGACCTCATGACCCTCGCGTGAGAGCAACTTGCTCGCAAAGGTCAAAATGACACGGTCGTCGTCGACGACCAATATTTTCTTCTTTTTCATAAGTGTTCTTGACTTAAGGCTGCCGCATGATGGATCGATTATACAACAGGCTGGCTGAAAAGCCTATTTTTCAATGATGGCGCGGGTCGTGGCGGCACTCTTTCCGGTTTAGAGCTCCATGTCAGACGGTTACGGAGTTTTCGGGCCGGTTGGGCAGTTTTTCTCCAAGCAATTTGCGCAACTGAACTTCCAGCTGTTTGACCTCGGTTGCGAGTTCTTCGATCAACGCCTCTGCGCCGGCAAGGTTTCCGGACTGCCCCATGGATTCCAAACGAAATGCCTTTTCGGCGGAGGCTTCAGCCTGAAAATTCCGGAGCATCCCCTTCAGCGAGTGAGCGGCCCGCCGGAAAGTGGCCGTGTCTCGGCGTTGCGCGGATGTCCGCAGGCTGTCAAGCTGGCGCGGGTAGTCGCTGAAGAACACGTCCACGACTTCCGCAAAAAAACCCCAGTCATTCTCAAAGGCGTTCAGAACGCCCGGCATCATGGCCGCGCCGACGCCTTCCAATTCCGGCGCTGCATGCCCGGCTGTCAGCCGCTCGACAACCTGTTTCAGCAATCCGGCATCAATGGGTTTGGAGAGATAATCGTCCATCCCCGCAGTCAGGCAACGCTCCCGATCGCCCTTGATGGCGTGAGCCGTCATGGCGATAATCGGTATGTGCCGGCGGCTTCCGGCTTCCATCTTGCGGATGGCGGCCGCCGCTTGCAGTCCGTCCATCTCCGGCATCTGAACATCCATCAGCACCACGTCAAATACCGTCTTGGCGACCTCTGCCACGGCCTTGAGACCGTCATCGACCAGCACGGCCGTGTGACCCCATCGATCCAGCAGTCGCAGAATGAATTTCTGGTTGACAGGGGTATCCTCCGCTACGAGAATCCTCAGTCTCCGTACGGCACCGACCGGCGGCGAAGCGGGGGAAGGCCCTGGGACGGAAGGCTCGCTGATCGGTGCGGCTGCCGAACCGGTCTCGAGAGTGGCGGAAGGCGGATCGAATCCGACCGCCCGGGCTTTGACCAACACCTGCACGAGTTCCCGGGATCCGAACGGTTTGAGCAACGTAGCCGTTACGCCCAAACCGGCGCATTCCGATTTCCGTTTGAGATGGGTGAAGGTCAACATCAGGATGACCGGCCCGCGATACCCAGCCTCCTGGCGCAGCCATTCGACGCAGGAGAATCCATCGGCTCCGGGCAGGGCGGAATCCACTAACACTACCTCCGGAGGCCCTCCCTCCATAAACGCCGGCCGCGCTTCTTCGGCGCTGCCCGCCAGGCGGACCTCCATCCGATGCCTTTCCAGGATTTCCTTGACAATGCGACGGGTCATCGCGTTATCGTCCACAACCAGCACGGATTTCCCCTGAAGCTCCTCCGGCGGCAGGGCTGCGGGGATTTCTCGAACGTCCGGGGCGCGGCCGAACAGCGCGGTAAATCCGAATGCGCTGCCTTGCCCCGGACGACTGCTGAGGGCGATCTGGCCGCCCATCATCCGCACCAGCCGGCTGGAAACGGCAAGCCCCAGACCCGTCCCGCCAAAACGCCGCGCCACCGCCGGGTCCCCCTGATCATAGGGTTTGAAGATGCGATGCTGTTTGTCCAGGGCCACACCGATGCCGGTATCGGTAACGGTGAACTGAAGACGAACCTCCGTCGGCGTCTCTCCGCGCAGGGATACATGCACGATGACCTCCCCCCGTTCGGTGAACTTGATGGCGTTATCCACCAAATTCAGCACCACCTGGCGCAGGCGATTGGGATCTCCGATGAGCCGGTCCGGCACATCCGGCTCCATGCGGTAAGCCAGCTCCAGGCCCTTGAGATGGGCCTTCATGGCCATGATTCGGACGGATTCATCCAGGAAGGACTCCATGCTGAAACGCGTTTGCTCCAGTTCCAGTTTTCCGGCTTCGATCTTGGAAAAATCCAATACGTTGTTGATGATCGAAAGCAGCGCATAAGCCGATGACTTGACCACGTCGAGGTCTTCGCGCTGGTCGGCGGTCAAATCGGTGCCCAACTGTAGCTCGACCAAGCCGATAATGGCGTTCAAGGGTGTACGGATTTCATGGCTCATGCTGGCCAGAAACTCGCCCTTGGTTCGGCTGGCGGCCTCGGCAGCCAATTTGGCGCGCATCAGCGCTTCGGAACGTTTTCGTTCCGTGATGTCTCTGAGGAATACGCTGAAGCCGGAAGGGCGTCCCTTGCGATCCTTGAGAAGAGAAATGGACGATTCCGCAAATCGTTTGGATCCGTCACGGCGGGTGAGAACCCAATCCACGGATTTGGCCGTTTCCGCCGACGCGAGCACCCTTTCAAAAACTTCGGACAACCGGCTGCGGCTGGAGGCATCCGCCACATCGCCGTGCCCTTTCCAACCCAGCTCGTGCGCGGGATAGCCGAGAATGTCACAGGTGGCGTTGTTGAAAAAGACGAAGCTGCCCTTGAGGTCGAGTTCGAAGTAGCCCACCGGCGAGTTTTCGATGATGAGCCGAAAGCGTTCTTCGCTTTCGCGCAGGGCGGCCTCCGCTGCGTGGCGTTGGTTGATGGTATACTGGGCGTGCGAACCGAAAATGGCGAACAGACAAAGGATGGTCAGACGGCTGTATATGGTGCTCGGCCCGGTACCGAAGATGCGTTGCATGAAATCGACGTTTACCTGCAGGAAGATGGACAGGATGGATTCGAAGACCGTGTAGAACAGCGCCAAACCGATGCCGATCAGCACCATCTGGTCCCAGAAGCGGACGCGGATTTTGGGTGTGGTTTTCATGCGCGTTTTCACCGCCTGCGGGTCTGATTCGGTTTCCGCCGCCGGTCGATCGCCGGCTGCGATCACGGACAAGCGAGCTATTATGCCTCACCTTTGCATTTAAGGTATTTAGCAAGCCCTGATGGTGGTTGCAAGCGCAGGGCCGTAAGGCGGCTACGATCCGAACGCCGCCGGTCGGTGCCGATTCGACGAAAAGAGGGAAAGCTCAAGGGTTGAGATGAATGGATTAAGTTGCCGAGTTGCGGGGTGCAACAGATCCCTGCCGGTCGCTCGCTGGACTCGCTTCTAGTTCAGGGATGATGCTGAAGCGCTTGTTTCTTCGGCGGTCTTCTCCGCTGCGCCGTTCTGCCCCCATACGTCGCTCTGGGATGTAGCAGGTATATGAAAAAGTGCGACGATCCATGCCTGACCGCCGATCGCCATTGTCGACGAAAGCGAGGTTTCCCATTCTCGACTGCATCGCGGAGTTCTCGATGGTATGGTTGGTTTTTGGAACCCGGCAAACGGAGTTATCCATAATGCCGAACAGAGGTTCGCATAGCATTTTACATGCCATCAGGCCCTCTAAATCAGGGCCTATCGCCGGTTGTTCTGTGCGTGCAGTCGTTTTAGGGTTAGTGCGGTAAGCGGGGATAACGGAATGATATCAACGGAGAGAGACAAAAAATACGATTTTATGAGAGCTTGATTTCTTTATTTTGGCAAATTTTTTCTCTAATCGCGTTCTTAGTCCAACGCGTCCGGAGGCGGCTGGATTCCCAAATCCTTTATTTTGTAGAGAAGGGTCTTGTAGCTGATTTTGAGAATCTTGGTGGCCTTGCTGCGGTTCCACGCCGTCTTCTGCAAAACATAGGAGATGACCTCCCGCTCGACCTGGTCCATGGCCCTCTTACGCATCTTCTTCAGCGACAGCGCCGAAAGGTCCCCCAGGTCTCGAGCGTCGAAGACCGGCGCAGCGGTTGCCGGCACGGCACAGGAGGCGGCCGGCGCGGCGGTTCCGCCGTCCTCGGCAACCACGCTCATCAATGCGCTGATGTTTTCGTCGCCATCGCCGAGGATCATAATCCGCTTGAGCATGTTCTGCAGCTCGCGCACATTCCCCGGCCAGGAGTAAGCGCAAAGCCGATCGATGGTCTTTTGCCTCGGCATGACCAGCTCGCGGGCGTTGAATTCGCGTTGGTATTTCTGGATGTAGTAGTCGATTAAGTAAGGAAGGTCCTCTGGACGGTTGCGCAACGGCTCGATAAAAATCTTGATGGCGCTCAATCGAAAATAAAGATCCTCCCGGAACTTTCCGGCGGACAGGTCTTTTTCCAGCTCGTGGTTGGTCGCCGCAATGACCCAGGCGTTGGTTTTAACTGTTTTTTCGGATCCAAGCGGGGTGAAATCGCCGCCCTGCAAGACATGCAAGAGTTTGGACTGAAGCGGCAGGGTCATGTCGCCGATTTCATCCAGAAACAACACCCCGCCATGCGCTTGCTCAAACTTACCCCTGCGTCGTCGTTCGGCACCGGTAAAGGCCCCTTGTTCGTAGCCGAACATTTCGCTTTCAAGAAGGCTGTCGGGTAATGCTGCACAATTCACTTTGACAAAGGCTTTGCCGACTCGGTCGGATTTTTGATAAAGACTCTGAACGACCAGCTCCTTGCCGACACCTGTTTCGCCGCATACGATGGTATTGAGGCCCGTCTGCGCGACGCGATCGATGAGTTCTCGGATGCGATGGATGTTCTTGCTGATACCAATCAACTCATTATCCATATCAATCCAAGGTCTCCTTTGTCGATCTTAAGGCGCAAACAGAATGTATGTACTAAACTACATATTACCGGCGAAATTTGGTTTTGACAATAGGCAAATTTGAAAAAGAATGATAGTCGCTATCGTCTCGGCTCTTTTTCCACTTGCGGTTCAGCCGCCGGCCCTGTATCCTCCGCTGCGTCATATCGTTATGAACGGTAAAAATTCAGTGTATCCAGCAAAATCGCTTGCTTCAAACGCACCAAGTAGTGTTCTTCTTGACTTCCCGTGCATTTTATGAATTAATTAATGTGGTTATTTGATAATTCAAAACCCACCTTTTTCTGCGGCGGAATTGATATTTCAACGGAGATAATACTTTGGCCAAGCAGGATGAGCTGTCGTCAACCGAGAGGCTTTTGGAGCTGATTCGCGACTCGGATGCGGAGAACCAGCCCAGCGTTGATGTGGAAAAGCCGAAAGGCCGGCGATGGAGCACTCTTCTGAGCAGTTCGTTCTCGTTGACCCGAGGAAGCCTCACGGTGGGAGTGGATCTAGGCCGGGAGGATCTTAAGCTGGTCAAGGTCAAACGGATCTCAGACCGCAAGGTCGAGTTGGTAGATTATACGCGCATCCCCTTTGACCCGGAGATTCATAGAGACCATCCCAGTTTTCCGCAATTCTTGGGGGCGGCGCTCTCAAAATTTTGCGGCCCCGCCAAAGCGGTTGAACTCTGGGCCACTATCCCGACGGCCCGAGTGGAAACCCGTCATCTAAAAATTCCGAAGGTTTCTCAGAATCAGATTGGAAATTCCGCTTTCTGGTCCTATCAGAAGCATTCCACATTTAAAGAAAATGAGACCGTCTTCGATTTTGACGTGCTGGGCGAAGCCGAGGAAGGTGGCGCAAAGAAAACAGCCGTGCTGGCTTATACGGCCCCGCGTCAAGTGGTGGAAGAATTTCAGAATCTGTTCATTCGCTCCGGATTCCCGCTAACGGGCATCTCCACGGTTCCTTTCGCGTTTCAGACCTTGCTGCGTTCCGGTCGCATCCAAACCCATGGCGTTCCCGTTTCCAGCCTTTACATCGGCCGGGGCTGGTCGCGTATTGATATCTTCTGCGATGGGAATCTGGTGCTGTCGCGCGGCATCAAAGCCGGCATCCGTACCATGGTCGAGGCGCTGCAGCACGAGATTGAGCAGAACTGGTTTGAACTCACGCTGGCGAAATCCCCGACCACCGATCAGAACCGGATTCGGGCGATCAAAACGCGGCTGAAACAGGAGTTGGACGTCGCTCAAAGCGTATTTTTCGGCCCGGTTCATGAACCCGCAGCGGAAACCGCTTCAGACAAACAGCTGGCCATAAAGGCGGAGCGAATTTTTCAGATGATCCTGCCGGCTCTGGAACGGCTCGTCCGGCAGGTTGAACGAACCATCCGACATTTCGGGATCAACTTCGACAACGCCCGGGTGGAGAAGATTTACATCTCCAGTGGTGTCGAACTGCATCCGCGCATATTGGATTACATCAGCGACGAACTCGGCCTGCCGATTGAGATCATTGATCCCTTTGCAGAGGACGAGCATTTTAGCGCGCTGGCCGCGCTCCCCGAATCCGGATCGGTGAAGAGTTCGTTTGCGCCGGCGCTGGGAATGGCGCTGGCCCAAAATCCCATCACTCCGAACTTCCTTCATACCCACAAGGATAAGCGCAAAACATCGATCGCCCGCAACATAAACCGTGGGATGCTCGCTTGCTTTTTGGCCTTGATACTCGCGTGCACCGGCATTGCGTTTTGGCAGGACCAACAGATCAAGGAAAGGGATTTCAAGAAAGCCGGACTGCAAAACCAGCTCAGCAGCTTTGATCTGCGAGTGGATAAGAATCTGATCCTCAAACTGGTCGACCGGATTCGTGCGCAGAACCGGAGCCTGCAGGGGATCGGAAATAATTTTCTCGGTGTGGCCGTGTTGGGAGAAGTGGCCAATTCGACCCCGTCCAGTGTTCGGCTGCTGAGCATCACCACTCGGCTCGGCTCACCGGCTGCGCCTGCGCCGACGGGCAAGGCGGCCGGCAAGGCCGAGCCCCCGAAAAAGGTGATGATTCTGGATGGCGTCATCTTCGGCGACCGTACGACCCTTGAAGCAGACTTGGCGGCTTACCTGATGGGGCTGAAAAATTCGACTCTTTTCAAGCATGCGACCATCAGCAAAAAATCGTTGGAAACGATGGACAACCAGCCGGTCATCCGGTTTACCGCCCAATTGGATCTAGTGTAGGTCATGAAAACTGGCAAACTTGGCTTCATTCTGCCCCCCCAGACGTTGATCCTGCTGGTGCTCTGCGGCCTCGGGGTCCTAGCATTTCTGGTATTGGTCATCCTGCCGACGCAACGGCTTTCCGCCGAACTCGACCGGGATATCGAAAACCTGCAATCCCGAATCGAGGAGCAGAAAATCCTTTCCCCGGTCTTCAAGAGCCTTTTTGCAAAAACGAAAACAGCGGAACCTCAGAGCCTGCCGGCCCCGAACCGGACCAAGCTCACCCGCGCTGAAATCACCGGTGTGCCCAAGCGGCTGCAGCAGCTGGCGGCGGCACATCACCTCAATGTCCGGGAAATCGTTCCGGAGGTCAACACCCTCACCGATGCCTCCAGCCGCTTTCTAATCAGGTTTGCGGCGAGCGGCCAGTTCTCGGATCTGCGCGGTTTGCTGATCGATGTGGGCGCCCTGCCGTATTTTGAGAGCATCGAGGAGATCGATATCCGGGCCGTTGAGAACGGCAGGGAGTTTGGGCTAAAAATCTGGATGGCCAGAGAATAGGCACTGCCTTATTATGACCAAGCGCGAAAAAATCATCGTCGGAATCATGGTGCTTACGGTCGGCTACGGAGCGATCGAGCTTCTCCTGCCGCGGGCCAAGACCAGTCCCGGAGCCACTGCACCGCAACCTGCTGAGAATTTGAGTGTCTTCATCTCCAAAGTGGCGGACGCCGCCAAGAGTGCGGCTTCGGAATCCAGCGCGCTGATCATTCAAAAGGCGGAAGCAGCCTGGAAGCTGGATCCGTTTATGGTCATCCGCAAAGCCGCACCGCCGCCAGCCGATGATCGCTCGCCGAAGGAAACCGCCCGTGCGGTTTCCAACCTGATCTTCAGCGGATTTCTTGAAATCGGCTCCAAACGGCTGGCGATTATCAATGGCATGGAGTACGAAGCCGGGGATCGGGTGAGCCCCGGCGCCTTCAGCATCAAAACCATTCTCCCCAACAAAGTGATCATGACGTCCTCTCAGGGAGAGGTTGTGCTTCCACTCCAGGAAAGCGAATAGGATGGGTTGGCTATGATCAGATTACACTGTTTGCGGCATGCGGCCATCATCGGGACTCTCAGCACGTTGCTGGCATGGGGTTGCGCCCCAGTGAAGAAGTCGGAGCCGGCCGACCCTTTCATGGATAAATGGAAGGCCAAGGCGCAGGAGTCCAAAGGGTTTTCACCCGGTGCCTCCCAATCGCCGAAGGAAATCGTAAAAGAGGCGGCCGGGCGTCCGAGTGAAATCAAGGTCGAAACGGAGCGGCCGCTGCCCACCAAGCGGGTCAGTCTGAAGATGAGCAACGTCGACGTTTCGGTGCTCCTGCGTGCCCTGGCTCGCGCGGCCGACGTCAACCTCATCCTGAACGACAAGGTCATCGGCCGCTCCAACATCAACATCACCCAGGCCCCATGGGACCAGGTTTTTATCGGCATCCTGCGCACCCACAACCTGACCTATGCCTGGCAGGGCGACATCATCCGCATCATGACGGCCGATGACCTGGAAGAGGAGCTGCGCAAGGAGTCCCGACGCAGGGACCTGCAGCTGGCCGAAGCGCCGGTCACCCGGATCGTCCCGGTCAAGTTCGCATCGGCCGATCTGCTGCAGAAAAACATGCAGTACTTCCTGACGCCGGACAAAGCCAACAAGGCGATCGGCTCGGTCCTGGTGGACCAGCACACCAACTCACTGATCGTCAACGCGCTGCCGCGGGATGTCAACTCGATCCTGGCGGTTCTTGAAAAGCTCGACAAGCCCACCCCCCAGGTGCTCATCGAGGCCTACATCGTGGAGGCCAACAAGGAAGTCGCCCGAGAGCTGGGCGTGCAATGGGGCGGCGCGGTGAAGCTGGGCGGGCACAGCGCCTATATGACGGGCCGGGATAACAGCGCCTTGGGCCAGAGCGTCGGAACACGGGTTGATCCCGTCACCGGCAGCGTTGTGGATCTGCCCGCGTCGGCCGGTTCCATTTCCGGCGCCGCCCCCAGCAGCTTCGGCTTCATCTACCAGGAAGTCGGCAAGATGCTTCTGGCCGCCCAACTGACCGCCCTGCAGGACGAGGGCAAACTCACCATCCTTTCCAGCCCATCGATCACCACCCTGGACAACCAAACCGCGATGATCGAAAGCGGGCGCGACGTCCCCTTTCAATCGGTGGAGGACGGCGAGGTGAGCATCGAGTACAAGAAGGCGGTCCTGAGTCTGAACGTCACCCCGCACGTGATCGACGACCGAACGCTCAAACTATCCGTAAAGGTGAACAAAGACGAAGTGGATTTTTCCCGTACGGTTCTGGGGAATCCAACCATTATTACCAAAAAAGCCGAGACCAATGTGATCCAGATCGACGGCCAGACGCTCGTCATCGGCGGCCTGAACAAGGAGCAATACATTGACGATCGCTCGGGGACTCCCGGATTGTTGGACGTGCCCGGCTTGGGCTGGCTGTTCAAGAAGGAGGGGAAAGGCTCTCTCAAGGAAGACCTGTTGATTTTCATTACCCCGACCATCCTCCAGCCGCAGGTCTCCGCACCCGCGGGAGGATGAGCACAGAGAAGACCGGAAATGCCTATAATGCCTATGATGCGCTAAAATGCCTATAGTTTTAAGAAGCGATTCCCTCCGGTTAAGTGGCACAATGCAGGCAGGCTGGAAAGCGCCGACAACCACCATCCATCTTAGGCATTATAGGCATTATAGCGCATTATAGGCATTTTTCATGGACTATTTCACCATCCTCAATCTGAACCGTGAACCGTTCTCCAACTCGCCGGACCCCGATTATTTCTACCACTCCCGGCAGCATCTGGATTGCCTTCAAAAACTAGAGCTCTCGCTGCACTTGCGACGGGGCCTGAACGTCATCATCGGCGACGTCGGCACCGGCAAGACGACCCTCTGCCGACAAATCATCCGCCGCTTTGCCCAGCGCAAAGAGATGGAAACCCATCTCGTCCTGGATCCGCTGTTCAAAGACAGCAGTGACTTCCTGTCAACGGTTGCCAAACTGCTGAGCGGCAAGAAGCCGGCCGACGACACTACCGATTGGCAGATCAAGGAACTCATCAAGCAACACCTTTTCCGCAAGGGGGTCGATCAAAAGAAGACCACGGTTCTCATAATCGACGAGGGTCAGAAGATTCCTACCTTCTGCCTGGAACTGCTGCGTGAGTTTCTCAACTACGAAACCAACGAATACAAACTGCTGCAGATTGTCATCTTCGCCCAGAAAGAGTTCGAGGAGGTGGTTCGCCGGCACCCCAACTTCGCGGACCGCATCAACCTCTTTCACCGTCTGAAGCCGCTCGACCTGCGGGACACCCGCATGATGATCCGGTACCGGCTGGAGAAGTCCAGCAGCACCCCCAAAAAGCTGGACCTGTTCACCCTTCCGGCGATTTTCGCCATCTACCGCGCCACCGGCGGCTTCCCTCGTAAAATCATCAACCTCTGCCACCAGTGCATCCTGACCATGATCATCCAGAACAAGCCCAAAGTGGGCTATGGAACGGTTCAGCGCTGCGCGCTGCGGGTATTTTCGGTCGGAGCCCGCCGGCGGTGGCGTGCTCCGGCTGCCGCCATGGCAGCGGCCGCGCTGGCAGGGGTCCTCGTGTGGACTTGGCACACCGACCGTTGGCCGACGCACCGAAAACCGTTGCCACCCGTCCCCCAGGCCGTTCCATCTTTGGAAAAGCCGGTGGCGGAGACCCCGGCAATTCCCGCAATTGCTGCAGCGCGCCCGCCGGCGATCTCGCCTCCGGCCCCGCCGATCGCAACCCCTGAATCCGCCGCTGCCGTGCGCGAGGCGACGCCGTCGCCGGCGCCGCCGACAGGGCCGGTGCCGGTGGCCAATCGCCCCCAACCGGAAGCCGCCGCGGTAGCCCCGACGTCAGCGGCCGCCGGTCCGCCGGATGTTCTCGGAACGCTGAACCTGCGCCGTCATGAGACGATTTCCGGATTGATTCACCGGATCTACGGGACTTACTCCAACAAGAATTTCCGGTCGATCATTCTGGCAAACCCGCGAATCGAAGACCCTGACCGGGTGGAGGTCGGGTATCCCATCCGGTTTCCGGCAATCCCCATCCCTGTCGTTCCGTTGAATAAAGGCGCTTGGTGGGTTAAAATCGCTGAGAAAAACTCATTGTCGGATGCACTGGACCTGCTCCGAAATTATCCGGATGCCGCTCCTCCCGTCCGGCTGATTCCCTACTGGAACCCGACGAACGGGATGCACTTTGCAGTGATTTTAAAGCAGGTGTTCGCATCCGCCGATGCGGCTCAGTCCCAGTTGCGGCAGCTTCCCGGGAGTTTCGCAGCCGGTGGCCAGGTGCTGGCATCCTGGGGAGATAAAAACGTGTTTTATGCAGATCCGTATTTTGTCAATAAATGAAATGCCTAAAATGCACAGATTTTAAAAGCAGGATTAGAATATGCGAGAGTGAACTGAGTGAAACTCAATATTGGTTGGAATTAATTTTGGAAGTGGGTTGGTTGACCCAGACGGACATGAAAAGTGAATATGACGAGTGTGGGCA
>Ga0105093_10000723_pt1 | contig 12573 bp, 8 predicted proteins | sample PPLLak3March2015_2_FD_79111 | JGI IMG/M metagenome (GOLD analysis project Ga0105093, IMG submission 79111) | Freshwater sediment microbial communities from Prairie Pothole Lake near Jamestown, North Dakota, USA - PPLs Lake P8 Core (3) Depth... | ecosystem: Environmental > Aquatic > Freshwater >... | reverse complement strand
GTTTCTCGGACAGGAGCTCTTTCCCGGCCCGGATGGCCGCGGCGCTGATCTCGAAATGGACGTTGTTCGGGGCGCAGTTGTGGACGACCTCGACCTCGCCGTCGGCGATGAGGGCCTCGGCCCCATCGTAGACCTTCCCGATGCCGAACTTCGCCGCCGCCGCCTGCGCCAGGCCGGCGTTCGTGTCGGCTACGGCAGCAATCTCGACGACGCCGAGCCGCCTCAGCATCTCGAGGTGGACCAGACCGATGTAACCCGTCCCGATGAGCCCGACCTTGATCGTCTTCATGATGACCTCCGATCCGGCTCAAGCATAAACCAAGGCGAGTCCCGGCGTAAAGCCGCGGCCTGCCGGTTGCCAAGTCCTCCGAAATCGTATAAATAGTCCTCATGGCCCATCTGGCTGCGCGAACGGGATACCAGAAGCTCGTCCGACGTCTGAACAAGTCCCCGCAGGGGGCCCCGCCCTCGGACCTCCTCTTCGAGATCCTCAAGACTCTCATGAGCGAGAAGGAAGCGTCGCTCGTCGCCCTTGTCCCCCTAAGGCCCTTCACCGCCAGGACGGCAGCCCGGGCCTGGAAGACGGGCCTGGCCGAGGCCCGGAAGTCGCTCGACGAGCTGGCCTCCAGGGCCCTGCTCGTCGATATCGAAGGCCGGAAGAACCGTTATTATGTCCTGCCGCCGCCCATGGCCGGCTTCTTCGAGTTCTCCATGATGAGGCTCCGGGGCGACGTCGACCAGAAGCTCCTGGCCCAACTCTATTACCAGTACATCACGGTCGAAGAGGATTTCATCAAAGCCCTGTTCACGCAAGGGGAGACCCAGCTGGGCCGCGTTTTCGTCAACGAGGCCGTCCTCTCGAACGAGAACGCGCTCCACGTCCTCGACTACGAGCGGGCGAGCGAGGTCATCAAGACGGCGTCCCACCGCGGCGTCGGCCTCTGCTATTGCCGGCACAAGATGGAGCATGCCGCGAAGGCCTGCGACGCCCCCCTCGACATCTGCATGACCTTCAACACGACGGCGGCGTCGCTCATCCGCCACGGCTACGCCCGGGCCGTCGACGTCGCGGAGGGGCTGGCCCTTCTCGACGAAGCCCGGGGCCGGAACCTCGTCCAGTTCGGGGAGAACATCCAAACCAGGGTCAGCTTCATCTGCAACTGCTGCGGCTGCTGCTGCGAGGCCATGATCGCCCAGCGCCGGTTCGGGCTCTTGCATCCCGTCCACACCACGAACTTCCTTCCGGTCGTCGACGGCGCCGCCTGCACCGGTTGCGGGGAGTGCGTCGCCGCGTGCCCGGTCGAAGCCATGACCCTGGTCTCGGCCAACGACCCCCGGCAGCCGAAAAAGAAACGGGCCAGTGTCGACGAAGAGATGTGTCTGGGGTGCGCGGTCTGCGTCAGGGCTTGCCGGGCGAACAGCCTGTCCCTCCGGTCGAGACCCGAGCGGGTCATCACTCCGCTCAACTCGGTCCACAAGGCCGTGATGATGGCGATCGAGCGGGGCAAGCTTCAGAACTTGATCTTCGACAACCAGGCGCTCGCGAGCCACCGGGCCATGGCCGCGGTCCTCGGCGCCATCCTCAGGCTCCCCCCGCTCAAACAGGCGATGGCCAGCAAACAGATGAAGTCGCGCTACCTCGAGACCCTGATCGCGCGGCTCAAGATCTGACCGCGCCCGGCTGCCCTTTGGACTAGAAGCTGATGCCCGCGAGGGCCATGAGGCATCTGTTCTTCATCGATTCGCCCAGCGCGGGGTCCTTGATGAGGTTCCTCAGGCCGTAATTGTAGCGTCCCTCGATCGAGAGGCCGATCCCCGGCAGCTTGAACGCCAGCCCGGCGCCCCCGACGAGGCCATAATCCAACCGCTCGTAGTCTTCCGTCAGATCCGCCGGCTCCAGCCCCCCCATGATGCCCTTGGCCTTGATCAGGTAGGCGCCGTAGCCGCCGCCGCTGATGAACGGCCGGACGGGCCCGGCCGGGATGACGTTGATCTTGAGAAGGACCGGGAGCTGGATGTAGTCGAAGCGGAATTCGAGTTCCGCGGCGGCGTACTTCCCGCCCATCCGGACGTAAAGGACCTCGGTCTGGACGGCGACGTACGCGAAACCGGACTCGAAGGACAGGCCCCCGGCGAAGAAGGGGAGATTCTCCCAAACGAGCAGCGGGTCGGCCGGCTTCTGGGAGAACTTGGCCAGCGAGAAGCCGCCCTTGATCCCGACGCCGGCTTCGAGGGCCTGCGGCGCGAGCGCGGCCGCGGCCAGCACGGCGATCGTCACGATGGCCAATCTTTTCATGCGCACCTCCTCAAATGCTTGTTTTCCCTTTCGAATCTATCTTACCACGTTACCGCCGCCATCCTCTTTCCCGGTGTTTCTTGGGGTGAAATCCTCTCCGCCAGGCTAACCTTCAGAGAGGACGGAGCGGTTGACCGTCCCCAAAGGCCCGTGTTATAAGCCAAGGAGGGTTGCCCATGAAGAGACGCGATTTCGTCAAGTCGGCCGGTCTCGCCTCGCTGGCCCTGCCCCTGGCCGGCCGCGCGTTCGCGGGCCCCGGGAAGGCCCGACGGCCCAACATCGTCTTCATCATGTCCGACGACCACGCCTCCCAGGCCGTCGGCTGCTACGGGCACGGCCTCAACCGGACGCCGGGGATCGACCGGATCGCCCGCGAGGGCGTGCGCTTCGACGACTGCTTCTGCGCGAACGGCATCTGCGCCCCGAGCCGGGCCATCATCCTCACCGGGAAGCACAGCCACCTGAACGGCGTCCGCGACAACGAGGTGGCCTTCGACGGAGCCCAGCCGACGTTCCCAAAGCTCCTGCGCGCGGCGGGCTACGAGACCGCCCTGCTCGGGAAGTGGCATCTCAAGAGCGACCCGACCGGATTCGACCATTGGACGATCCTCCCGGGCCAGGGCGAATACTACAACCCCGACCTCATCGAGAGGGGCCGGAAGACGCGCCGGGCCGGCTACGTCACCGACATCTTGACGGACCTGGCCGCGGACTTCCTGACTTCCGGGCGGGACGCCTCCAAGCCCTTCCTGCTGATGCTCCATCACAAGGCGCCCCACCGTAACTGGCAGCCGGCCGAACGGCATCTCAGCCTTTATGACCAGACCGAATTCCCCGAGCCCCCGACGCTCTTCGACGATTACGCCACGCGTTCGCGGGCCGCTCTCGAGCAGGAAATGACCATCCGGGACCACATGACGCTCGATTCCGACCTCAAGCTCGGTCCGCCGCCGGCCCGCATGGACGCGGCCCAGCGCGAGGCCTGGGAACGGGCCTACGCGCCCAAGCGGCAGGCCTTCGAGCGGGCCGGGCTCACGGGCGACGCCCTGGTCCGCTGGAAGTACCGCCGCTATCTCCAGGATTACCTGGGCACGATCGCCGCGGTCGACGAGAGCGTCGCCCGGGTCCTCGACGTCCTCGACCGGACGGGCCTGGCCGGCGACACGCTCGTCGTCTATACCTCGGACCAGGGCTTCTTCCTCGGCGAGCACGGCTGGTTCGACAAGCGCTTCATGTACGAGGAGGCCCTGCGCATGCCTCTCCTCATGCGCTTCCCCGGGCGCATCCGGCCGGGCTCCGTGAACGACGATATGCTCTCGAACATCGATTTCGCGCCGACCTTCCTCGACGTCGCCGGGCTCGGCAAGCCCGGCGCGATGCAGGGCCGTTCGTTCCTGCCTCTGCTGCGGGGCCGGCGAGTGGCCGGCTGGCCCGAGTCCGTCTACTACCACTATTATGAGTTCCCGGCCGTCCATATGGCCAAGCGGCATTACGGCGTCCGGACCCGGCGCCACAAGCTCATCCATTTCTACGACGACATCGACGCCTGGGAGCTCTACGACCTGGAGAAGGACCCGCACGAGCTCCGGAACGTCTTCGACGACCGGGCTTACGCGGAGGTGCGGCGGAGCCTCGAAGCCGAGCTGGCCCGGCTCAGGCGCTTCTACCGCGACACGGAGCCGGGGCTCCGCCGGATCAACGGGTTCGGAACGGGGTTTTGAGATGTCGCTTCATGTTCTCGGCGAGTTCATCATCGTCCTCGCCGCTTCGGTCCTGATCATACCCCTCTCCCACAAACTGAGACTGCCGTCCGTCGTCGGCTTCCTGCTGACCGGGATCCTCATCGGACCCGGAGGCTTCTCGCTCGTCAAGAACACCGAGACCGTCGACATCATGGCGGAGGTCGGCGTCGTCATGCTCCTGTTCACGATAGGCCTCGAGTTCGAGCCCGCCCGGCTCAGACGGATCCAGCGGGATTTTTGGGCGGGAGGCGGGCTCCAGGTGTCCCTGACGACATCGGCCACGGTGATCATCCTGACCCTTGTCAACGTTCCGTTCCGGGAAGCCCTCTTTTACGGCTTCCTCGTCTCGCTCAGCAGCACAGCCGTCGTGCTGAAGATACTCTCCGGCCGCGGCGAGACCGATGCCCCGCAAGGCCGCATCTCGCTCGGCGTGCTGATCTTCCAGGATCTGGCCATCGTCCCCATGATCGCCCTCGTGCCGGTCCTGGCCAACACCAGCCGGGTCTCGCTAAGCGCCATAGGCTTGCGCTTCGGCGTAAGTGCGCTGGCCATCGGGGCCGCATTCGCCCTGGCCCGATTCCTGATGCCGCGCGTCCTCCGCCTCGTCGTCAAGACCCGCAACCACGAGGTTTTCCTGATCGCGACCCTGTTCATCGTCCTCGGCATGGCCTGGCTGACCTCATCGTTCGGCCTGTCCCTCGCCCTGGGCGCCTTCCTGGCCGGGGTCATCCTGGCCGAATCCGACTACAGCCATCAGGTCGTCTCCGACATTCTGCCTTTCAAGGCCGTTTTCAACAGCCTTTTTTTCATCTCCGTGGGGATGCTCCTCGATGTCGGCGTTGTCTGGGAGTCCCGTACGCTCGTGCTCCTTCTCGTCGCGGCCATCCTTCTCGTCAAATTCATCATTATCGTCCTGACCGTCGGCCTCCTCGGCTACGGATCGCGGATCGCGGTGATGACCGGGCTGGCGCTGGCTCAGATCGGTGAGTTCTCGTTCGTTCTGGCCGGGGTCGGCCGGGACAACGGATTGCTGCCGGGTGCGACGTTCCAGACCTTTGTCGCCTCGTCGATCCTGACCATCCTGGCGACGCCGTTCCTGATACAGGCCGCCCCCGCTCTGGCGGCGCGGGGAGAGAAGGCGCTGCGCTGGAAAAGGCGGATCGTCCATCTGGCCACAAAGCCGGTTTGCGATCTGGCCGATCACTTCATCATCGCCGGCTACGGCCTGAACGGCCGGAATCTGGCCCATGTCCTCAAAGAGTCCGGCATCGGTTACTTCATCATCGAGCTCAATCCGGAGACTGTGCACGAGGCGGCCGCCGCGGGCGAATTGATCATCTTCGGCGACGTCTCGAGCCGGACCATCCTCGAGGAGGCCGGGGTCCGCCGGGCCAAGGGGATCGTCTTCGCCATCTCCGATCCACTCATGACGCGTCGAGGCGTAAAGGCGGCTCGGGAGCTCAATCCTGGGCTTTACATCATCGTCCGGACGCGATACGCCTCCCAGATCGACGACCTCCTGGCCCTCGGAGCGAACGATGTCATCCCGGAGGAGTTCGAGACGTCCATCGAGATCTTCACCCGGGTTCTCGAAAAGTTCCATGTCCCGCGCAACATCGTCGAAGCCCAGGTGAAAGTCCTGCGCGGTGAATGTTACGGCATGCTGCGGGGGTCCTGTGCCGTCCGTCCGGCGGTGGAGAGGATCGGCGACCTGCTGGCGGCGGGAACGGCCGAGACGTTCTTTATCGGTCAGCGCGCCTGGCCGGCCGGGAAGACCCTTGGCGCCCTCGACCTGCGGGGTCGGACCGGCGCGACGGTCATCGCCGTTGTGAGGGGAGAGGATTCGTTCACCAGCCCCGGGGCGGAGTTCGAGATCAAGGAACAGGATACGCTTGTCCTGGTAGCCAGCCACCGTGATATCGACAGGGCTTTCGTCTATCTCGAGACCGGAAAGACGGATCCCTCGGCGCCGGGGAGCGGAGGGGCGTGAGCCAACCCGTGCGCCCTGCCCCACTTTGGGCGTCCATCCTTCTCGTCGGCCCCACGGGCTCAGGCAAGACCCCGCTCGGTGACGAGCTCGAGCGCCGCGGCTTCCTCGGCCGGCGCTGCCTCCATTTCGACTTCGGGGCCAACCTCAGGGCGGCGGCCGCGGGACGGGTGGACGATCATCGGCTGACGGAGTCTGAGCTGGAGACGATCCGGCGGTCGCTCACGACAGGCGCCCTGTTCGAAGCGGACGACATGCCGATGATCGTCAAGATACTGACCGGCTTCGCGGCCTCGCGCCGCTTGGACCCCGCGTCGCTTCTCGTCCTCAACGGCTTGCCCCGGCACCGGGACCAGGCCCAAAGCCTGTATTCGGTCGTTGCCGTCGAGCGCGTCATCTCGCTCGAAGCGGATGCGGCCGTCATCGCGGAGAGGATCCGTAGGGACCCGGGCCTGGACCGGGCCGCGAGGACCGACGACGACCTCGGGGCGGTCGCCCGCCGGCTGGCCGTCTTTCACGAACGGACGGCGCCGCTCCTGGACTTCTATCGGGGGAGGAGCGTCCCGGTCACGTCCGTCCGGGTCTCGGCCTCGATGGCGGCCGCGGCGATATACGACGCGACCGTGCGGGCGGTCCGGGGAGAGGGGGGAGCATGAGAATCGGCATCCTGAGAGCGGGGACGGCGCTGGTCCTCACGGTCTTTCTGACTCCGGCCCTTGGGGGCCAGCCGGACGCGCCCCGGTTCGATACGGTCCTCTACGGCGCCTCCTATTATTGGGAATATTTGCCCTATGAGCGGCTCGAAAAGGACTTCGAGCTCATGGAGAAGGCCGGCCTGACATTCATCCGGGTGGGGGAGTCGACCTGGGGCGTCCTCGAGCCGAGCGACGGCCGCTTCGATTTCGATTGGCTCGGCCGGGTCCTCGACCGGGCCCGCAAGGCGGGCATCAAGGTCATTCTCGGCACGCCGACGTATTCGATCCCGGCCTGGCTCTACAAGAAGCATCCGGAGGTCCAGGTCAAACAGCCGGGTCAGCCCCGGTATGCCTATGGCCTGCGCCAGATGACCGACCTGACCCATCCCGTCTACCGGCGCTATGCCGAGCGCATCATCCGCAAGCTCGTCGGCCGGTTCCGGGACCATCCGGCCGTCATCGGCTATCAGCTGGACAACGAGACTCATCCCTCGGGGACCGCTGACGCCCATGTCCAGGCCGCCTTCCGGGAGCGGCTGCGGCGCAAGTTCGTCACCCCGGACGCGCTGAACAAGGCCTGGGGCCTCAACTATTGGGGCCAGAGGATCAACAGCTTCGACGAGGTGCCGCCGCGCGAGGGCGCCCTCAATCCGGGCTACCGGCTCGAATGGGAGCGGTTCCAGCAGGCGATCGCGACGGATTTCCTGAGCTGGCAGGCGGCCATCGTCCGGGAGCTCAAGCGGCCCGGACAGTTCATCACCCACGATTTTTGCGGCGGACTGCCGACGGACGTCCGCCAGTTCGACATCGCCCGGGCGCTCGACGTCCCCGCCGTCAACATCTACTTCGGCATCCAGGACGGGATGAACGGCGAGGACATCGCCTTCAGCGGCGACGTCAATAGGTCCTTCAAGCGCTCGAATTACCTGGTCACGGAAACGACCGCTCAGACGACGGGCTGGAACTCGGCGGGCCAGTTCCCGCCTTACGACGGGCAGCTCCGGCTGGCCGCCTACGCCAACATCCTGAGCGGGGCCAATCTTGTCGCCTACTGGCACTGGCACTCCCTCCACTACGGCCAGGAGACCTATTGGAAGGGCGTCCTCGGCCACGACCTCGAGCCGGGCCGGATCTACGGCGAGGTCGCCAGGATCGCCGGGGAGCTTCGCGCGGCCGGGCCGGTCCTGGCCAACCTCCGGAAGGCCAACCGCGTCGCCATCCTCTACAGCCTGGATTCCCTCCATGCGCTCGACGTCATGCCCTTCGACGGCCGGGTCGGGTACATGACCGTTCTCCGCCAGCTCTATAGCTCGCTCTACAGGCTCAATGTCGAAACCGACTTCGTCCATCCGGAGGACCCGCGCTTCGAGGATTATGACCTCGTCGTCGTTCCGGCCCTCTACATCGCCGACCAGGCCCTGCTCGAAAGGATCGCCGCCTATGTCAAGGCCGGCGGGCACGTCCTGATGACGTTCAAGAGCGGCTTCTGCGACGAGCATTCGACGGTCCGCTGGCAGCCGGCGCCGGGGCCGCTGCGCGAGGCCTGCGGCTTCACCTATCAGGAGTTCACGAACCTGACCCAGCCGCTGGGGCTCGAAGGGGACCCGTTCAAGGCCGGCGCCGGGAACACCGTTTCCGCGTGGGCCGAGTACCTCGTGCCGGAGACCTGCCGCACTCTGGCTCGATACGATCACCCCGTCTTCGGGGCCTATGCCGCCGTGACCCGGAACGCCTTCGGCGCCGGGGAACTGACCTATGAGGGCACCTTCGTCTCTGATGCCCTCCAAGACAAGATCGTCGCCGATTGCCTTGCGGCCGCGGGCATTCCGCTTGCCGATACCGGACTGCCGGAGGGCGTCCGGGCCAGACACGGCGTCCTGGCCGACGGGGCGGCCGTCCACGCTTACCTCAATTTCTCCCCGGCCCGCCGCGATCTCGTCTACGGTCGGGAGGGCGGGCGCGATATCCTGACCGGCGCGACGGTCGCTCAGGGTGCCCGCATCGCCCTCGGGCCCTGGGACCTGGTCATCGTCAGGACCGGACGATAGGGCGGCTCGGCCAGGCCCCGGAAAGAATTCGGTTGACAGCCGCGGCGTCCTAATCATACATTCTTCATGTTTTGGAAAGACCTTTCGAGGAGGACGTCATGACCCGATCCCATCTGAGAAAGTCCGCCGGCCGCGGGCTCGTCTTCGCCCTTGCGCTCGTGGCCGCCTTCACCGTTTTCGGCGCGCGTCAAGACGGGACGCCGCTCGCCCCGGCCGCCAAGGCCTGGGTTGAGGACCCCGAAAGCTGCACATCGATCCAGGTCGGCCGCCTGGCCACGGTCGACGGCTCGGTCATCACCTGTCATACCTGCGACGGCCCCTACCGGCAGTGGGTCAACATCGTGCCGCACCAGAAATGGCCCGAAAAATCGATGGCCAAGATCTACTCCGGGAAGATGCATACGGAGACGTCGACCGATCTGCGCGGCATCCTCCAGACGGGCGAGATCCCTCAGGTCCCCGAGACCTACCGCTTTCTGAACACCGCCTATCCGTCCCTCAACGAGCACGGGCTGGCCATCGGCGAGACGACGATCGGCGGCCGCCGCGAGCTCGTCAACAACGAAGGCATGTTCATGATCGAGGAGCTCGAGCGGATCGCCCTCGAGCGCTGCAAGACCGCCCGCGAGGCCATCAAGCTCATCGGCCAGCTGGTCAAGGACCATGGCTATGGCGACATGGGCGAGTGCATCACCATCGCCGACGGCAAAGAGGTCTGGCACTTCGAGATCATGGGCGCCGGGCCGCTCGAGAAGGGCGCCGTTTGGGCGGCCGTCCGCATCCCCGACGATCACGTCGGCATCTCGGCCAACATCCCCCGCATCCCCGAGATCGACCTCAAGAACCCGGATCGCTACATGGCCTCCGAGAACATCTTCCAGGTGGCCCAGGATATGGGCTGGTGGGACCCCAAGAGCGGCAAGCCGTTCAAGTTCTGGGAGGCCTACGGCAGCGGGCGGAGCAAGCCGTTCTCGACGCGCGAGTTCTTCGTCCTCAATAAGCTCGCGCCCTCGCTCAAGCTGACCATGGACCTCGGGGAGCTGCCGTTCTCGGTCAAGCCCGAGAAGAAGCTCTCGGTCCGCGACGTCCTGGCCATCTACCGCGATCCCTATGAGGGGACGGATCTCGACATGACCCAGAACCTGATGGTTCGCCGCCCCCAGCCCCGGCAGAAGCCGGGACAGACCCCCGCGACGCCTCCGGCCGAGCCGCAGATGGTCCCGAGTCCCATCGCCAGCGCCTGGATGCCCCGGGACATCATGAACCTGGCTAATACCCTGAAGCCGGGCACGATCCAGCCCCAGAGGACGATCCCGATCTCCGGCTGCGCCTATGCCACCGTCCTCCAGGTCAGGGGCTGGCTGCCGCCCGCGGTCGGCGCGGTCTGCTGGTTCAGCTTCGACAATCCGGCCATGAGCGCCCGCATCCCCATCTTCGCCGGGACGACGGAGCTGCCGCCGAGCTTCGAGATCTGCGCCCAGCACAACTTCCGGCTCGATTCGGCGGCTTGGGCCTTCCGGCGGGCCAACCGGCTGGCCACCCTGAAATGGGGGGCGACCCGGAAGACTGTCGAGGCGGTTATCGCCGAGTTCGAGGACAAGGCCTTCGCCGATCTGCCGCTCATCGAGAAGAGGGTCCAGGATATCCTGGCCAGCAAGACGCCCGACAAAGAGCCGTTCACCGTCGAGCAGTACCTGACGAAGTACACCAACGACATGGCCCGCGCCGCCATCCAGAAGTACCTGGAGCTCGGCGACAAGTTCTGGATGCTCATCGCCATGAGCCTCTAAGGGAACGCACTAGACGATCAAAAGGGGACGTTTCTGTTTTTCCGAAAAACAGAAACGTCCCCTTTTTCTTTAGAAGGTGTACTTGAAGAGGTTCATGCCGGCGGGAAGCTTGGCTTTTTCCCTGTAGATGTCCCAATAGACGGCCTTGGCTTCCGCCAGCTTCGTGTAGAGGGGATGCCCCGTGTCGGGGACGTGGGTCGCCGCGACGGCGTTCTTTTCGTCGACGCAGAGGAGCTTCTGGCAGCGGTTCATGATGCCGGCCGTGCCGATGCTCGCGGCGACGACGAGCTCCCGGGCCTGGACCCGCTTGACCAGCTCGCCGTACGTGACGTTCCGCTCCTCGACTTTGACGCCCATGTCCCGGAGGATGGCGACCATGCCCTGGATCGTGACCGAAGGAAGAATGAGCTCGCTCTCCGGGATCTTAACGATCGTGCCGTCCCGCAGGCCGAAGAGACAGCAGGAGGAGTCCCACTCGGTGATGCAGCGGTCGGCCAGGGGGAGGTGGGTCCTGTCGTCGAGGAACAGGGCCGCGGCCGCCTGAGGGTCGACGTCCTTGGCTGCCTCGAGGGCCTTGAGGCTGACGAGATAGTTGATGCCGAGCTTGAGCCAGCCGGTCTTGTTCACGCCGACGGCCCGGACGAGGTGGGGGATGACGACGCCCGAGAACGGCTCGCCGAGGTAATTGTCGTAGCTGCAGAAGATGGCCCGGACGGCCGGCTGGCCGGGAAACGTGACGCCCATCGACTGCTCTTCGTCGACCGTGAACGGCCGCAGGTAGCCCTGGACGCCCTTTTCGGCCATGTCAGCCAGGAACTCCCGGATCTCCGGGTCTTTGAAATACTGGTGGATGACGATGCTCTCGAGCTCCTCGACCGAGGGGACGAGCTCGGCCTGGGCCCGGCTGAGGTTGAACGCGATGCCGCGGCGGAGCCGCTCCAGGTTCTTGTGCCAGTTGAGGAAATTGACCTCGAGCCGTCCGGCGGCGCCCTTTTTGCAGAAGAAACGGATGCCCTCGAAGCAGAGGAAGCTGGCGTAAAAGATCGAGCGGGACACCCCGAAGACCTTGGCGTCGGGCTCGAGCATCGCGAACTGCTTCCCGGGCAGGAGGTAGCGCATCTGGCGGGGGGCCCATTTCACGCCTTCGAACTTGGCCATGTCAGTCCTCCTTGAACGCGGTGCGGTCCGTCACTTGACGACCGGCTTCAGGTGCTCGATGAAGTACTCGACCCGCGAGGCGGCGTAGCGGGGGAAGGCGATGCCGTGCTGCTGCTCGGGGTAGATCATCATGTCGAAGGCCTTGTTCTCCTTGAGCAGGGCCTGGACAAGCTGGGTGGTGTTGCCGGGGTGGACGTTGTCGTCGACCGCGCCGTGGTGGATGAAGAGCTTGCCCTTGAGGTTCTTGGCGTAGGTCAGGCAGGAGCCTTTCTCGTAGCCGTCCGGATTGTCCTGGGGCCGGCGCATGTAGCGCTCGGTGTAGATCGAATCGTAGTTCCGCCAGTCGGTGACCGGGGCCCCGGCGACGCCGACATGGAAGACGTCGGGCTCCTTGAGCAGGGCGAGGCAGGTGAAATAGCCGCCGTAGGAGTGCCCGGTGACCCCGACCCGCGTCGTGTCGACGTAGGGCCGCTGGCCGAGGGCCTTGACGAAGGCGACGTGGTCCTCGAGCTCGACCTGGCCGAGCTTCATGTAGTGGAGGTTCTGGAAGGCCTTGCCCCGGCCGGAGACGCCGCGATAGTCGCAGACGGCGACGAGGAAGCCCAGCTGGGCCAGGGCCTGGCTGCCGTCGGTCATCTTGTAGGAGTTGGTGACGCCCTTCGAGCCCGGGCCGCCGTAGATCGAGAGGATGAGCGGGTATTTGTCGCCGGGGTCGAAGTGGGCCGGGAAATAGAGGAGGCCGTCGAGGTCGTACTGGCCGTCGGCGGACTTGAACATGAAGTGCTCGGGCTTGATGAGCTTGAGATCGAGGAATTCCTTGGTGACCGTTCCGGGGGAGAGGACCTTGACCTCCTTGC
>Ga0105093_10000721_pt1 | contig 12584 bp, 9 predicted proteins | sample PPLLak3March2015_2_FD_79111 | JGI IMG/M metagenome (GOLD analysis project Ga0105093, IMG submission 79111) | Freshwater sediment microbial communities from Prairie Pothole Lake near Jamestown, North Dakota, USA - PPLs Lake P8 Core (3) Depth... | ecosystem: Environmental > Aquatic > Freshwater >... | reverse complement strand
TGCCCCAGGCCCTGATCATGGCCCCCACCCGCGAGCTGTCACGGCAAATCCACGAGGAGGCCCAGGTCCTCAGCCGGCACACGGACATCACCCTGCTCGAGGTGGTGGGCGGCATCGACTACCGCGAGCAGGCCGAGAGCCTTAAGAAAGGCGTGGACATCGTCATCGGCACCCCGGGGCGGATCATCGATTATTTCAAACAGGGCGTCTTCAAGACCACGGACATCAAGTTTTTGGTCATCGACGAGGCCGACCGCCTGCTCGACCTGGGTTTCGAAAAAGACATGCGCTACATCCTGCGCAAGCTGCCCTTTTTTGAGAAGCGCCAGTCGATGCTCTTCTCGGCGACTCTGTCCTACCGGGTCTTGGAACTGACCTACGAGTTCATGAACCTGCCCGAGTTCATCTCGGTGACCCCGGATGTGGTCACGGTCGAGGGGGTCGAGCAGTCACTCTTTCACGTCGGCAAGGAGCGCAAGCTGCAGTTGCTGCTGGGTCTCCTCCAGCGCGAGGAGTGGAGCCGGATCCTAATGTTCGTCAACATGAAAGTGGCGGCGGATCGGCTCACCTTTAAGCTGAAAGCCAACGGCCTGCCGGCCGAGGGGATCACCGGGGATCTGCCCCAGCGCCAGCGCTTCCAGCTGATGGAACGCTTCAAGAACGGCCAGATCAAGATCCTGGTGGCCACCGACGTGGCCTCCCGCGGCATCCACGTGGAGGACATCAGCCACGTGATCAACTACGACCTGCCCCAGGAGGCGGAAAACTACATCCACCGCATCGGCCGGACGGCGCGGGCCGGCAAAACCGGAAGGGCCATCTCGCTGGCCTGCGAGGATTACGTCACCCACCTCGAGTCCATAGAGACCATGCTGGGCCATAAGATTGAGGTGGTCTGGCCCGAGGACGACTGGTTCGTGGAGGACCGTGCGCCGCGCGTGGACCCGGCGCGCCGCGAGCGGCGCGGTCGGAGTGACCGACCCGAACGGGGCGGCGGGCGGAGAGATCGTCCTGAGCGGGGCGCCGGGCGCAGGGACAGGCCCGAGCCGGCCGGCGGGCGCCGCGACCGGGACCGCGGGCGGGAACAGCCGGCCCGTGCGGAGACGCCGAAAGAGCTGAAAACCAAACGCATCCCTGGGGCTTTCTTCGGCTTCGGGCCGGCCCTGGCGGAGGAACCCGAGGTTTTTAAGACACCGATCGAAGCTCCGGTTCAGGCTCCGGTCGAGGCCATGGTCGTTGCCCCGGTGGAGAGACCGGAAGCAAGCGTGGGGGTCGCACCCACGCCGCCCGAGCGCCCCAAAAAACGCCGCCGCCGCCGCAAGAAGAAAGCCGCCCCGGCCGGTGGCATTTCGGCGGTGAACGGCGGCGCGCCGCCCGAGCCCGCGGAACCGAGCCCTTCGGAGGCAATGCCGAATGAACCGGCTTGAAACTTTTCCAGCCCGTATGCCGAAGCCGTCCACCCGGTGCCGCTGACATTCTTTTCCGCGTGATCCGGCCGGGCGGATGCGTGCCATACGTTCAACGTTTGAAACACGTTATGACGCGAGGCGCCACCCTATCGGTAATGAAGTGCTGTTCTTGTGGGAGTGGCTCCCGGCCTTCGTAGCCAAAGCTACTTCGGCGGAGTGGGCTCCAGCCACGATACCGTCGCGGCAGCCAGCCTTCGCCGAAGGCTACGGCGCCCATGAGATGCCGCTCCCACAGGGCTTAAAAAGGCGACCTCGTCGGAAGCACTGACCTGCTTTTGCCTTTTCGGTCTTCGGCCGAAAATTCAGGCCATCCCGCGCCTCAAGCCGGATGGTCGTTGATTCCGGAAACGTGCGGCCATGGGACACGTGTTTGATTTTCACGAAGCCTGCGCCTATGAGAAGTGGCTGCAGCAACCGGAAAATCAGCTGGCTTTCGAATTGGAAGTCAAGCTGCTGCGGGAGATGCTGCAGCCGCGGGCCGGCGAATCCATTCTCGACATTGGGTGCGGCACGGGGTCGTGCCTGCCGGCCTTCCTCGAGATGGGGCTGAAGGTGACCGGCATCGACCCTTCGACCTACATGCTCGACGTGGCGCTAAGCAAGACGGGCAACCGCGCAGACCTCTACCGGGGGTTCGCCGAAGACCTGCCGTTTGACGACAACTCCTTCAACTATGCCAGCCTGTTCACCAGCCTGGAGTTCGTGGACGACGCCCGGCAAGCCCTGGCAGAGGCCTGCCGTGTCGCCAAGGACCGGCTCTTCATCGGCGTCTTGAACCGCTATGCCATCAAAGGCATCGAGCGCCGGGTCAAGGGGGTTTTCACCCCGTCGATCTATAACCGCGCGCGTTTCTTCAGCGTCTGGGAACTGAAGCGCCTGCTTTACGACCTGATCGGCCATGTGCCGGTGACCTGGCGGACTGTCTGCCAGCTGCCGCTGCCCTCGGGCAAGTTCGCGGCCAGCCTCGAACAGACCTTCCTCCAGCACTGCCCCTTCGGCGCCTTTGCCGGCATGGTGGTCATCCTCGTCCCGCGTTTTCGAACGCGGCCACTCACCATGCGCTACAAACCGAGCCACACGCCGCGGGAAGTGCCGGGATGACGCTGGCAGCTTCGTCGTAAACGGTTCCGGCGCGTTGCGCCATCTAAGAATCGGAGCCAGTTGTCTTGTGGGAGTGGCTCCCGGCCTTCGTAGCCAAAGCTACTTCGGCGGAGTAGGCTCCAGCCACGATACCGTCGCGGTCCGCCGCGGCGGACTCCCACAGAAAAAACATGCAACTTCCCTGGAAGGCGGAGAGCCCATCGCCATGGAAGCGCTCCTGTATGAGAAGCTGGAGGACCGCAAGGTCAGGTGCGCGCTATGCAGCCACCGCTGCGTCATCCCCGAGGGCCGGCGGGGGATCTGCAGCGTACGCGAGAACCGGGGCGGAATCCTGAACACACTGGTTTACGGGCGTCTCATCGCCGGCCACATCGACCCCATCGAGAAGAAACCGCTCTTCCATTTCCTGCCGGGGTCCCTTTCCTATTCCATCGCCACGGTGGGGTGCAACTTCCGCTGCCGGTTCTGCCAGAACGCCGACATCGCCCAGATGCCGGCTGACAGCGGCGGGGCCATCATCGGCGAGCAGACCCGTGCGGCCGAGATCGTGGCCGCGGCCGAGGCGGGCGGGTGCCGGAGCATCTCCTACACCTACACCGAGCCCACGGTCTTTTTCGAGTTCGCCCTGGAAACCGCAACCCTCGCCCGCGCCAAAGGCATCCGCAACGTTTTCGTCACCAACGGCTACATGACCCGGGAAGCCCTGGAGATGATCAGCCCCTGGCTGGACGCCGCCAACGTGGACCTCAAGGCGTTTGCCCCAACGTATTACCAGGAGCTGTGCGGCGCGAAGCTCGAGCACGTGCAGGAAACCCTCCGAAACATGAAGTCCCTGGGGGTGTTCGTGGAGGTGACCACCCTGATCGTCCCCGGGTTGAACGACACCCCTGATGAACTCAAGGCGCTGGCGGCGTTTCTGGTCGACGACCTGGGGCCGGACACGCCCTGGCACATCAGCCGCTTCCATCCCACCTACCGGCTGACCGACCGGCCCCCCACCCCCGTGCAGACCCTGCGCAAGGCGCGGGAGATCGGGCTGGCCGCCGGGCTTCGCTATGTCTATACCGGCAACGTGCCCGGCGACACCGGAGAGAACACCTTCTGCCCGGGCTGCGGCGAGCTGCTCATCGAGCGCTGGGGGTTCCGGGTCCAGAAATTGCGGGTGGGGGACGGGCGCTGCGGAAAATGCGGGATGAAGATCGAGGGGGTGTGGGAATAAAAACAGCGTTAAGCTGTTTTTATTTTCTGCACCGCCAGCAGCGACACGACACCCATGGCGGCGCCGGCGAAGAAGGGGATGCGGTAGTCGATGACCCAGAGCATCCCGCCGATGGCCGGCAGGAAGACGGCCGCCAGGTGATTGATGGTGAACCCCACGGCCATGCTCGGCGCGATGTCTCGGGGGTCGCCCACCTTCTGGAAATAGGTGCGGATGGCGATAGCGAAGGTGAAGAAGATCTGGTCCAGGATATAGATGAACGCGACAAGGAGCTTCGAGTCGGTGGTCGCGTAGGCGGTGAAAATAAAAATGACGCTGAAATATTCCAGGGACAGGACTTTACGCTCGCCGAAACGAATGATGCTTTTTCCAACAAGAGGGCTCAAGAAATAATTGATCGTATTGTTGATGATGAATAGGATCGTCACTTCCTGCACCGTGTACTGGAACTTCTGAACCAGCAGCAGCACGGAAAAGGCGATGAAGATCTGACGCCGCGCCCCGGCCATGAACGTGAGAAAGTAAAATAGCCAGTATTTCTTGCGCAGGACCATTTGTTTGCGCTGCGGTATGATGTTGACGTTGGAGGGGTCGCGGGTCAACAGCGCCCATAATCCCGCAATGCCGATCAGGATGCCGATGATGAGGTAAACCTGGGTGAAATCGAGAAACGACATCATCAGCCAGATGAGCAGGCCGATCTCGATGCTGGTGGCGGCGGCGAGGCTGGTGAGTTTTCCGAATACCCAGGGGGATTCGTCCTTTTTGAAATATTGCAGGGTCAGCGACATGTTGGTGGTTTCATAATAATGAAACCCGAAGCTGCTGATGAGAGTGGTGATGGCGATCCCGGCAAAGGTCGGGAAAAAGCCGGTCGCTGCCAACCCGGCGCCTAGAATGAGAATGGATATGGCCGAGAGCCGATGCTCGCGGATGACCAGCATGACATACACCGCCAGCAGCGCCAGGAACCCCGGAATTTCACGAATGGATTGGATCATGCCCACGTGGTTGCCTCGCAACCCGACGACATCCACCGCGAAATTATTGAACAGGGTGGTCCAGGTTTGAAGGCCGACGGTGGAGCTGATGGTCAGCACCACGAGGTACCAGAACATGGGATTGCGTTTTATGGACTCGGTTTCAAGCATGCTGAAGGGCCGGATATGAGGGGTTATAAGAGGTCGAGTGTGCGTTGTTCAAGTTCCAAAATCAATATTTTATCAAGTAATTTTAATTTGTTGTATTAATTTCCAGTGACAGCTGAAAATTATGTTTAAATTTTTGAACCTTTGCTAATAATAGAAAAAACTATTAAATACAATAAGTTTTTGCAAGTCGGCCCAAATTTGCCGGTGGCGGCGGTTTAATTTTTTGAACTCTGGCTTATGAAATCGGTGCCTGCAGAGCACGGCGGCCAGAGCGGGTACCGGGCGGAATATTAATATAACAAATTGAATTTAAATAATATTATTTTTTTATTGTAAAAAATCGCCTGCGAATATATGACTGGCAAGATACTTGCATTATACTATGGCAAGCCTAATAATTTCTTCATCTGTTCTCCTCCTTAACGGCTAATTGGATTGTCCAATTAGCCGTTACCATTTTAAAGCTCCCAAAAATCGAATAAGAATCGCTCGACTTGAGTTTCACATATGATGGCTCAGCGTGCCATGCCCGGTTTTTTATGCTATAGGTTGTAGCGATGATCATCGATTTCCACACCCACCTGTTCCCCGAGTCCATCTGTTCCGGCAGGGAATGCTACTGCGAGTCCGAGCCGGCCTTCGAATTGCTCTACCATTCGCCCACATCGCGGCTTGTGAGCGCGCCCGAACTCCTGGCGGCCATGGACGCTAATGGCGTCGACCAGTCGGTTGTCTTCGGCTTCCCCTGGCAGAATCCAGAGCTCTTCAAACTGCACAACGACTATATTATGGAGGTGGTGCAGCGGCACCCGGGCCGCCTGATCGGATTCGGGTGTTTCGACCCCTCCAGCGGCGAGGCCCCTCGGGAGGCGGAGCGCTGCCTCGCCGGCGGCCTGGCCGGGATCGGAGAACTCGCCTTCTATCGCTCCGGGATCGATGAGGATGCCCTCGATCGCCTGGCGCCGGTCATGGACATGTGCCGCGACCGGGGCCGGCCGGTCCTGATCCACACCAACGAGCCCGTCGGCCATGCCTATCCCGGTAAAACCCCCAACACCCTTGCCCAGATTTACCGCATGGTCAAGCGGTTTCCCGCCAACACGATCGTCCTGGCCCACTGGGGCGGCGGCCTGTTTTTCTTCAACCTCCTAAAAAAAGAGGTCAAGGAGCAGCTCAGGAATGTCTATTTCGACACGGCCGCCTCTCCTTTTTTATACGACCCCGAGATCTACCGCATTGCCATTCAACTCGTCGGGGCGGAGAAAATTCTCTTCGGAAGCGATTACCCGCTGCTCGCCCCGGCCCGGTATTTTAAAGAGCTGGAGGAGGCGAATCTCACCGATGCAGAACGCGAACAGATCTGCGGCCTCAACACCGCCCGCCTCTTGAAGTTATAGGCGTCGGCCCAATCCCGGCCGGCAGGAGACTTCGGCATGCCGAGAAAGCGCTCTCGCCGCCTCCAAAGAAAAAGCCTCCGCGCGTTTCTTTCCGGTGTCGTTAGCCAAGGAAGGGCTGAAGGGAGTTTTCTACCGCAAGTACAATCTTTCCGTGTGCACATAGTGCTCGGCGGTGAACGGGATCATGTCTGTGGTATTGCCTCTGATATGGTATAGTGACGGGTGATGATAAATTTTAATAAAAAGCCTTTCCCGGCAGAAGATCGAAGTCAAAAGGGGACGGTGCCCAGAGCCCTTCCAGCGGCAGGAGTTATCCTTCCGATAGTACTCACTCTATCGGTCCAGGCTTTGGTTTCAATGAGCGCGGTCGCCATTCCGGTATTCATGCCAGTGGCGGCCGGCGAATTGAATGTTCCCTCCAGCTATGTCGGCATCTTCATGTCCTTGATTTATTTGGGTGCGACAGTTTTCGCACCTGCCAGCGGATATTTTATCGACCGGTTCGGGCCAATTTGCGTAAGCCAAATTTGCCTCATCCTTTGTGCTCTGGGATTGGGGGCGATTTCAATCCCGGTTATCCCCATGATGATCATCGGGGCATTGATCATGGGAATCGGTTACGGACCGGTGACACCGGCCAGTTCCCATTTGCTGGTCAGAACCACGCCTTTTTCAATGATGTCCGTCGTCTTTTCTATTAAGCAGACCGGTGTTCCCATCGGCGGGGCCATGGCCGGCGCGATTGTCCCTCATCTTGTTATTTTCTGGGGTTGGAAAATGGCAGCATTAGCGGTGGGGGCATTGTGTTTAATTCTTAGCATTTTCCTACACCCTTATCGAAAACGGTTCGACACAGAGCGTTCCAATCTATCCCGGCTTTCGTGGAAAAAAGTATTTGAGTCTGTAAAAATGTCGGTTGTCCACCAGGAATTGCGTTATATTGTCATCGCCTCATTTTTCTTTTCCACGATGCAATTGTGCCTAATCTCCTTTATCGTTATCTATTTAATGGAAGACGTGAAGATGACGCTGGTCCAGGCTGGGATTCTCCTGGCTACGGCCCAGGCAGGCGGAATTATCGGGAGAATCGTATGGGGTGCGTTGGCCGATCGGTGCGTAAAGCCCCGTATCATGCTTGGTCTTTTAGGCATCGCCATGGCTGCCGGTGCGCTGTCAGCGGCCGCCTTCTCACTCCAATGGCCTTTTTTCGCAGTGTTGATCGTCTGCGCTCTTTTCGGAGCCGTTGCCATCGGCTGGAACGGTGTCTATCTCGCTGAGGTCGCGCGTGTTGCAACGCCTGAGCTTACCGGGATGGCGACCGGCGGGTCACTTTTTTTCACATTTGCCGGCATCTTGATCGGGCTTCCGGTCTTTGCGTTGATTGTTGAAAAAAGTGGAAGCTACCCGCTCGGATTCGGGATCATTGCAGTCGCAACATTTGTCTGTGGCATCGTTTTGTTGTTTTCTCAAAATTCGCGCTGAAAAGAATTCCATGCTATTCAACAGTTCTATGTAAGGATGTAGCTTTTGATCTGCCCTCTACCCTACCCTTTATTCCCTCCCGCCAACAAAAGACAGGTCTACTTGCTTCAAGGCCTCGCGCGCTCGTACTGGACAGGCCACGGGACGTCGACACCGAGGTCTTTGGCGGCATGCAGTGGCCAGTAGGGATCCCGCAGCATTGCGCGCGCCAGAAACACGGCATCCGCATCTCCACAAACAAGAGTTTGCTCCGCCTGCTGCGCATTCGTAATCAATCCAACCGCCCCGGTGGCAATCTTCGCGTCGCGGCGAATTGCGGCTGAAAATGGGACCTGAAAGCCCGGCCCTGCTGGTATTATAGCGTCGGCCACCATCCCGCCGCTGGAGCAGTCGATCAGGTCGACACCGATCGCGTGCAGGCGTCGAGCGAACGCAATGGACTGTGCCAAATCCCATCCGTTATCCACCCAGTCTGTGGCCGAAATGCGAACAAACACCGGAAGCGAATCCGGCCAAACAGCACGCACTGCAACCGCAACGTTTAGTGGAAATTTGACCCGACCCTCCAGGCTTCCACCAAATTCATCCTGGCGATGGTTGGAAAGCGGCGACAAGAACTCGTGTAGCAGATAGCCATGAGCCATGTGAACCTCAACCACCTTGAATCCTGCCCGTAAAGCCCTTCGCGCCGCCTCGGCAAAGCGCATGACCAACTTCTCAATCTCCGCAGCGGACAATTCGCGTGGCGTCGGATAACCGGGTGCAAAAGGTATGGGGCTGGGTGCCACAGGTCGCCATCCGCCATCGCCGGCTTCGAGTGGGTGGCCACCTTTCCAAGGGGGTGCGGTTGACGCTTTCCGCCCGGCATGGGCCAGTTGGATCCCCGGTATTGAACCCTGCGCTGTGATAACCGAGCTGATTCGCTCAAAAGCGCTTGCCTGGGTATCGTTCCAGAGGCCGGTGTCGGCGGGCGAAATCCGCCCTTCCGGGGTCACCGCGGTTGCCTCAACCATCACCAGCCCGGCACCTCCGACGGCCCTGCTGCCCAGATGCACCAGATGCCAATCGTTCGGGACCCCATCCGTGCAGCAATATTGACACATGGGAGAGACAAAAATACGATTAGGAAAGGTAACTCCTCGGAGCGTCAGCGGTGAAAAGAGTTTTCGCATCATTCTTTATTTTTCCTTCTGGAAATCATCTCTTTTTGATAGACGCATGTCGGCCCAATAGTTATCAGAGGCTTTTAAATTTAGCCACATTTCGCTGATAGTCAATTTGCGGTCCGTCATAAGCTATGGTACACGTTGCTCGAGAGTTTTTCCATCGCCGAATCAGATGTGAAAAGGCTTTTTGATGAGCGACTATTCAGTTGCCGTGGTGCGCTATGAGGGGCCCCTCGAATCGGTTCGCCGGGCGGTTGGCTTGTCATGCGGCTTGGATCGCATGCCGTCGCAAGCGAGAGTCTTCGTCAAGCCCAACATCGTCTTCTGGACCCGGGCCGTGCCGTTTCCCAAGTGGGGGGTGATCACGACCACGCGCGTGGTCGAGGACATGATCGTGCTTTTAAAAGAGCGCGGTATCGACGACATTACCATCGGCGAGGGAATGGTCACCATGAGTCCCGGGGACCTGGAAACACCGAGCCATGCCTTCGAAACCCTGGGCTATGGGGCATTGAAGCGCAAGTTTGGGGTGAAGTGCCTGAATGTTTTCGAGCGCCCCTTCAGGCCGGTTGCCCTCGGAGACGGATTTCAACTGCGCTTCAACGTGGATGCCCTCGCAAGCGATTTCATCGTCAATCTGCCCGTGATGAAGTCCCACAACCAGACCGTGGTCAGCCTGGGCATCAAGAACCTCAAAGGGCTGATCGACATCGCCTCCCGCAAGCGCTGCCACAGCATGCAACCCGGCCGGGACCTGCATGCCTGGGTTGCGCGCCTGGCGGATAAATTGCCGCCCATGTTGACACTGATCGACGGCATCTACACGAACGAGCGCGGGCCCGGCTTCGACGGCCGGATGCACCGCAGCAATGTGCTGGTGGCCTCTTCCGACGTGCTGTCGGCCGACCTGGTGGGGGCGAGGATCCTGGGGCATGCCCCTGAGAAAGTACCGCATCTCGTTCACGCAGCCCGGAACCGCGGCCGGTCTACGGATATTGCCGATGTCGATGTGTTGGGAGAGAAAATTGAAGATTTTGCCCGCTACCACGAATACGATTTTCACTACAGCGAGAAAGCCGATGGCATCCTACCGGTGCCGTTAGCCCAGGAAGGGCTGAAGGGGGTTTTCTACCGCAAGTACGATCTTTCCATGTGCACCTACTGCTCGGCGGTGAACGGGATCATGCTCTCCGCCATCCGCCATGCCTGGCAGGGCACGCCCTGGGATGGCGTAGAGGTTTTGACCGGAAAATCCATGCAGCCGACCCCCGGGATGCAGAAGACCATCCTCATCGGCAAGTGCATGTACAAAGCCCACAAGGACAGCCCGGCCATCCGGGAGCTGATTGCGGTGAAAGGCTGCCCGCCCCAACCGAAGGATCTGTTAAACGCTCTGCGTCGGGCGGGGATCGCGGCCGATGCCGGCCTCTTCGAGAAGATGGATGAGCTTCCGGGTCTTTTTATGAGCCGCTATGCCGGTCGGCCGGAGTTCGAGGAAGGGCATTTCCGTATTCAAAACAATGCGCGTTGCGGGTTGTCGGTTCAGGAATGACAATGCGCACTGCGTGTGGGAGCGGCTTCCAGCCGCGATGATCGCGGCAGCCAGCCTTCGCCGAAGGCTACGGCGCCCATGAGATGCCGCTCCCACCAAATCTTTTCGCGCCTTTCGCGTATTTCGGTGTTCCCTCTTCCCCTTCGATTATAGCCGCCGTGAAAACAATCGGGTGCGTCTATATCCGGATCGCTCTCAGTTTGCTCAAGATCGGCTCGATCCGCTCCCGCTGCTCGGGGGGCAGCATCAGCACCTGCATGGGCCGGTTGGCGATCAGGCCGTTTCCGGTGCAGTGCAAGGCGCCCTCGGCGTAGGCCGTGCGCTTTTCGGCACTTGCCAGGACCTCCAGCACATCCAGCAGGTTCCCGCTGCACCCGTCTGCATCCACGTGCTCGACGGTCTGAAGAAAAAGCGTATTCACCGCCAGTGTTACCTCGTCGACGTCGGCATACCCCTTCTCCCCGCAAGGCGTGCGCGAGATGAAGCAGCGGCAGTTAAACGGCCTCGAGGCGTAAATCGAACACAGATCCTCCGTAAGAAGCGGGCATTTTTCGTTGGCGGGCGTCTCGTTTTCTGCAGGCAGGTCCTCGTCCTCGGCGCACAGCTCGGCCAGGGCATTGGTGGTAAGCACCGGGCGGAATCGTTTGAGCCCGACTGCCTTGCGGACCCGCCTGAACAGCTTTTCGCGCTCCCCGGGCGGCAGGGTTTCGTAAATTTTGAATGCCTCCAGAGTGGTCAGGGTGACATGGGTGGTGCAGCACTGGTGGCAGTGTGTTTTGCAGGCGGTTTCCTGGGCGCGAATGAATTCGTCGTAGACGGCATAAATCCGGTCGAGGGCCTTGAGCTTGCGGTCGATTTCCATAGGTTTTCCGGATTAAAGTTCACCGCAAAGACGCTAAGCGCGCAGAGTCGGAATCATGGTTTTCATCTATAAGCCATTTAGCGGCTGCGGACAAGCCGGTGGAAAGCCTCCATGACATTTCCGGGGGTGATCCGCGCCAAGCAGTCTGCAGCCGCGCAATTTTCAGCCGCAGTTTCGAAGCAGGGCATGCAATCGAGCGGCGGCTGTACGATCTCGACAGAGCACCCCCGCGGCCGCCAGCGCACGGGATCGGTCGGTCCGAAGATCACGACACTGGGAAGTCCCGCCCAGGCCGCAAGGTGGCTCACGCCGGAATCATTGCCGATATGGGCTGCGGCGGAGCGCAGCAGTGCCAGCAGTTCCAGGCTGCCGACCGGGCGGTGAACGGTGGCCTCGCGGCGCGCAAGCTCCGAGAGAAGGTCCTGTTCAGCCGGACCGATCACGAACTCCGGGCTCAGCCGGAGGGCCTCAAGCTGCACTGCGACGTCCCGAAAACCGGAGAGCGGCCAGCGTTTGCGCGGGCTGCCGGCGCCGGGGTGGATGAGGACGGTCTTTGAGCGGCGTTTTTCGACAGGGAGGGCTGCGGATGGGGCTGTTTCCGGAAACGTGCGTTCCGGCGCCGGCAGAAAACCGCATCCCCGGATATGCTCCAGTGCGTGCTCGCTCACGTGAATGCGCTGATCGGCCGGCGGCCGCGGCGGGATTCGGCAGACGCGGGTGTCGCCGATGCGCTGAAGGGAGAACGCCAGGGTCTCCGATCGGGAGAAGACCAGGAAGTGCGCATACGGAGCAAGAAGGCGCCGGGCTTCGAGTCCAGCGTTGCCCGTGAAGAGGGAGGCCGTCCAGGCGGCTTCGATCGGAAACCAGGCCTCGACCAACCCCTCGGCCGCGGCCAGTCTTCCAATGTGCTCTTGGCAGAGGATGCCGACCGGACGGAAATAGCGCCGGAGTGCTACGATGACCGGAAAGAGGCAGACGAGATCCCCCAATGCCCCCTGATGCACGATGAGCAGTGCAGGCGGCCTCGTCATTCCTTATTTTCGCGCCTGGCGCGGGGCGGCATCGGCCTTGGCGGCCGCGGGTCCCGATTTGGCCTGTTCAACATGGTTGCGCTCGATCGGCACCGGATCGGCATGCCATATGTCCTGGTTATATTCGTGAATGGTGCGGTCGGAGGAGAACTTG
>Ga0105093_10000717_pt1 | contig 12600 bp, 15 predicted proteins | sample PPLLak3March2015_2_FD_79111 | JGI IMG/M metagenome (GOLD analysis project Ga0105093, IMG submission 79111) | Freshwater sediment microbial communities from Prairie Pothole Lake near Jamestown, North Dakota, USA - PPLs Lake P8 Core (3) Depth... | ecosystem: Environmental > Aquatic > Freshwater >... | reverse complement strand
TATCAAAACCATCAAACAAACCAATAACAGTAATCCCGCTGTAATAACCATTAGTCTCAATGTCCAAATAAACAGCCTCATCCTTGAACTCATTATACAAACGCCACTGATCAGGCATTTTTGCAAAAAAAGAAGAATTACCATCCTTCAAATGACGCATGGTCTCCTTGAGCTTCCAATCAAAACTTTCCTTCCTTGATTTGCTGATTCCTTTCACTTTTTCAGCAGCGAGAAAATCATCCCAGGAATTAATATTCTGAGACCAGAACTTGCACTCAGTCCCATGGCGAACGCCAGGCAACACTACAAAAGACTCTTTTAACATAAAAAGAAAAACTCAAGAACACTTTAAAAACGCTACGCGGAGATGTCCAGTGGGAAGTGGGTCAGATTTTCGGCTTAATGGTTAAAGGAGATTTACAGATTTGAATCGTCTGCCATTGCTCGAAAGTAGGCCCATATTGAGCGTTTTTGCATAAGGGCAAACCAGGAATGGCGTTATTATAACGATAGCCCTCTATACAGAAACGTTCCAAAGATTGCATAAAATCAGAATTATCGCGACCTTCAGCCATGATTCTTGCCTGAACAGTGCCATCTGAGTTAAGCACATTGCCCTTTTCGTCCATTCTCGCAAAAAAACCACTCATCGGGTCAACACAATACCATCCCCCCTCGATGTAAACTTGAGCAAAACTATGGCCCTTGGTTGTTCCATCCCAACAACCATTCCTTTTTTGTTCATCTGCCCAATCCTTCATATATACATCAATAAACTTGGCAGGTATTCCATGCAACCTGGCAAGCGTAACAAACAACAAAGCATAATGACCACAATTCGCACTATCTCCTGCACGACTAATACCATTAGAAAAAACATTATTCACATCTCTATTAAAGCATTGAGCACAGCCAGGATCGCTTTTAAATTTATCAAAATTTTTAACATATTTTAGAATGCCCCTAACAATATTAAATTCGTATTGATCAACATCGGGCGGAATTGGTGTTCGACCGGGTTTAGTTACTTCAGGAGAAATCGGCTTAATCTTAACTTGCTTAATCGCATCACCATGATTTGTAAGCTTTCCAGGGGTTAACCAATAAGCAATCTCAGGAGGAAACTTTGGCTTTTCGGGTTTTTTAGCAATTTCCTCAACAGTAATCCGATGACGCGGAACAGGCGTAGGAGCAGGAGGAGCAGGCGCGGCCGTGGGAGGACTGGCAAACGCGCGCCCTTCGGTTTTTGCAAAATATATCAATCCAATTGCAACAACAAGAACAACACCAACGATAACAATAACACCATAATGCTCTTTTGCCATTTTGCCTCTTTTTGATGTTTTGAGATCTCGCAAGAATATATAATTATCTGAAACGTGAAAGAAGAAAGACTTATAAACACTCATAGAAGAAGCAGACAAAGATGAGCAAGAAAGAAGAAGAACTGCAACAGCAGCAGAAAGAACAGGAAGAAATCAGAAGAACACTTTTGCCAAGAGGAAACCAAGTTCTAGGACTCTGCGAAGAAAGAGTAGGCGGAAGCAGAATGAGAGTAAGATGCATGGATGGCAAAACAAGAATCTGCAGAATACCAGGAAGACTAAAAAGAAAATTATGGGTAAGAGAAGGAGATATCCTGCTGATTGAACCGTGGGAATTAGGCGGAGACGCAAAAGGAGACGTAATATTCAAGTACAGACCAATACAAGTAGACGTCTTAAGAAGAAAAGGAATGTTAAAAGAATTAACCCAGGAAGAATTCTAAATCACGTAGCATATTCACTAACGCTGCCAGTCAAAAATTTGTAAGCCTCCAAAACAGCAATCGCACCCATGCCAGCAGCAATAACAGTCTGCTTGTAAGGAAGATTAGCAACATCACCACAAGCATACAAGCCAGAAGTCTTAGTCCTGCACAACTGGTCAACAACAACCTCGCCAGCAGGAGAAACATCAACAAGACCCTGAACAAAATCAGTCTTAACCTCCCAGCCAATCTCGGAAAAAATCCCCTGAACAGAAAGTTCTCTCCTTTTGGAAGCAGTCTCGACAACAAGACCAGAAACAACCTTATCACCTTTAATCTCAACAGGAACACTATTCAAAACAAACTCAATCTTGGAATTCTTACGCGCAGTCTCAACAGTAACCTCATCAGCTCTGAAAGTATCACGCCTGTGAACAAGAAAAACCTTCTTCGCAATCCGGGCAAGCTCCAAAGCACCCTCAATAGCACTGTTGCCTCCACCAATCACAGCGACATCCTTATTCGGATAAAGCGGAGCATCGCATGTAGCGCAAGTGCTCAAACCACGACCAAAAAATTTATCCTCGCCAGGAACACCAAGCTTTCTTCTTTGACGGCCGTAACACAAAATAACTGTTTTAGCATCAATCTTCTGACCATCAGAAAGCTCAACAATAAAGTTTTCCTGTTTTAGAATTTTCACAACAAACTGCTCAAGAACCTCACAACCCCACTTTTTCGCTGAAGCAAAAAACTTTTGCATCAACTCAGAACCAGAGCCCTCGTAACCAGGATAATTCTGGATGTCAACAGTATTATTAGTCTCACCACCGACATTCATGCCTGTAATAAGCAAACAATTCAACTTCTTCCTGCCCGCATAAATAGCAGATGTCAGACCAGCAGGACCAGCACCAACAATAATAACATCATACATGAACACAAAAAATCAAACAAGAAATATTTAATCCTTTGGTTTAATCAGCAGCCCTGACAAAAGTGCTGGCAGTATAAGGACCACGAATTGCCATAAACTTAACAGTCTGCCCAGGATGAATCATTCTCCTATAAACAACCCTATCAGACCTTCTGACTTCAATCTCAGGATAGCTTGAACCCTCATTCTTAATCATAATATAACCCGGAGTCTTCATATAAAACTCAGAAGGGGTCACAGTATTACCAGAAACCGTTATTGTAGTACCATAAGCAGTAGCAAAACCAATACCCGCATAAAGGAAATAGATAGCACCAAACGCGAAAATCAGAACCAAAACAGGAACAATGACATCCAGCTTTTTCATAAAACATCACCTCTAAACCTTAAAAAAGAGCTCTTTTTCATAAAGCTTTCTGTCAAAGTTATCACCATCATGTTACTCCTCCACAATAGAAAAATATATTAAGAGGCACATATCCAGAAAAACAATCAAAGGAGGGGTTAAAAATGAAACTAGAAGACGTAAAATTCATAACAACAATAATACTGTTAGGTCTGAGCCTGCTGACAGCACTCATATTAGAATCGTACATGCAAACAGGCTATGCAATACAGTTAGTCCTTATACTGATAGGAATAATATTCACAACAGGAATAATATTCGCACTATGGATAGAAATCGAGTGGGCGAACACAATAGCAATGCTGTTCTTCTCACTATCACTAGCAAACCTTGTATGGCTTTTCACAGCAACAAAAGCATTCCTACCATTCGCATTCGGACTACTGGTAAACGTGGCAGGACTCGTGATGTGCCTGGCAGAAATCGGAAATGGCGCATTCCACGAACTTGAAACATACGAGATAAACAAAAGGAAGAAAAAATAATTTTTTTTATCTTATTATTTTATAAAAAATTCTTAAAGAAAACTACCTGCCAAGCATAAACTTGTGAATCTCCAAATATAAGAATCCAATAAATGCCACACCAACAACAACAGCCCAATCAGCCAAAGACAGAGGAACCATACGGAAAACAATCTGAAGGAAAGGCACGTACATAATCAACAACTGCAAAACTGCCGAAGACAGAATAGCAAGCAACAACCACCAGTTCTTGAAAAGACCAATCGCCAAAACAGGCTTGTGCAAAGAACGACAACTAAACGCAGCAAACAACTCGAAAACCACAAGAGAGGAGAAAGCAACAGTCTGAGCAGTCCCCAAACCAAACTTCAAATAATAATCAAACAACCAAATACAGGCAACAGCCAGAATCAACGGGAAAATGAAAATGTAATGCTCAATACCCTTGAAAACATTGGCTTTAGGCTTTCTAGGAGGACGCTGCATAACACCTGCCTCAACAGGATCAACACCCAAAGCAAGAGCAGGCAAACCATCAGTCACCAAGTTCACCCACAAAATCTGAATAGCAATCAAAGGCAAAGGCAAGCCAAGAATAATTGAAGCAAGAATCAACAAAACCTCACCAACATTACAGCCGAGCAGGTAAGCAAGATATTTCTGAATATTATCATAAATACGCCTGCCCTCCTCAACAGCCCGGACAATCGTGGCAAAATTATCATCAGCAAGAATCATAGCAGACGCTTCCTTGGCAACATCAGTGCCAGTAATACCCATAGCAATACCCAAATCAGCAGTCTTCAAAGCAGGCGCATCATTAACACCATCACCAGTCATCGCAACAATATGACCATTAGCCTTCAAAGCCTCAATAATCTTCAACTTATGAGCAGGATTAACACGAGCATAAATCGCAATACTCTCAACCTCAACAGCAAGATCTGATATCTGGTCAAGCTCCATACCAGTAATCGCCCTGCCCTCAATACCAAGCTCTTTTGCAACAGCCTCAGCAGTCGTAACATGATCACCCGTAATCACAACAACCTTGATACCAGCAGACTTGCACTTCTCAACAGCATCCTTCACTTCCCGTCTCGGAGGATCAATCATACCCTGCAAACCAACAAAAACCATATCCCTCTCAGGATCTTTCGCATCAACACCAACCAACTCCTTATACGCAAAACCAAGAACGCGCAAAGCAGACTCGGCAAACTTCTCATTCTGAGCAAGAATCTTATCCTTCTCAACCTTAGTCAAACGCTCCAAACGACCATTAACCAAGATTTTCGAACACAAACCAAGAATAACCTCAGGAGCGCCCTTGGCATAAGCAACCTTTTTACCCTTAACCTTATGCATAGTAGTCATACGCTTGCGCTCGCTAGTAAACTCAAGCTCGCCAACACGAGGAAACTCATCATGCAATTTCTCAATCTCCATCTTTGCCTTTTTAGCGCTGACAAGCAAAGCAGCCTCAGTAGGATCACCAATAACCTGCCAAGAATTATTCTCAAGCCTCAACTGCGCATTATTATTCAAAGCGCCAATACGCAACAACAACTCAAAATTTTTCACATCCTTCGAGAAATAACCCTCAGGAGAATAACCACTGCCGGCAACCTCAACAACCTCGCGATTGGCAAACAACTTGCGCACAGTCATCTCATTATGCGTCAAAGTGCCAGTCTTATCAGAACAAATAACACTACAAGCACCAAGAGTCTCGACAGACGGCAGATTACGAACAAGAGCATTCTTCTTCGCCAAACGCTGAACACCAAGCGACAAGCCAACAGTAACAACAGCAGGCAAGCCCTCAGGAATAGCAGCTACAGCCAAAGCAATAGCAGTCAACAAAACAGCAGTAACAGGCTGATCAAGCCTGAACAAACCAACAACAAAAACAAGAACAGCAATTATAACAACCAAAAAACCAATCTGCAAACCAAGCTTTTTCAAAGTCTTCTGCAAAGGAGTAGGCTCAGGCACTGCCTCCTGAAGCATCGTAGCAATCCTGCCAATCTCAGTATTCATACCAGTGCCAGTAACAATTGCCCTTCCATGACCATCAGTAATAATCGTGCTGGAAAACAACATATTAGAACGGTCACCAACACCACACTCCTTTTTCACAACACCAACCGACTTCCTGACCGGAAGACTCTCACCAGTCAAAGCAGCCTCCTGAGTCTGCAAATTAACAACTTCCAAAAGACGGGCATCAGCAGAAATCTTAGCACCAGTATCAAGAATCAAAATATCACCAGGCACAACCTCCTCAGCAACAACCTCCTTAGGCTCGCCATCACGCAAAACAACAGCCTTCAAGGAAATCATCTTCATCAAAGCTTCAATAGCACGCTCAGCACGATACTCCTGAACAAAACCAAGGATGGAATTCAAAACAACAACAACCGCAATAACCGCGAAATCCATATACTCCTGAACAGCCAGGGAAATAACCATCGCAACAAGCAAAATCCACACAATAGGACTCTTGAATTGAGACAAGAAAATCGTCAAAGGACTTTCACGCACAGCTTCACAAAGCTTATTAGGACCAAAAACTTTCAGACGGGAAGCAGCCTCCTCACTGGACAAGCCTTTCTCAGAAACCTTCAACTCTGCAAAAACCTCTTTTTCAGGCAGGAGATAATATTCCACCATTAAAACCACACTGGAATTACAGATATATATAGTTAACTAAGAAAAGATTTAAAACAAACACTAACAAACCAATAACAGAAAAAGGTGATTCCATGACAACAGCACAAGATTTAATGCGAACAGATTATGTTTCAGTAGACGTAAAAGATACAATTGCCCAAATGATGGGAGCGCTGAAAAAAACAAAACAACACTCAGCACTCGTCTTTGAGAGCAACAAATACCTTGGAATGATAGCAAGACGATACCTCCTGACAAGCAGAATAGACCCATCAGTAATGAAAGTGGGAAACGTCCTCAAAAAACGCTCAAAATCAAAAATAGCATTCTTTGTACCAACACTGACAAAAAACAGCGACCTGAAAGAAATATGCAAAAAACTCGCAACAACAGACACACACACTTTGCCAGTGATAGAAAAAGGCAAAGTAATCGGAGTAATAAGCTCGCACGACGTTGTCAAAGAAATCATGGAAGGCTACAAAAAAATAAACTGCAACGAACTGGCAAGCCTGAAAGCAATAACAGTAACATACAAAGACGAAATAGGAAAAGTCATCAACCTATTCAGCAAATATGGAATAGACCACCTTCCCGTCGTAGACATGAAAAACGAAATAATAGGAATGGTAGTATTATCAGACCTTATAGAAAACGGACAATTCTGGGACTTAGAAAAACAAAAAATGCCAAGAGCGGCAAGCCACCAAAGCGGAGGAAAAGCAGGCCAGGGACGCGGAGAAAAAACAAGCATGATAGCACTCCCCGTAGAAGACTGCATGAGCACCAAATCATTATGCACAGCAACAGCTGAAACAAAAATACCAGAAGCAGTCAAACTAATGGACAAAAATGACGTCTGCAACGTGATAATAACAAAAGACAAAAAAGCAGTCGGAATATTAACGATAAAAGACATACTTATAGATTACATCAAATGAATGTTACATCTGTATTCTCAAACGGAGAAAAAATACAGCCAGAATACACCTGCGACGGGCAAGACAAAATACCACCATTACAGATTTCTGAAGTTCCAGCAACAACAAAATCGCTTGCGCTGATAATGGATGACCCAGATGCGCCAATGGGCACGTGGGACCATTGGATACTATGGAACATAACGCCGGATACGAAGCTAATTGACAAACAAATGGGAGTTGCAGGCAAAAACAGCTGGGGCAAGACAAACTACGGAGGACCATGCCCGCCATCAGGAACGCACAGATACTACTTCAAACTATTTGCGCTCGATATACTGCTGGATTTGCCGGCAGGAAGCAACAAGAAAACGCTGGAAAAAACAATGAAAGGACACATTATCGCACAAGCAGTACTGATGGGAAAATACATCAGGCAAAAGTAATCATTTATACACGTCATCGTGATGCTCAAACTCAAGAAGTTTGACAGTTTTCCTTTCCTCATCGACAGAAAAGACTAGAACAAAAGAACCAGCGACGTGAACTCTTCTTTTGTTCTGCATAGGCGCCTTTAACGGCTTGTAATGATGAGGATTTTCAAGAATTTCAAGCACTTTCTTGTGAATGGCTTCGAACGCCACTTTGTCGCGACCGGCCAACTTTGAAAATCTCTTATCCAGTTCCTCAGCAACTTCCAAAAAATAAGGCATTACTTAACACCATAGTGTTTGGCAAAATCAGCAACCCTGACAAACTTACCCTTCTCGGCCTTTTGGATTCGCGCAATAAACTCCTCCTTAAAATCAGGCTCTCCAGCGCATTCAATGTAATGCTCAACAATCACTTCAACAGCCGCAGATTTGTCTTTAAGATTAAACTTAGCCTTCACCATATTCAGCACTTTATTTGTATCCTCGCTCAAAGTAACTAACGCTTGCGTCATAATATCACCTTAGTTAAACTAAGGAGGACTTATTTATAAAACTTTCGATGCTGATGGGAAAATATCAAAGAAAATAAAAAAAATCAGGAGCGAACAAAATACTCGCTCCCTTCTTTGGCAAACTCAATATCCAATGCATAATTATTGCCATCAATCCTCTTGTAGGCGTAATCTCTTGCCTTTTTCTCGAGCTCATCAATCATCTTATCAGTGCTTGCCGGGTCGTGATGGGTAAAAATTATTTTTTTCACACCAGCAGCAAGAGCAATCTCAATCCCTTTCTCATACGTTGAATGACCCCAGCCCTTGCGTTTCTCATAAACCTCAGGAGAATACTGGCCATCATAGATAAGAATGTCAGCACTCTTTGCCCACTCAATTAATTTTTTGTCACCACCCTCAGTCATTAACTGCGCTTCACTATCATGCTCGTAATCAGTCGCGAAAACAACTGAACGGCCGTTCTCAACAATCCTATAACAGAAAACACCATCAGGATGATTCATGCGCTTATAACTCACCTCAACACCATTGCAGACCTTCACACCCTCTGCAATATCCTTGAAATGAAGCTCAGCACACATCTGACTGATTTCAACAGGAAAATAAGGCCTTGTCTGCTGGTACTCGAACAAATCCTTAGCCTTATTGCTCTCACCATTCTTATTCGTTATTTTCGCAGTCTCCTTAGTAAGCCTGTCAGTCAGGTCTCCTTTGACAATCCTTCTAGTTCCAACACCATCCTGTTTTTCCTGAATCCTATCAAGATCCTGCTGAGTAACCCCAGCATCACCAGAATAGATTTCTATTTTGTTCCCAGGAACATAAGCAGGAGCAAAAAAAGGAAAACCCTGAACGTGATCCCAATGCTTATGCGAAAGGAAAAGCTTTGCTTCAAGACTTTTGCCAGCACATCTTTTCATCAGATCTACGCCCAAAGCCCTGATTCCAGTGCCTGCATCAAAGATGTAAACATCACCCTTATCAGACGAGATTTCCAAACAAGTGGTGTTGCCACCATACAAAACAGTATCCTGCCCTGGCGTCGGAATCGAACCGCGCGTACCCCAAAATTTCAGTTTCATTTTTCATCACCAAGATTCAATATGCTGCCACAGTATTAGAAATCATTGACCTGATTTTGCGTGTTTTCCGCAAAAAAAGAATGATTTTGAGATAAACTGAAGATATAAGTATGCCTGCACATTCTTTTCTATGCGTTTTAGAAAAGTATTTAAATACTCATTCGGATTACGCTTAAAAATCAAGAACATATTTTAAATAATCAGCAAACAAGGCAGATAATATGAGAGTATTGCACGCAGCAGAACAAAAAGTAGAACTTGACACATACGACAAGAAAATACTCTATGCTCTAGCCCAGAACTGCAGAACCCCATTCAGCCAGATAGGCAAAAAAGTCGGGTTGAGCAGAGACTCAGTCAGATACCGAATTCAAAGATTCCATAAATCAGGAATACTGCAAGGCTACAGAGCGCTTGTAGACATCACACGACTCGGGTACATGAACGTCCACATATTCCTGCAATTAAACCAGCCAGAGCCGGAAGCTGAAAAAAAAATTGTGGAACTGTTCAAAGCATACCCGTTTGTAAGAGCAATAATCAAGTTCAACGGCAAATATGACTTTGAGCTGGCAATCATAGCCAAGACAATTAACGAACTCGATGACATAATATCAAGAATAATAACAGACTGCGGAACAGCCCTCCAGCATTATGAATTATTGTGGATAACAAAATCATTTTCAGGAAAAACCTTTCCAGACAGCTTTTTGAAAGCGCCAGAAATAGAAAAATTAAAACATTACACAGAACCAAAACTCGACGACAAGGACTACAAAATAGTCTCGGCAATAGCAGACCACGCAGAACTGCCCCTCCACAAGATAGCAGCAAAAGCAGAATTGTCAGCAGATGCAGTCAAATACAGATTAAAGAAGTTAAAGGAAAGCGGAATAATCTTCGGATTCATACCAGTCATCAACTATGACGTCATAAACTACAATGTATATGCAATTTTATTGAGCATCGCAAACCTAACGCAAAAAAAAGAAGCAACATTAAAAGAATTTTTGAGAACAAACAATGATGTGCTATGGGCAGTAAAAACCTTCGGAAAATACAACGTGCTAATGTACATTTGCACAAAAAATCCTGATGACCTAATAAAAACCACGGCTAAACTGCGAAATAACTTCATCGGAGACATAAGAGACTATGAAACACTCATCAACTATGAAGAATACAAATATACTTATTTTCCAGCAGATGAAAAACATACAAAAACTTTTTTAACATGACTTCACAAACAACCATCATGAAAAAGAGCTGGTTATTTTTGCTTCTGCTAATGGCATGCACACAAATACCCGGATCAGCAATCCAGACACCAGAAATAACACAAACAACTGAAACAACTACAATCATTGAAACACCAGTAATTGAAAAACCAACAAGACCACCACTGAACGATAATTTGGGAACATACATAATCCAGAAAATAACTCCTCATGCACTCGTATCAACAGACGCAATATGGGATACAATAAGCATTGTACCAGTAGAACGCTATGATGCATTATACCAGTCCGACATAACAATACTGGCGCACGTATTCAAATTCTCAACAAGAGAAGAACTCAAATTCATAGTGGACACCCAATTTTACAGCATAATCAATCTCGGAACAACAAGATACCAAGGACAAACCATCGCCATATACCTAAGCCAGGAAAACCACAGAATCGCAGTATGGACCAGCGGAAACTTCCTCATAATCATAGAAACATACATTCCCGATTACGTTGAAAGAAATGTACTGGATGCATACCTGTACAGGTATCCATCAGACCTTGAAACAGAAAAATGCATTGATTCCGACGGAGCAGACCACCTGATACAAGGAACAACCAACAGGGTAAAAATTGACGGCACAACAATGGAATGGACAGACGTATGCTATAGAGATTCTGCGCTGTATAAAAACAAACAATACGTTTCCCGCAAAGGATTATCGGAAGATGATGGCCTGCTGGAAGGACGATGCGAAAACAACATCGGCAATCCAGGGTACATAGAAGAATACGCCTGCCACCGCGGATGTGAGAGCGGCGCGTGCAAACTAGCATAATCTTTTCTACTGCTGATGACTGAGTTTAAGCGCTTCAACATCCCTATCGATGTGATCTACCTTGGCTGTCAAAGATGCAAGTCCGACTGAAACCTTATTGATTGTTTCTAAAATATGCTGATATTGAGCTAGAATTCCAAGAATAACGCTAGCTATCGGAATCCCGTATTCGATCAAAGGAGGAGTTTGAATAACACCTGTTACTTTCAGAATAAGCCACAAAGTAAGAACTGACAATGACGCGTAAAACAAAATTTGCCACGGCGAAATCTTATTCATAAGACACGCTAAGCTGATGTTCTTAATATGTGTTTCGCCCGGATTTATGGAAAGTTTTCAAACAACCTTGCAAATATTCTGCAAAAATCAGAATTTTCTGAATATTCTAATTATAAGCATAACTTATGCTCAAAATAGGCTATTGATATATCTAAAGTAGACTTATCATATAGTCATTATAAGCATAACATTTAAATACCAGTATACTAAAATGCAGCTTGATACTCCGTGCCCGGTCCTGCGGACTTGTTTTCTTCCTCCAATCTTCGAAAAGGAAGAAAAACAACCCATGCAAAGCATGGGCGGGAACGGGAGCACATAATGAAAAGAGCTCCAAAGAAAAAATTCACAGAAATCAGAAAACTAATCCTGAAAGACCTCTCTAAAGGACAAAGAACAGTCAACCAAATAGCAGCGTCAACAAAACTCACCTGGAGAACAGTCGACAATCACCTCATCCATCTCATCGGCAAAGGACTTGTAGAGCCTGTGTTCATCAGCGAATACGTCAAAATTTACCGGCTTAAAGAGGTAAAAGCATGAGCAAGCTGAAAGTGCTCATGTTCGGCTGGGAGTTTCCTCCATACAAAAGCGGAGGATTAGGCACAGCATGCTACGGGCTCACAAAAGCACTAGCCAAACAACACTGCGAGGTAACATTCGTAATGCCAGTAACACCAGAAGGAGCAACAGCAAAATTCGTCAAACTAATCGGAGCAGCAAACATAGCAAAAAATGTCAAAATAAAAACAATAAACAGCCCACTAAAAGCGTACATGACCTCAACATCATACGAAGAACAATACCACGTATGGGGAAACAAAAACAAAAAACAAGTCTACGGAAAAGACTTGTACCAAGAAGTGCAAAGATACGCCCAAATAGCAAAACACCTGGCAAAAACAGAACCCCACGACGTAATACACGCGCACGACTGGATGACATACCAGGCAGGAATAAACGCCAAAAAAATCAGCAAAAAACCATTAGTAGTACACCTGCACGCAACAGAATTCGACAGAACAGCAGACCACCCAGATGGAAGAATAAGCCATATAGAATGGCAGGG
>Ga0105093_10000714_pt1 | contig 12622 bp, 13 predicted proteins | sample PPLLak3March2015_2_FD_79111 | JGI IMG/M metagenome (GOLD analysis project Ga0105093, IMG submission 79111) | Freshwater sediment microbial communities from Prairie Pothole Lake near Jamestown, North Dakota, USA - PPLs Lake P8 Core (3) Depth... | ecosystem: Environmental > Aquatic > Freshwater >... | reverse complement strand
CCATAATATTTTAAAACATCTAATAATGATTGTGGTGTTCCTTTTCTTTTATATAAATTAACTAAATCAAGAAAGAAATTTATTTTATTTGTAGGTGATTCATTTGTAGTAGGATATCTAAGACTTGTTGAGTATGGGTATCCAAAGCTTCTGAATAGTTCATCCATCTGATCATTTGGCATCTTATAAACATCTGAGATGCTAGTCTGATAAGTAGTTAATGTTCTATGAGAAGCGTATAAATCCCTAATGAAATTTCTTAATCCATAATAGTCAGAAGTAGAAAAAGAAGCCTGATCAATAACAGTAGAAAATAAATTTTCAGCGGTTGTTTTTTCACTCTTTGCAAGTGCTATAACCGCTTCAGTTATATCATCGGCAGATCCGCCTTGAACAATCTGAAGTATTTTCCAAAAGTCATTGATAGTGTACATTTATTCTCCTAAGGTGTAGCTGGAGGACATTGATAAAGCAAATTTGGCTCTCTATTCATCATAAATTTAAAATATGCATCCATTACATAAGACTCAAAAATATTACATAATAGACTCTTAGGATGCATATCACAACTAGAAACTAAATCTAAATTATTATATAATTGATAGCTTCCATATATTTGAAGTTGTAAGTATAAATAAATTAATTTTGCTAAACACCCATCTAAAGAATCATAACTTGCATATAGAATAGAAAATTCTGCTGTTGTATCAGTTATAATACTAACTGAAGTTGAATCAATTATTGTTAAAGATGTTGAATCATTTCTATATGCTAATAACGCATCTAACATTATAAGATCATGATTATTTAGTTCAAATATATTATCTCCTGTTGGATCTAAATTAACATATTGCCATAATCCAGGATATATTTGTAATCTTGAAGAAGCTTGCCTTGGAACACAAAAGAAATCAGATACTAACGTATATGTATATTCATAAAAATCTGCCATATATTCATCATTTAAAAGTAAGTTTATAAAAGATTGTGGGGGAAAGTTAATTGGATTTATATCTGATGGCGGAGGAATTCGATCACGATTAATTACTGATTTAATTATAAACTCTTTATACCAATGTTGCAACTCTGGTACAAGAGTATAACCTGAAAAAGAAATTGCCATTAATCCCTCACGTCTGTCTGAATTAGATCAGCTGTGCTCATCATATCAAGCATGTGTAAAAAGAATGTCTCTGGATTATAATCTTTAAATGTAAATTTTTTATTTTTGGGAACATCTGTACTCCAGCGCCCACTATGAAATCTCACAGCTTCTTCTAGAATATAAAATTGTTCCTCAGTAAGTAATTTTAAAAATATTTCCCTATTTTCAGCTATTACAAGGTCAGCAGCTTTCTTATCATGCCCATTATCTGTATGCGGGTTAACACCATTTTGTCCATACTTTAATGAATCATGCAAAACAGCAGCTAGTAACAATTTATCTAAATCTGTAGTATTTCGTTCAACTCCAAACATTCTAAAAATTTTAACTGTTGAATATAATAAATGATAAACGTGTTCAGCTTGAGTAGGGATTGTACCATTTAATTTCTTATGATGTTTCCCAGTTGATGAAGTTGGCTTATCCCATGCATTAGGCAATCTCGTATCAATTATTTGCCATAATTTAAAACATCTTTCCGACATATTTTCTTTTAACAAATTAATTATTCGTTCTTTATACATATTTAAAACCTTTCTTATTACTTAGTCTTAATGCCTTTTTGCATGATATATTTGCTCATAGTTCTGTCACCAAACCACCAAGTAACGCATGATACAGTTAGATATAAAATAACTTCAATAACACTTTGATAAATAGCTGTTGCTTCAGTTGAACTCATTCCTGTTCCGTATTTCTTAACTATCTCCCAAGCTAAATATGTAATGTATGAAGAAATACCAACTAGATAAGCTGTCAAAAGAGGTCTCATTATACCTCTAAACCAATCAACAAAACCAAACATAAGAGCAACAAGACAAGCAACCGGTCCGGAAACCCAGCTCAACCATCCAGTTACACTCAATAGCTTATCAACCCAATTTTGCCCAAACAATGGTTCGTTACCAGAATCCTGTGCCGACATATATGCTTGTGCATCTGCTAACTCAATCGCTCCTTCAATTTGAGCTTTTGTTACTTGAATTTGCGCTTCTGCTTCTGCTTTCATTGCAGCAGTTTGAGCTTGCACTAAAGCAATCTCATGTGCATTTTTCTCTTTCATTGTCTTATAGTTCATAATGCTTGATACCAAGCTACCGACTAATCCTGTTATTCCGCCTAAAATAGTTTCAAATAACATATTCAATTCCTCCTAAAACTTCTCAATAATTTTTAAAATAAAAGGTTGCTTTTCCATATGAGTCATAAACTTCGTTATAGCTAATCTTGAGTTTAATACTGCAAGTTGCCTTTGTAATGTTCCTTTTGCAAGACCAAGAAGAATACACCCGCTAACGTGAGATTTATATCCTTTTTGGACATCGCCAGCCCAATTACCTGAATGAATTAAAATAAAGCTTCTTTTAGGAACATCTTTGATCCAATATACCATACCAAATCTAGGGGAAACTCTAATATCACATTCATATTCTCCGCCTGGAATACAAGATATATTTGGTTGATTATCACGCCAAGGTAACTCTAACGTATGAACCTTATGTTCAAAAAATGTCAGAATGCCTTGAGTTCCTTGATCGCCTCTCGCCAATCTGTATAAATGAGCATATCGTTGTTCCACAGTTATAATCCTCACTATTCATATATTGGAATATTTTATCCCCTTTTCTTTAATATCTTAATAACCTCTTTTAATATTTTTACAGGTCTATCTGATTTAGCAGCAGTTTCTGCTTGTTCATATAAAATACCCTGAACTTTTGGATTGGTTGTTCCTGCTCTTGACATATATGATAGAACATCATCCTTAGTAAAGTTTTGTAACATTTCTTTTGTTATACCTTTTGTGTTAGATGCTCTTCTTGGTGAAAATGTGCTTTTAGCTTTTCTTCTAGAAATTGTTATATCAGTTTTTTCATTTAAAGCTTCTAATTGTTTTTCTCGTCTTGTTTTTGTTCCACCAAATAATTTTTCATTTAACTTATCTATAATTTTATTAGTCATTTCAACATCCGCATCAGCTCCACCTAAAGCAGAATATTTTCCTTGTGGACCATCTTCTCCTTTTTTCTCTGCAAGTTTTCTTCTAACTTTTTCATCTAGATCAGAAGATTCTTCAACAACATCTTCCTTCTTTTCTCTCAATGTTTTAGCTTTATCTCTTGCATCTTTATCAACTAGTTTAGCTTCTGAAACAACAAAATCTGATACTTCTAAAATATCAGTCCAAGGAGAAACTACATTACCATCAGATGTTAAATCTAATCTGGCTTGAATATTCTCCCCTTCTTTTACTTTTCTATGAAGAATTTTTCTAAGAGCAGGCATTTCAACATATATTGCTTGGTCTGTAACTTTTGCAGGAAACCCATATTCGATTTCATCAAGAACTAAACGAAATTTAGCTGAAATAGAATCAATAGAAACGCCTCCAATTTCAACCTCAAATGTTAGTTCTTTATCTTGGTTAGCATTTATTTTTAACATGTTTATTCTCCTGCATTTTTTAATACTGCTTTAATTTTCGATAGTTTAATATTTTTAGATTCAATTCCAACATTTTTAACTCTTGCAAAAATAGTTGGTTGAGCCTCTCTTTGGATACCTGCGCCAGGAACTGCACCGCCTCCACCACCGGGTGCACCCCCGCAACAGTCTCTAAACATCCCCATAGTTGCAATAGATACCATTTATAGTTTGTTCCTTTTTTTAGTATTATATAGTTACTTGTTTCCAATAGCTAAATTGACCACATTGTGTTCCATCAGCTTGAATCAAATAAGTTTCTATAACATCATTATCTGTACCAACTGAACCTGCATTTGCATATATTCTAACTCTTGCTGTAACCATATTTCCATGTTCATCATATACAGGATTATCAATATAGAAGTTATGATGAACAAGACCAAGAGTTCTAATTACTGAATCATAAATCATACTTAAATCACCATCATATACTTGAACATCATCTGTCTTTCCCCAAGGAAAATATGTTGGATGCGTAACAACTGCATACCAAGTTCCATTCACATTTGGAGTAAATGTATATTTATAACTTCCATCTCCTAACTCAGTAAATGAACCAAAAACTGAAGGAGTAACTTCTATTGCTGAAGGATTATATACATGAACTGTAAATGCCGAACTATCTATACCTGAGATTAAAACTCCATTCTTATCAGATACAGTAAAATGTTCATCTACTGGTTTGTTGATTACTCCAAGAATCATTTCAATTCTCCTTTAGTGTTCAGCGATAATATCGTCAATAGTTTGCCCAGGTAACAAACAAGTGTGGCATCTATATAATTCAATATCCCCATAACCTTTAAATTCTGTATTTCCTTCTGGACAGAAAATCAAAGCTCTAACATACCATCCAGGAGGTAATGCATCTATAGCACATCCTTCTGCATTAAATTCATCGCCCATAGGGCAATCACCATACATAGGATGATTAGAAACATAAATTTGAATTGGGACAATATCAGCTCCGCTATTAGAAAACATTCTATCATCATTTTGTAATCCAAGAGCTGCCGCTGGAATTTGCCCTGCTGGGTTTGGATAATATTGACCAGGAGGAACAGCAATTGACATTTGAACAGAAGCACCCCAAGGAGCTTTAAAGAAATACATTGTACCGTCTTTCATATATACTGGGCAATGAAAACTTAAAAGAATTTGTTTACATTTAAATCCTGATGGAACTTCTGGACCAGTGTAATCATCATCAGTATTTGAGAAATCCCACTTCAACATAGCTCCACCACCAATAGAAGTTGAATCATCACCGCTACTAGTAAATACAGTCATTGTATTTAGAGGTCTGGTATCAGCTCTTATAATGGGTCTGCCATCCGGCATTCTAGGAGTTGGATCAATTTCTGGTAAAGCTTCACCTGTATGATTTGCTACAATATTTATTAATGTGGTTGAATCATTAGATGATAGACTTTCCTTAAACCAGATATCACAGTGACTTGTTGTTGAAGATATAAAATCCAAAGATGTAACAATAGAAGATTCTTGAATCTCTATAGTTAATCTGCTTGGATCTACAACTCCATTTAAAAAACTACTTAAACTAAAATTATATTTTTCAGCCATTGCTGATATTCCTCCAAATTATTATGAAACTCTCCAAAAGTCAAATCTTGCACGTCTAATATAAGCAGTTGTTCCGGCTGCTTCAGAAGCGTAATCCATATCGAAGTTATATGTTGTAGAAGCTGATAATGTTAAATAAACAAACCCACTATAACTTTTATAACTTGCTGCATCCTGTGATTCATTATTTATTTCTGCTAAAGTAGTAGTATCATCTTGTTGAATTCTAAATTCAAAATCTGCTGATGTGGAATTTAATCTTCCTTCTGCATACCATCCAAGTCTATATGTACCTGCTACTAAACCACTTACTGTATGTCTTAATTTTTGTTGATATGTAGCACTTGTTGTTGTACTTTCTGCATCGCTTGATGATTGAGAAAAGAACTGCCCAAAAATCATTGTTATAGTTGCAACCCCACTTCCCCCATCAGTAACTGTTACTGGAGATCCAACAAAATTCAATGTAGTATGTGGTGTGTTTGTAACATTACTTCCTTCATCCTGAACATTAATTTTTCTAATGTTTGAAAGTTGTGCTCTCTTTTTTGCATTTGAAGCTGCACTATCTTCTATTAAAACAATATCAGCAGAAACAGGCGAAGTTTTTTCTGTTACTGCACTAATCTCACCAGCACCCTCTGTTAATAATAAATTACTCCCATTAAGCTGAGGGCGCAACTCAAAATTTATTTTACCTTTCCATTTCATAGTTTAATCCTCTATTGTCTTTATGACATTGGCTTACGCCATTAGGTGATGTATGTGTTAATCTTTTTTATAGTTGTTTCTTGTTGAATTGTACTAACCTTCTGAGTATTCCATCTTGATGCTGTATTGATCTTCCAAGGTAATGATCTAAATATAGCACAAACTCTTGTTAATCTATTTGCCCCAGTTTGATAGGTACTTGCAAATGTTGTTTCTGTTCCTAATGCTCCAACAAGTTCTGCTGCTCCATATGATGTTGTAGTTTGTGCTGCATCTAAAATTTCTATTTGTGATTGACTTCCACTAACCGTCCAGGTACCAACATTACCACAAACATATGCAGATCTTACCAATGAATCTCTTGGTGAAGTAATTGTATTTGTAATAGTATCGCTTGGGGCAACAGCATTAACAAATGTTCCGTTTGATGCAAAAAGTGATTGCTCTACTCCTCCATATTGTGTACAAACTCCCCAAACTTCAATAGATGAATTTGGGCCACTACCATTAACCTGAATAGTTTTTAATCCAGTTGTTGGTAAAGAAGCTTCAAACAGATACCATATTTCACTGGAGTTATTTGAATACCCTGATGCTGTTTCTGTTGTAACAGATCTAACTGCTCTGGTCATTGATACACCGCCATAAGTTATACTATCAACAACCCAAACAGGACTGGTATCAGCTAATGTAGTTTCACCACCTACATCAACAATTATTACCCTATTTGAACCTGCAACTAATGTATGAGTAAAACTAAAACTCCATACTGTAGTTGAAGTATAAGATTGGTTAGTATCAGTTCCAAGTTTTGATATTGTAAGTGCCATTATGGAGTTGTCTCCACAACTGTCCAATCACCTGGGTTAAAATAAACTACATCGGCAGTCCAAGCAAATCCAACCTTTTGAATAAATTTTGATGACCCAGTTGGTGCTGTATGTGTTAATTCACCAGTAGTTTGACTTACATATAAATCTTGTCCAACAGTCCAATTCCAAGAATCTTTTCTGATAAGTCCTTGTAGAAGAACTAATTTACTACCTGTTCCTGTCTCTAAGGCTAAAGCTCTACACGGCATAGTTGTTATGCTATCAGCATCTGTTGTTTCAAAATTACCATCCGATGCCATAAATAATGCAGCACCAAATCCAAGAGCATTAACATCAACTGTTACAGTAATTGTTACTCCAGCACCAGTAAGATCTGAAGAAGGTGATGATAAACTTAAACCAGTTGCGCTTGTTCCTGATGTTCCTGATGTTCCGCCCCCAGTACCAATACTGGTCGCAATAACAACAACTCTAACATTTTCTGTATTTGTAGCAGACCAGATTCTACAAACAGATGTACTCGTTCTTACAATTTCTTCTAATCCAAGAGTCTTATCATCCGCTGGAGTATATGCCTGAACGATAATATCTTTAGTATTTAAATTATGTGCAATATCAGCATAATATAATCCACCAGATAGTGTCCAAGTAGAAATTGTTTCAACATATTTTGTTATAGCATCAGAACCAGATGTACCTGAACTACCTGATGAACCGCTTGATCCTGATGTTCCTGAACTACCGCTGGTTCCACTTGATCCAGAAGTACCAGATGATCCACTAGTACCATTTATACCTGATGTTCCTGAACTACCGCTAGTACCATTTATACCTGAAGTACCGCTTGATCCTGATGTACCAGAACTACCACTAGAACCAGATGAACCGGATGTCCCACTATTACCACTAGTACCAGAACTACCTGATGTACCTGATACACCACTTGATCCTGAAGTACCAGAATTTCCTGATGTTCCACTTGATCCACTAGTACCTGAACTACCTGATGATCCACTTGTACCACTATTCCCGGATGTTCCTGAACTACCTGAACTACCACTGGTTCCACTAGATCCTGAAGTACCAGAATTTCCTGATGTTCCTGAGCTTCCACTAGTACCTGAATTTCCTGAAGTACCACTTGATCCACTAGTCCCAGAATTTCCTGAACTACCACTGGTTCCACTTGATCCACTTGTACCAGAATTACCTGATGAACCACTTGTACCAGAATTTCCTGATGTTCCACTTGATCCTGATGTACCATCAATACCACTTGTACCAGAACTACCTGATGTACCGCTTGAACCACTAGTTCCATTAATACCACTAGTACCTGAACTTCCGCTTGTACCACTATCACCTGATGTACCAGATGATCCTGAAGTTCCACTTGAACCGCTAGTTCCATTAATACCTGATGTACCAGATGATCCTGAACTTCCACTATCTCCTTTAAATGCAAAACAAAGAACACATTTTTGCCCATTTGCAAATGAAGAATTACTATCATCATATGATACTTCATATTTAACATACCCAGTGGAAATATTACCAACTAGTGTTATTGAATCCACTATAAAAATTCCAAATCTATTTGGATCATCTCGTTCTTGAATATATAAATGATCATTGACATTAATTAAACTAGTAAGAAAATTACCCAAATTGACACTATCTAAATTTTCAACATCAACATAAATTTCTGTTACTAAAGATATAGTAACACTATTCATTCTAAATTTGCCGCTACCTGGATCTGCTTCGCTTATAGTATTATTGTATTGCCAACTACTACAGTTAACACCTGTTGCTCCATCTATACCTGATGTTCCAGATGTTCCACTAGAACCTGATGACCCAGCTGGGCCAGGTTCATTAATCCATGTTCCAGTATTTATATCATATCTTAAAATATGTTCATCTTCAGGATTGTTTACTTCAAATATAGCTCTTGAGGTTCCATCTGTTCTTGCATATTGTAAATGTTGATCTTCGGTTAATCCAGCTAAATCCCCGTGGGAGATAGATTCTTCTGCTTTTCTAATTGGGTTACCAAATTCATCTTTAACTGTAATCCAATTATTATCAATCGCAAGTTGCACATCTTCTGAATCTCTAATACTTTCTTGATTAAATTCTTCTTCTAAATCATAATCAACCGTAGGATGTGCGTATTCTCTATCTCCCAGATCAGGAAAATCAACAGGATCTTTAACTCCAGTTGTAGTAATAAGAAATGCCATTTAGACTCGTCTCCTAAAGAATACTTCTACTAGTGGTCTATCAATGCTTGTTCCGCTACAATACATTTGAACTCTATCACCTGCATTAAAATCAGCATTTTTAGTATAATCATAATTTGATCTAGATGCAGTCATTGTTAATGATGCAATAATTCCAACAGCATCATTTTTACGAATTTCAGCTGTCCATGTTTGAGCTGTTTGACCACTTAATGAAATACCAACTAATGTGCAATCATAAGGTAAAGTGTATCCATTCAAGTTAATTGGCACTGAGTCATAAGTGTATAAATATTGATTCGTTACTGCTGTAGAATTTCTTGAAGCACCAAAATTAATTAAAGCTACACCAAGAGTTTTACCTCTATCTGGATCATCATAAACTACTTCATTTGATGTTGAATCCCAGTAAACTCCATCAGCGCTAGTACCGGAAGTTCCACTTGATCCAGAAGTTCCGTTAATACCTGATGTTCCAGAACTACCTGATGTGCCATCAATACCACTAGTACCGCTTGATCCTGATGAACCACTTGTACCAGAACTACCAGATGTACCATCAATTCCTGATGTCCCTGAACTACCTGATGTTCCTGATGATCCACTTGTACCTGAACTTCCTGATGTTCCATTAATACCTGAAGTTCCTGATGAACCACTTGTACCATCTATACCTGATGTTCCTGAACTACCAGATGTACCACTTCCTGATGTTCCAGAAGTACCTGATGTTCCGGCTCCACCAACAAAGATAGGAGTAGTAATATATGATGCATGAGTTAAACCTTCAAAATAAAGAGTAACATCTACATTAGAAGTGGAATCAGCAAATACTTTTAATCTTAATCTATCTGTTGCATCAAGATCTAAATTATCTGGTTGAATAATATCCCATTCAGTTAAAGCAACAGTTAAATTATTAATATCTGGAGAATCTCCTCCAGTTAAGTATGTTTCAACATTTGATTGATTTACTTTATAAACTTCGAATCTTAGATTTGTAAATCCTGCTGCATCACTTACAGCAGCATACATTTTAGCAGTCCAGACGCCTGATGGCATAATTTCAATACCAGGATCTGAAGCAGTTGTATCCCAAGTATAAATCAATGTTTCTGAAGTAACATTATTAACAGTAATTGAGGTTTCTGGTAATTCACCAGGAGTTCTTGATAGTAAATAATTTGTCCCAGAAGTTTCATCATGTAGATAATAAATTGAACCTCTAGGAGTAGCTCCTGATGTACCTGAACTACCTGAACTACCTGATGTACCGCTTGATCCTGATGTTCCTGAACTACCACTTGTGCCTGAACTTCCACTAGTTCCATCTATACCTGATGTACCACTTGATCCTGATGTGCCATCTATACCTGATGTACCACTTGATCCACTTGTTCCACTTGATCCACTTGTTCCAGATGAACCAGATGTACCTGAATCTCCTGATGTTCCTGATGAACCAGAAGTTCCACTTGATCCAGATGTACCTGATGAACCGCTAGTTCCATCAATTCCACTAGTTCCAGATGAACCAGATGTACCTGATGAACCACTTGATCCCGATGTTCCATCAATACCAGATGTACCACTAGATCCTGATGTACCAGATGAACCACTAGTTCCTGAAGTTCCTGCTACGCTATCAACATTTATCCATTTTCCTATAGAAGAATCATACTCTAATATTTGTTGATTTGTAGGATCATTAACATGAAATATAGCTCTTGATGTTCCATCTGTTAATGCATACTGTAAATGTTGATCTTCAGTTAAACCAGAAAGACTACCATGAGCAACAGCTTCACTTGCAAATGTAATTGGAGTTCCAAATTCATCCTTAACTGTAATATACCCATTATCAATAGCAGCTTGAACATCAAGAGAAGCTCGTATTTCTTCTGGAGTATATTCTTGTTCTAAGTCATAGTTTATTATTGGGTGTGGGTATTGTCTTAAACCTAAATCAGGAAAAGAAACGGGATTTTGTAAACCAGTACTAGTAATAATAAATTTCATTTAAAATCTCCTTCTGAAGAATAGAGTAACATGTGGGTATTTAATAAAAGACCCACTACAGTATATCTGTATTCTATCTCCAGCATTAAAATCAGTATTTTTTGAATTATCAAAATTTGAATATTGGCTATTAATACTTAATGAATCTATAACAGTTACTATCCCATTCTTTCTTACTTCAGCTGTCCATGCTTGATTATTTGCATTTTCTGACATAGTCATAGAAATTAAAGTTGCATCCCAAGGTAAAACGAATCCATTTAAATTCCAAGGAGTATCTCCCTCAGATCTTAAATATTGATTTGTAACTGTATTTGAATTTCTACCTGCATCTTGTTGAATAGTTGCAGCCCCTAAATATTTACCTTTTATTGGGTCATAAAAATAAAGATCTCCAGAAGTTGAATCAATATAAATATTTGGGGTACTTCCAGATGTACCGCTTGATCCTGAACTACCGGATAATCCACTTGTTCCTGATGAACCGCTAGTACCAGAAGAACCACTTGTTCCTGATGAGCCGCTAGTACCAGCTGTTCCTTGAATAAATAAATCCCAGTAAAAAGTCCAGCTGCCGCCTACTCCCGGTTCAGTTGTTGGATCTGCACAATGATCTTGTTTGCAAACATATACGTCACCATTATTTTGAATTAAATCATTCACAACATAACATGATCCATCAGCCCAATCTCCTTTCCAGGTAAACCCTGAATCAGCAGCTGATTTTATAATGGTATCTCTTAGCATTAAGCAATATCCTCTTATTCTTTATATTCTAAAAATGCAGATCAATGTAGGAACCTCAACCATTTATATTTTGTTCTTATTTTCTATTCTAATTGATAACCCAAAAATGATGATTTTTATTATTATAGCAATCCTTTCATTTGGTTTAAAACCATATCAGGAGTAATGGTTTTTGTGCACTCAAATTGACGATCAGTTCCTTTCTGTCTTGGGCACCAGTTCCAATCTCCTCTATCAAAATTATTATTAACATCATTGAAACATGCATGACATACTTCTTCATTTATAACTCTAACTATATTAGATTCAAACTCTGCTGTCTTTGCACTAAATCCGGAGATCATAACAACCGGTTTCCTTAATGCCCAAGCTAACCAGGCGGGCCCAGCACTAACCCCCATAAGAAATTCTGAATGATAAATATTATTCAATGTCTCTGGTAAAGGTTTGTTAGTAAGATCAATAATATTCTTTAAATTAGTTTTCTCTCTACTAATAACCATAACCTTATAACCAATTGAGTTCAAATGATTAATTACAGTTTGCCATCCATCTGGGTAATTCCAAAACTTACATTGGAATGTAGAAAATTCTGAAAGAGTAACATACTTTTGTTTCATTGGTCTTTCACCTGGTTTAAAATCTATATCTGTAATAATCTCTTTATATTCAACACCCAAGGTATCAGCACAAACTTTCTGTAATGGAACAGTTCTCCAATCAACTTTATTTTTCCACCTATTTCCTTCGTAACAACCAATAGCATAACTTGCATATATATCATTAACAGATGATCCTGGAGGAACAAATTTTAATTGAGAATATGTTGG
>Ga0105093_10000711_pt1 | contig 12644 bp, 15 predicted proteins | sample PPLLak3March2015_2_FD_79111 | JGI IMG/M metagenome (GOLD analysis project Ga0105093, IMG submission 79111) | Freshwater sediment microbial communities from Prairie Pothole Lake near Jamestown, North Dakota, USA - PPLs Lake P8 Core (3) Depth... | ecosystem: Environmental > Aquatic > Freshwater >... | reverse complement strand
TCATTAGCCACACCATCCATCACGGCGGGACCAAACATGGCTGCTATGTTTCTAGCATTAGGATCTCCGCTGGTGATGGCCTGATGCAGCTTCAACATGTCATCTCGTGTAGGCATGGATCACTCCACTAGATCGAAGGCTGCGTCGTATGCCGACTTGCGGGAGTTGACCTCGATGGCATCGTGCTTGGCCCGGTCAAGCTGTCCATTGGTGGTCACACTGGCTGGGTCTACCCCAAGTTTTCCTGAGACGGGATCGCGCATACCTATCTGTTTAGTCAAGATAGTATAACGCTGCTGATCCAAGGACTCCCAGCCCTTAGTTCCCCATCCCATGGGATTGTATGCAGCCGCAGTCCGCTCATCCAGGAACTCCTGCAACTCCGCTGCGGCATCCAAGACCTGGGGTGGAGATGGAAGGGATGCGGTCTTAGGTGGTTTCGTGGTGGTAGATGCGGAAATCCTGGGATGGCCATAAGCGTCAAATGACACACCAGTGGTCCTGCTGACTTGGGGTTGGCCTTCGGGCATCTCGCCGGGGTATCCTCCACCACCGGGATACTCTCCACCCATGCCAACACCACCAAGCAACTGCTGCATCTGCTCGAAGGACATCGGACTCGGCCTGACTCCCGCTATCGGGTATCCCTCTCCCTGTGGACCCACACCGAATAGATACCCTTCCCTCGTCTGCAATTCAGTATTCGGAGGTAAGGCCGCAGGAGGCATCCCCCGTGTTCCGATCAACCTCTGCTGTTCCATGGGATCGGCACGTTGCATGAACCCTTGATACGCGGTCGCCTTGGCTATCTGCTCCATCAGCGCCGACTGCTGCTCCGGGTCCAATGGAGGAAGATTGGGTCTGAATGCGGTCTTCCCCGGTACAACGGGAAGTGTGGTCCCACCAACTCCCATGGAGCGAGATAGAAATCTACTCCCTTCCATCGCTGCCCTGGATGCGGGATCTTGCATGGCCTGCGCCCGTTGAAGGAGAACCTGTTGCAGATTGCCTCGGTCAATTCCCCCTATGATAGAAGCGATGTTGGCAGCGTTACCAAGCACATCTATCCCAAGGTTCTTGGCACCACCGAGAATTGAGTTCAAGTTCAATCCACCCATGGGATTACCTCTGGAGGAGTTGTTGTAGGATCATTGATAGCAACTGTTGCTGGTCCATGCCTTGGGTTGGGGTTCCATAGACTTGACCCGATGGCATGGATAGACCTCCTCCTCCTCCTCCAATTAGTCGTGATGCCGCGAGAGACCCCAATGCGTTCCCTATCCCTCCCGCGCTACCAAGGTTGGAAAATGTCCCAGCGGGGATGCCTCCCGATGACAACGTACCCATGAAGCCGCTAGCGGGTTGCGCGGGACCGGCCACACCAGCGGGCATGGCTTGGCCCATGTTGCCAACCATGCCAGATCCCATTTGACCCATACCCTTGGCCGCGCTGGCCATGGCGGGGCCTGCGTTCATCGCACCAGCTTTTGCAAGACCTCCTATGGCTGCCGGGGCGCTCGCGAGAGCACTTCCAGCCGCACTAGCCCCTGCACCCACTGCAGAACCTAGAGATCCCATCGCCGCTGCAAACCAAGGCATCGTTGTTACCCCTTATAGTATATATCTATCTATTTGAGAATCCCCATTTGCTTCCCCTCCTGTCCCACAGTCGGGGAGGTCAACTGCAACAACTGCATCGCCGGGTTCTGTGATCCTTGAAGCATACTCAAGACGTTCGACGCCGTGGACATGGGGAGGTTGTATTGTTGGGCTAGCAACTGGGCATAGACGGGGAGAGCGTTCATCCCTTGACCAGCCACATCAATTCCCGTCTGACCTAATGCTGCATTCAGTTGAGCGAGAGACCCTACTCCCTGGTTGATATTCGCCGCTCCTCCCAGCGTATTCATCAACGACTGAGTAGCCGCATCCTGCTGACCCCCCTGTTGTGTCAACCAGTCGGAGGTCATCTGGCGCAGCAGACCTTCCTCTTCACCCTGCGCTGATCCCGTCCCAGCGATCCCTCTCGCTGCGGCTCCTTGTCGGGCGAGACCAAGCGCAGGGTTGGCGAACTCTTGGAACATGGCTGCGGATCTGCCGGGTGCGGATACATCGGATAGTCGCTGTTCCGCAGCGGAGATCCCGGTCTGGGCCTGATTAGCCAATCCCTCGGTTCTGCCCATCGCCCTCTCGGTGGCGGACTGGAAGTTGGGTAAGCTAGATAGATACCCACTTATCTGGGACTGGAGAGTATTATACAGAGCGGGAGCGCGAGCGGCTATGTCCGCGCCAATCTGCTTGGACCCGCTCAATGCCTCCGGGACCAGATCCCGTACCGCCATCATTGCCTGGGGAAGGGGCTGTCCCGCATTAGCACCTGCTGTCATCCGGTTCATGAACTTGGCCGATGGCACCTCGAAGCCAAACCCCTTGGTTAGAGGCTTGGCGAATTGCTTTGCCTGTCCCGTGGCCAGATTGTTAGGGAGTTGACCGAATGGAGACTGGGTAGCTAACCACTGCTCACCGCCGCTGCCCATGTTCTTTTCCTCGTTGTGGTTGGGGAGATGCTGGTTTCCTGCCCAGAGCTATGTCAGACACATCCCTCATGTGGTAGATGGCGAAAGGAGTAAACCCCCGTTCTTCCCAGGACTTGTCTCCATACGTGGATACCACCTCCACTGTATCAACATGGGTAGTATGATGTCCATTGCCCAGCGCGGGGATCTCCTGCTCACGGAGCCATTGCAGCCCAGCCAGGATCAACTCCCCTGCGACCCCCTTATCCCGATGCTCAGGGCGGACGTAGAGCCAATGGGCAGCACCATAGTAGTGGGGAACACCAATGGGACGGTAGCGGATCTCCCCCGCGAGCAGGCCGACTGCGCGATGGCCCTTGAACGCGAGGAATGCCGCGAAGGGGATTGCAGGATCCTGCATCGCCTTGGCCACGGCACGGGTAAACTCATCTGGGGAATGCTCGTCAAACTGAGGGTGGATCGCGGGCTTCTCGACGGCAAGCATCTCCCACAGGAGGCGTATCCAGTAGAGGTGTTCGAGGTTGGCTTGGATTATTCTGGACATCTGGTCATCCCCGAAGAGCCAACCCCCAGATGTGACCTACCAAGGTAGGATGTGTCAGAATATGGGTATCAGCATCATTACTTTGAACTGTGTACGTGTAGGTGTAAGTTCCCGGCACAGGTAAATTGATGTAAATTGAAAGAGGGATCATGAGAGAGCCAGTGTAAAACATGATGGGAGTGAGAGGTTGCCACAATACCCATTCACATATAAGTAGAGCATCCCTCTTCAACCGAACCGTTATAGTAGCACTACTCCCACCCAAGAAATGGGCTATGGCGAAAAATGATGGGACAAGAACTGCCACATTGGAGGCGGCAATAACCAAGCCGGGTATGGTGGCTAGAGTCGTCTCCACGGTTGTTACGTCCAAATTCGTTGCCACGGTTCCTGTTACCAGATCAGTTATTACTACTCCATCCGCCAGTTTGCCTGCGGTCACAGCATTGGGTGCCAGCTTCGACGATATCACGTTCAAGTCCGATATTGTTGCAGTCTTCACCGAACCAGTCGCCAGCTTGGCTGTTGTGATCTGAGCATCCTTGATCTTCGCCGTCTCGACCGCATCATTTGCCAGGTTGTTGACATCTATATTTCCATTGACTTGAGCGAGGATGGCATCCAAGTCAGCATCCACCTCGGTCGCTTTGATTGTGGTTTCCCCAGCTAGCACCTCGTCCACATAGGTATAGGTGAGTCCTGTCTTGATGGGTCTGCTAATCAATGCCATTACGACACCTTTCTTTCTACTGGCTCGTAGCGAATCTCGAAGTCTCGAAGATCCACTCGACCGGCATCACTGTGGACAAGTTGAAGTCTGGCTGATACACCCATCGGACGAGGATCGAGAATGGACTCGGCTTCGGCCCAGATGGTGGTACCCCAGCTATCCACATCCCACTCCGCGACATCCCATATCCCCCCCAGTGTGCCGGATATGACCAGAGGGTCCGCTGCCTGGTTTATTCCTCCATCGGTCTGAATGGTTACAGCCAGTGTAGCATCGGGTTCGGCCTTCCCGTTCACCCGGACACGTCGGAATTGCTTTCTCTCGAATGGTCTTTTGTTATCCAGGTATTGAGTTACCAGGGAGGACTTTATGTCATATCCCATATCCTGGTAGCTACCTTCCTGATCCAGGAGGACGACATTTCCACTACCAGTCACAGCTCCAAAAGCACGATCATCCTCGGCCAGGTCTTTACGTGTGGTACAAGCGCAGGAATATCCCAGTATCTTGTGCGGACCCCACCATGATGGGATGGAACCAAGGCCACCACGCAGGTCGAGCCACCACTGGCGTACGGGAAAGACAGAACCCGGTGGGATGATCGCCAGCTTGTAGAATCCCTGATGATAGATGGCCCAGCAATCGGCTCGAACAGCGCGGGGAATGGCTTTGATCGAGGGAGCTATCGGCCAGCCGATGTCCACCGGGATGATACTGTCCGGGCGAAGCATGTAGACCGAATCCCTCCCGCAGAAGATCAGACCCTCTCGGGTTGGGATCATGGTGTCCTGGGCGACGCAGCCTACCTCCCCGGATATGGGTATCAAGTATGAATTGGGGTCATCCAGAATATCCCCGAACCAGAGCCAGGTCTTGGTCTCACTACAGATAGCCATTGGACCTTGAGGTTGCTCGCTGGTGGAGCCTACCGTGACTGGAGAGATTCCCGTCACTTCCTCATCCATGGGAATGACGGCATTGGCGGGAAAGAATTGGAACTGGTCGTAGATGGACTGCTCCAGGCCAGGCAGCAGGATAGAGCTGGCATAGACATTGTTCTTGTTTACTTGGTCTCTAGCTATCCATAACCGATTGAGGTGGATCTTCAACGAACGGCCACTGCGGATCACCGATTGGAGGGATGGGACCGGGGTGGAAGAGATAGTTATGTCCGTGACCGCGAAAGTGGCCGAAGCTCCCACTCCCTCTGTTATATGGTCGTGAGCGTATTCCAGGGGCAGATTCACGGGAGTGATGAAGAGGTGATAGAGTTGATTGGCTCCTGGAGCGCCACTCGGGGATAGAAAGTCTATCCTGGCACGGGTGGATGTGATGGAAACCTCAGCGGGACTGCTGCGGCTGATCCACCTCTTGGTACTGGTGTTGTAGACAGCCCAGCAGTATGAGTAGGTACCCGAGGATAGCTGGGACGTGGAATCTGACACCACCGTGGCGGTGGCTCCTGTGGGTGTGAGTGCGGACAACGAGGTCAGATCCACTGCGGTCCCGGTGAATGGGATCTTCTTGATCTCGTCGGTGGCTAGCCCATTACCTACATAGATATATCCCCCATGGGCTACCATGCCATAGCGGGAGTTGAAGGTGGAGAATGAGTGGAGACCTCCAGCGGCGGCGAAGTTGGCGTCGTTGGTGGAGAATACCACTTGGTCGTAGGTATCTAGATAGTTACGCACGGCAAAGAGGTACCTGTTAGCGCCGGAATGGACCCGGATCATGCTGTGGACGCGGAGGGTATCGTTCAGCGCACCCGCGTCCATGTCCAGATATAGAGCTGTCCCCCGGCGCTTGGTCAATAGATAGGTCTCGGCGGGAACCCAGTTGTCAGAGGCACGGAGAAAGGAAGGATCTACGAATGCCTCGTCGTGGGCGAGATTAACACCCTGCCAGCGTCGTAACTGTAGGGGGATCTCCTTGTCTCCAGGCATTCTCTAGTCTCCATAGAAAGGAGTCTTGAATATCATGGGGTCAAGCGGGATCTGGTTTATCTGGGAATGAAGAGGCATCGCCGCCTCGCGGATCACTCCCAGTTGATGGGTTCGCTTGACTTCCTCCTCCGCATAGCGGGAATCCGACTCATACTGGAGACCCCAGACAAACACCTCTTGGATCAAATGTCGGGACCAAGGGAAGGATGGGATACTGGCATCGTAGGCCACAACGTCGGTTACATCCACATCACTGGGAAGGCACTTGTACCACAGGATAGCGGAATAGCTGGTCAACGGGACGGGCCATACCTGGCCCCTATCCGAAGTACGGTCCACCGTCCAGATGAGGGGCATACCCGATGCGTCGGATGGATATGCGGCGGTCTCGAAGGTCTGTCTATCCGTCTCTTGGACTACGTGCTTGATAGCCACGGTGCCATCCAGGGTGATTATCAAGGAGCTATCGTTTATGGTCTTCAAGAAGATTGGGGATGGCGAAGCCGGGAGAGCGAAGTATGCTTGGTTCAATGTGACCGTGGCGGATACGTGGAGGTGGGGCCATTCGTACAAGGTGTGGAGATCATAGAGGATGAAATTGAGCGCAACCCTGGCTTCGGCCTTGATCTTCTTGTTCCCGAGCTGGGATAAGGCGTGGTCTATGATCGTACCACGGGTCAGACGGCCAGGGGGTGTACTCATCCTCTATCTCCTATGATCCCACCGACTCCAACCTTCTATGGCTCTTGTCTACCTTTTTCTGCAAGTCTTCCAGCTCCCGTCCCTTGTCTTCGATCTGTTTCATGAGCTTTTCGATCTGGCCCTTCATGGCGAGGACGACCTGATTGTTGTGCTGGATCATGTGACTACGAAGCACCCCGAGCATGGAGCCAAGATGCTCGTCGAATACGCGGGCTGAACTCTCCGAGAAGACGATCTGCACCGACTCCTCGTTGGTTATCATCCTGGTCAGGGTGCCATGGTAGCGACCGTACCAGAGGCGTCGGACCCAATTTGGCATTGACATGGATTAATCCTCCCCCTGGATGGCCGCAGTACGGGCCATGTCACCGATGGTCCCAAGGTTCACGGTCTGGCCCCGTTCCTGGAAGACGCGCATACCGGCCCGACGGTTGGCATCAATCATGTGGAGGAGGTGTTGAGCCTCCCCGGCGGTGACGCGATGGGGGCCGGGAGCGAACTCCTTGTTGTTGAGCCAAAATGAGAATCCCTGGTGATCGGCGGGAATGACAATATCCACCATCACCGTGGGACCATGGATACGCGAGATGTCAAAGTTGTGGATCTGTCTTGCCAGCTCAGCCCGCTTGGACTTCCCAGCGGGGCTGTCATCGGTAGCGATGGCACGCCACTCCAGTTGGAGCTTGGTGAACTCCTCCAACGCCTTTTCCCGATCCACATCCCGCTTGGCTTTGTCCTTCAGCCCCAACGGTTCGGGCTTGAGCGTGCGTCGTTCACCTTGATCTTCATTCTGTCCATTGAGTGGAATCCGTGCCATTCGCTACCTCTCGGGTTCGCTGCCTCACGACCTAATCATGGGCAGAGGTTGATTCGATCCTTCGCCCGAAGTTCGGGTTGAGGACTATGGCTTTCATCATCCTCTTCCAGCCGATGGTGCGCCGCTGGTCGAGGGGATCGCTCTTGTCCGCACCGGCTGCGGTGATGTAGGCACGCAGTCCTTCCGCCATCTTGGTCACGCCGTAGTGGCCCTGGCCGAAGATGTAGGAGGTATGAACGTCGCCTACCGTTGTGGTGTCAGGACAGTCAGGTGGTGCAACTGCGCCGGTTGCACCGACCACGAAGGCGTTGGCGGTCGCGGGCGTACCGGACTTGATGAGACGGATTGTATCGGCGGTGCCAGTCGTATGGACCACACGGACCTGGAATGTGGGGGTTCCTGCTGCTCCACTTTCCAGCGAGGAGTAGATCCGGTACTGACCCGTGGGTGCTGCGGCGGCAATGGTGACTTCGACTACCACGTTCGGGGTCGAAGGGCTGTTGGTCGCCTCGGAGTCGATCACCGTCTCGAATCCCGTGGTTGGGTCGAGGTAGGTGGTCTTCGTGTAGACCGTGGTACCACTGGTGAACCCGACTTCCGCACCAGCGATAGCGGCCACCGTCTGCGTGCACCACGCAGCCGTCATGATAGAAAGAATCGGGATCATGTTGGAACGGGTCCAACGCACCCCGCCCCACGTTCCGATCTCGTGGGAATAGAGGGTCTTGATCGCGGAGTAGGATGTCGCATTGACAACGGTTGGGTCCGCCATCAAATCCTGCTCGACGTAGGGATCTACCACCCCAGCGTACTTGCCATCTCCAAAGGTGCGGGCTCCATTCTGGCGAAGCAGGGCGAGTACCTTCCTGATGTCGGCAGTGGTGAGTACACAGGCTGCGGTGAGAAGAGCGCGGGTTGCGACACCTCCCGCGAAGTACACCGCTGAAGATCCCATCAACGGAACTTGGATCTCGCGGTCCACCGTCTCGTTGTGCTGATCCTCGATGAGACCACGAGCTGTGGTGAAGATCGGATGCTTCACCGTCAACTGGGACACATCCGTCATGGTGACGTATGCACCCCACTGGTCGAGCACGGCCTGGACCGTGGAGAGTCTTACCGGCGTGGCTGCTGGGGTTTCCCCTTCCACGAGAGGGGCCGTGGGGAGAGGGAGTCGTTCATATCGGATGAAGGAGGTTGTCTTTCCTTCCCCGGTTGGAATCGAGGCTTTCTCCCCAAACTGTGCGAATACGATCTGCTGATCACCCCGCTCCTGGAGCTTGTCCTGGATATAGAGTGATACGGTGTCGGGACTTAGAACCGCCGACGTGGTTGTTCCTGGTGCGGGCATTGTACCATCCTCCGTTGGGGAGGACTAGAAAGCTAGAAAGTCTCTCCGCGCTCCGCGGATTCCTCCAGTAGCTTGGTCCTGTCCTCCCTGGACATTTTGGCGATGTCGGCATGGGTGGCTGGCCCTTCCTTGGGATTGCTGGGGCGTACATTCCGAAGATTTGACTTGCTCGCTGTGCTGGCACGGGCTGTCACATCGGGGCCGGGAGACTCCTCCTCATGCCCACGGGATTTCCTATCGCTGATCATCTTCTTTGCGACAACCATGTGAAGTGCCGTTTCTGGGGCTAGGTATTGCCCCGCCCTCGTAGCTTCGTTCCTCATACGCACGATCTCCGCCTTGTGTTCCCGGAAGAGGTCGCCGTAGACGGGATGGCCTTCCAGCTCCATCACCGCGATCTTGTCGGCCAGACCACCGATGATCGGGATGTATTGACCGACTACCTGTTGGAGCCTGGCCTCCACGATGGGATTGGTGGAGTCGAGCCACCTCTGGGCTTCGTCTACCGTTATGCCCTGCTGGCGGGCGTATGCCTGAACGAACTCGTCCGCGCTGGAGCCGGGTTGACTGGTACGAGCCAACTGCTGCTGGCGGTCTTGTTCATCTATCAAAGTACGTTGAGTCGCCTCCAACGCATCCTTCTGGCGCAACAGCTCGTCGTATCTTTCCTTCGGAATGAACCTCTCATCTCCTCCCTGTTGGGTTGATGGGTCTACAGTAGTACCTGTCGGACCTTCACCCTTGCTTGCATCACCGTCGTTCTCTGCCATCTAAACCTCCACGTCCGTTACCGCCGACGCCCGCGTTCCATTTCTCCAACCAAGCCATCAACTGGTAAAAGTTGCTGGCCCGGATGGAACCTTCGATGTTCCCGCGTCGAAGGTCGCGTCTTCTCCTGGCGATGGAGAGGTTTTGGCCTCTGCCCGCCGCCATGCTTCGTATTGTAGCATCAACTTACCTGCATTGTTAAGTAGCCACTGGATCTCCAGGATTCGACCCCGGTTCTTCCACATCTGCTCCGTCGTGGACTCCTCCTCGTTGAATAGCTGCTCCCGGCGGAAGCAGAGGGCATCCCGCAACACGCGCCAGGTCTTGGATCGGTTGAACGCCTGGAGGACGCGAATGTCCTCCTTGGAGAATACCGAGTCATCATTGGGGTTGGTGTCTTCACCAAGCATCAGAACCTATCCTTCATCGATAGACCCTTCTTCTTCCTGGCCTTCGCCGGGAGCCCCTTGTGCTTGGTCGAGGCGAAGTCTTCCAGTTGGGATTCCGACATCCCGGTCTTGGCCTTCTTCCCCGCTCGCTTTTTGGCTAGCTCAGAACCCGCGAACTTTTGCTGCTTCTTCGATACCGATGGCATTCTCATACCCTCCCTGCTACCGACGAGGCGAAAAGAAAGCGAAACGCCCCTTTTGTTCTGCGTCTCCTATCCTACGTCTACTGTACCGTACCCATCCCTCCGATCCGTGGTAGCGAGCGGAAGAGATCATCCAACCCACCCGTGGCCGAGGGACGACCGGGGTTGAAGGGGGCCGTACCATTACCCCCACCGCCTGGTGCTCCACCCCCTCCAACCCCTGGGATCATCCCGGCCCCTTGCTGTTCCGCCTGCATCTGCTCCATCAATTTCTTGGTCATAAACGAGGCCATGTGAGAACGGATGTGGGCTACCACCTGGGTCTCTATCGGTGCTGATAGCTTCTGGCCGAGTAGCTGATCGTGGGCCTTGCTGTGTTTGAGGTCGTCATCGCCGGGGGAGACCTCGACCTCATCCCCCTGGCCTTGGCGGAATAGTTCGTTCTCTATCTGTGGATCAACAACCTTCTGCTGACTACGATCCCGAACCACTCGATGGCCATCACGAAGATCCATACCGTCCGTCCAGATCTGGCGAAGCAGGTATGCCCACCCGATCTCCACGTTCTGCTGAGCTAGTATTTCGGGAGGTATCCGGGATACCATCTGCCCAAACTGGACCATCTGCGTGGCGCGGACCTCCTGATTGTGGACGTGGGTTGAGCCAAGCCAGAGGTAGTCGAAATCCCCCACGACATCGCCTCGGGTGATCTGACCCTCGATTATGCTGCTACCCTCGGACGCGGTGAGACGAAGCAGCATGGGTCGGTCGAGGAACTGTTCCGTCAGCAGTTGCATCCAGGGAAGTTGGCGGGCGTAGACCTGATCTTCGAGGTTGGTCACGACATCACGGACCTGGACCAGCGCTTCGGATAGAATGATGGACATGCCCGCCGCAGTTTGCAGGGCTCGACCCCGTGATCTACCCCCGGACGATAGCCCTCCCCCGCCGAATGGGGCCACGTTGGACACGTCGTTCATGAGAGCGATCAGTTGGTTTATCGCCGTGAACCCAATGGCTGCGGTCTCTTTCGGGGGTTCCTTGAACTGGACGGATGAAGCGGGATCTTTCATCAACCACTTCGCACCGGGACGCATACGGATCGACGTGGGATCTTGAACGGAGAACATGTCCAGGGCACAGATGGGATTCATTGACCAGACCAGGCCGTCTCCAGCCTGGTTCAACACATCATTCAGGAAGTATTGCAACTGGTCGAATACGCCAGGGATACCCTCGCCGTAGAAGTTGTCTAGAATCTCCACGAACTTTCCAACTAGAAAGTTGGGTTCATCGAACCAGAAGGGATTGCGACGAACCTGCAAAGTGGTGTCATCGGCCCCGAAGACAACCTGCCACCATTGGTCCCCGGTGTCGTCCAGGGCTCGCTTCCAATGGCACTTGGTCACATCCAGAGGACGGTTCTTGTCCTCGGCTGTGTCCATCTTGGATGAGAGGCCCTTGCTTTCCAGACGACGGATCTCGGTGTCGAACTTGTCCTTCGTCCCGAGCAGACCTTGACCATACTTCAGCCGCTCCAGTACATCCTTGGTATTCTCGAAGATCATTCCGAGATCGGGCTCTCGTGGATCGATAGGGGTCTCCGACAATGCCTCGACCTGGGATTGGTCCACCATCATGTCCTCGAAGACCAGGGAAGCGTCGCTCACCTCCAACTGGGTATTCGGATAGACATACCAGAGGAAAAGATCGACCGGGCGGAATGTGGGACCAATGTACTTGATGATGGTCTGGATCTTTTCCTCAAACTTGTTGGTTGGGTTCCCATCCTCATCTAATACCTCTTGCAACGTGGGCAACGCCCGTTCATCCAGACGCCATCCGATCTCCACGGGGCCGGTACCGTAGGTTATCAGACCGCGTAGGAATGGGGTCGAGACCCGGCGTAGCCGCATATATTTCTTGAAGTATTGCATGAAAAGGGCTTTGATAGCCGGGATACGATGGGCGACGGCCTCCCGTGTGGGGACCACATCGAACCACTCGTTGTCGGATGGAAAGAGATCCTGCTTGACCTTCTGGACCCAGTTCTCTATGACTCGGCGACCGATGGCGAGGTAGGTTCGATATCGGCCATCGTATGCGGCCTTATCCCTTTCAGCCTTCCAGATCTTCCCGTAGCGAAGCCACTTTTCCTGGAGCTGTCCACGGTCTTTACGGACACGGTTGCAAAGAGGAACCAACTCGTCCTTCACGATTGCTTGGATCTTCTTGTCCCCGGCGAGGTTTGGGTGGAGGAGTATGGTCTCGGTGGGCATTCGTTTTACCCTGTGTAGGCTATATACAATGAATGGAATACCACGGTCAACCTGGCTAGGTTAGGGCTATCAAGATCGCATCCAGCTCCGCGATTGCGTCGGTGAGCTGGGTACGTTGCAGCGCTACGGCGGCGTCGAGGCCGGTCAAGTTGTCCTCGTACTTGGCTCGAAGCTCGTTGACGGCGCGGATGGCCTCGGTGCGCTGATCGGCAGGGCTACGCAGCAGCAAACCCGCGAGCTGTGTCCGGTGCTGACGCTCGTCGATCCCGCTGTCGGTCGCCGTGCGTAGGAGCGCGTCGATGACTATCTGCTTTTGACGTTGTGAGAGTGCCATTGTTCTGTTCTCCTTTTACCAGATGTGAGCGATTGAGACTTGAT
>Ga0105093_10000709_pt1 | contig 12666 bp, 10 predicted proteins | sample PPLLak3March2015_2_FD_79111 | JGI IMG/M metagenome (GOLD analysis project Ga0105093, IMG submission 79111) | Freshwater sediment microbial communities from Prairie Pothole Lake near Jamestown, North Dakota, USA - PPLs Lake P8 Core (3) Depth... | ecosystem: Environmental > Aquatic > Freshwater >... | reverse complement strand
GGATATGCTGGTGAAATCGGTCAAAACAGTTGCCGGGTGGCTCAAGACAGGGATGGAATCCTTTATCAAGGTTGCTGCTGAATCGGCGGCAAGAGCCCTGCTGCCGGGGTGAGTACGGTAAAGAACCCACCTGGTATATCAATTACCCTGCTACTACTGATGAAAAAATATGCTACACTTGACCTATGAACACCCGTTTCGTTGAATTGCGCTCGAAGGTTGAACCTTTGCTGAAACCTTATGCCCGGCGGATTTCTGTCTTTGGTTCATTCGCGCGCGGCGAGGCAGACTCCCGGAGTGATGTCGATCTGCTGGTTGCCTTGAAACCGGCCGGGAAACGACCTCCGCTTGGCTTGTTCGAAGTAATCCGGCTGGAAAGGGAACTTGGAATGAAGCTGGGGTGTGCGGTGGACCTGGTGACCGAAGAAGGCCTCAGCCAGCGCGTCCGCTCCAATATCGAAAAAGACAAAGTGGTACTGTATGAGGAAGCCTGATGACACCGCCCGGCTGGGGCATATCCTCGATGCCATTTCCCGGATTGAAAGTTATGTCGATGGCGTGGACAAGGCTGCTTTCCTGTCGAACGCCATGATGCAGGATGCCATCATGCGCCAGATTGAAATCATTGGCGAGGCATCCCGGCATATTTCTGAACAGATGCAGGAAGATCATCCTGAGGCGCCGTGGTTCGAAATGCGCGCCATTCGGAACAAGATCGCGCACGATTACATGGAGATCAACACAGATATTATTTGGGATACTGTGCATAATGATCTCCCGGCGCTGAAATCCGTGATCGAAAACCTGCTTGGGGAATAATTCTCACTGAACCCTTCAAACTGGAGATTTTATGAAAACACCTGTCATCATCGATGCCATCCGCACGCCGGTCGGGGCGCTGGGCGGAGCGCTGGCCGCCGTCCGCCCGGATGACCTGGCGGCGCATGTCATCAAGACCATCCTTGAAAGGAACAAGATCGATCCGGCCAGCGTGGAGGAAATCTATTTCGGCTGCGCCAACCAGGCCGGCGAGGATAACCGCAACGTGGCCCGCATGGCCTCCCTGCTGGCCGGGCTGCCCCCCAGCGTGGCGGCGGTCACCTTCAACCGGCTGTGCGCCTCGGGGCTGAACGCCGTCAACCAGGCGGCGCGGGCGGTCAAGGCGGGGGAAGGGGATATCTTCATCGCCGGCGGGGTCGAGTCGATGAGCCGCGCCCCGTATTCGCTGCCCAAGGCCGAATCCGGCTATCCATTCGGCAACCTGACCGCCTACGATACCGCCCTGGGCTGGCGCTATCCCAACCCGCAAATGCAGACCCTATACGGCACCGAGCAGATGGGCGAGACGGCCGAGAACATCGCCGCCGAGCGCCCGCACATCACCCGGGAGATGCAGGATGCCTTTGCCCTGCGTTCCCACCAGCGGGCGATTGCGGCGATCGATTCGGGCAGGTTCGCCGAGGAGATCGTGCCGGTGGTCATCCCGCAGCGCAAGGGCGACCCGAAGATCGTGGATACCGACGAGCGCCCGCGCCGTGATACCACCCTGGAGAGCCTGGGCAAACTCCGCCCGGCTTTCAAAAAGGAAGGCGGCACGGTGACCGCCGGGAATTCCTCCGGCCTGAACGATGGGGCGGCAGCGCTGCTCATCATGAGCGAGGAGAAAGCGGCGGAACTCGGCCTGCAACCGATGGCGCGCATCCTGGCTTCGGCGGCGGCGGGCGTGCTGCCGCGCACCATGGGCTACGGGCCCGTCCCGGCAACCCGCAAGGCGCTCGAACGGGCAGGGCTCAAAATGGAAGATATCCACCTGGTGGAGATCAACGAGGCCTTTGCCGTCCAGTCCCTGGCGGTGCTGGAAGACCTGGGCCTCGACCCGGAGATCGTCAACGTCAACGGCGGGGCGATCGCCCTCGGGCATCCGCTGGGCTGCTCAGGGGCGCGCATCCTGACCGCCCTGCTGCACGAGATGAAACGCCGCTTTCAGGATGGGTCTGAGACCCATCCCTACTATGGCCTGGCGGCCCTGTGCGTGGGCGTCGGGCAGGGCGAGGCCACCATCATCGAATACCTGGGGTGACCGAACCCGGGCTTTCCGGTAGCCCGAAAAACATTGTTTGGCACATGTAGGGCGAAATCAATTTCGCCCTACATCTTTTCTACATGATTGCGGGCTAATCGAGCATGGCAGTAGTGGTAAAATCGCCCTGCTCATTCCCTGCTCGCTGCCAACTGCACATGGTGGGAACGGGAAATTATCGTCACGAGCATTATCGATCCGTACTGCACGGCATTGCCGTGTGGTATCCAAATCTCTTGAAGGAGAAAGTCTTACATGAAAGTCAAATGGTTGTTTGTGATCTTGATACTCTTGCTGGCCGCCGGTTGTACGGGAACTGGGACGGACACACCCGTCTCTGTTCCGCCTGCCACCGAAGCACCGGCTTTGCCCCAGATCCAGTCGCCCGATATCCTGTTATTCTACATGCATGATGCGAATACCGGCTGGGGGTTGACCGAAACCAAGGTGCTGCGCACCTTCGACGGCGGGCTCAACTGGTACGATGTGACCCCGCCCGGGCTTGAATACGTGGATTTCGTCCCCTTCTATGCCTTGGGCGACCAGGCCTTCTGGATCCTCATCCCCGATCCGGCCAAGGAAAATGCCAGCATGCTCTATCGCACTTACGATGGCGGCCAAAGCTGGGAGTTCTTCGATGTTCCCCTGGGCACGGCATTGATCCAATTCCTGGATAACGATACGGGTTTTGCCATGTCCGATCTCGGAGCGGCGGCTGGTTCCCAGGCAGTTGCCATCCTGAAAACCACCGATGGCGGCGCAACCTGGGAGGTGATCTTCTCGCACCAGGGCGGCATCGAACAGGACCTGCCCTTCAGCGGCCAGAAGTATGGCATGACCTACTCCGATCCGTCACACGTCTGGATCGGTGGCAGCATCCCGATGCAGGGTTACATTTACCTCTACGCCTCGCAGGATGGCGGCAAGACCTGGGCCTACCAGGATATTCCCCTGCCGGATACATTCAGCGACTTCTTTACCGGCGTCAATGCTCCAATCTTCTTCTCGGAAACCGATGGCATCCTGCCAGTCGATCTGTATGGCTCTTCCTACTCCCGCATCTTTTATCACACCACGGATGGCGGCGTTACCTGGACTCCCGGGGAGCGGGTCATCAGCCTCGGCCTGTACTCGCCGGTCTCGTTCGAAACCATTTTCCTCTGGACGGGTTCCCCAAAACTGTATGTCTCCCGTGACAGCGGCCAAACCTGGCAGACCATCGAAACCAACCTGGATATTTCCGCCATCCTGGTTGGCATGCAGTTCGCCGATGAGAACACCGGTTGGGCCATCACCTCCCCGAATGGTGCCGAGACATCCCTGTACAAGACGACCGATGGCGGCGCCACCTGGACGCTCATCATCCCATAGAGGCTGGCATGAAAACATTGAAATATTGGCTCCTGAGCCTTGCGATTTTGCTTGCAGCTTGTACGCCTGCCGGAACAGATACAACCCCCGCGGTTTCAGAAACGGCTCCAACTCCTGACCAGGGATCTGTCCCTGACGGGACAACCGCCCCCGGCCTGACGGAGGCAGCACTCAAGAACGCCGAGTACATCATCATCCAGGATGAGCAACCCTATTCCATCCAGTTGACGGATGGCAGCTACCAATATGGCACCGACCCAACCGCGGATGATTATGTCTCCATCAGCCTGGCAGATTTGTTTGCTTTTGGCGACTTGAACGACGACGGCGCAACGGATGCGATTGCCCTGCTGGTCGAAAGCTATGGGGGCGGGAGTATTTACATTTCCATGGTTGCAGTCATCGATCAGGATGGCATGCTCAAGCATGTTTCATCCGCCTACATTGATGTGGCACCGGTCATCTACAAGCTCGAGATCGAGGACGGGGAGATATTCATGGATGTGGTTGTCCATGGGCCCAACGACGAATTGTCTTCCCCTTCACAGGCGGAAAACCGGGCATACCGGTTGGGTGCACGCGGCCTGGTGTTGACCCATCTTGCATCCAAAACCGCGGATGGTCAAGACCGCGCCATTACGATCGCATCCCCTTCTGAAGGCAGCGAAGTTGGGCGGATCTTCCCGCTCAAAGGAAGCGTCACCATTGCGCCGTTCGAGAACAACCTGGTTGTGAAGGTGTTCGATGCGTCTGGGAACCAGGTGTACATCGGACCGCTGGCCGTCACGGCCGCAGATTTGGGCGCGCCGGGCACCTTCGATGCATCGGTCAACCTGGAGGGCATCGAGGTGGCCTCCGGTCCGATCCGCATCGAGGTGAGTGATGTCAGCATGGCAGATGGATCCACCCTTGCGTTGGACTCGGTGGTGGTTGTTCTCAAGTAGGCTGGATCCATGTTTGATAAGAAGACCCTAAAGGTTTGCGAAACCTTTAGGGTCTTTACGTGATACCATGAAAAAACTGCTCGCATTTGCGTATATCGCTTTCCTCCTTGCCATTGCCTACTGGGCGGATACCGGCAGCATGCCCGAGGTGCTCAAGGTAATCTATCGCTTCCCCAACGGTGACCGGGTGGCACACTTCATCCTGTACGGCCTGCTGGCATTCCTGCTCAACTGGGCCTTCCCGGAGCGTGGATTGAGACTCCATGGGAGATGGAGGATCCCGATCGGTAGCCCGATTGCACTGGCAGGCGCGATCCTGGAAGAGATATCGCAGTTGTTCTTCGTCAACCGCACCGCTGACCTGGTGGACCTGGGCTGCGGTTTGTTGGGCATCCTGTTTGCTTCCTTGTTCGCGAACAAGTATCTGGAAAAGTTCTAGAACTTGCAACTTTCCAGGGATTGCAACATCCAAAGGGTAGCTATTCATTCGCTGTTTGGTATCTTCTCGAAAAGAAGGGGAAAGGTGGGGGGTGTGCGGGCTGCTCCGCAGCCCGCACACCCCCCATTTATTGAGAAGATACGATGTTTGTGAGCAAAGGAGGCTCAAAATGAAAATTAACGAAAGTCCTCTCGATCGCGTTATCCGCGTCATCCTGGGTATCATCCTGCTGGCCCTCGGCCTAACCGGCGTTGCAGCAGGTTTCTGGATGTGGGTGGCCTACATCCTGGGCGCCATCCTGCTTGCCACTGGTATTGTCGGATTTTGTCCTCTCTACACCCTGTTGAAGATCAGTACCAACAAGAAATAGATCCCTGAAGGGGGTTTGGGGTGTGGTGGGCGGGTAAAATCCGCCCACCACACCCCAAATCTATCTCAACTGCATAACTCCCATAAAACGGATGAGCGCAGGCATTCCGCTTGCGCTCATCTGTTTTAAGGTGAATACCCTGATTGTGGGAACAGATTATTTCTTCCGCCCGTCGATCTTGAAATCCACGCCGGATTCATCTTCGCTAACATCTACCGAAATCGTATTGCCATGCGCGATTTCCCCGGCCAGCATCTTGACCGATAGCGGGCTTTCGACATATTTCTGCAAGGCGCGCCGCAAAGGCCGGGCGCCGAAGGTGGCATCGTAACCGGTCTTGGCCAGCCACTTGCGGGCGGCAACGGTTAACTTGACCTTCAAGCCGAACTCATCCAGCCGTTCCTGGATCTCCTTCATTTGCAGCTCGACGATCTTTTCCATTTGCTCCACCGAGAGCGGCGAGAACATGATGATCTCATCGATCCGGTTCAGGAACTCCGGCCGGAAGGCGCCCTTGAGGGCTTTCTCGATCTTGCTGTGGGCTTCACGGTCATCATCCGATTCGGTCTTTTGCAGGAAGCCCAGGGTGCCTCCCTTGCGCACGTACTCGGTGCCCAGGTTGGAGGTCATGATCAGCACGCTGTTACGGAAATCCACCACATTGCCCTGGCCGTCGGTCATGCGGCCATCATCCAGGATCTGTAACAGGGCGTTCCAGACTTCGGGATGGGCCTTTTCGATCTCATCGAAGAGCAGGACGCGGTACGGGCGGCGGCGGACGGCCTCGGTCAACTGGCCGCCTTCTTCGTAGCCAATGTATCCGGGCGGTGCGCCGAACAACCTAGAGACCGTGTGCTGCTCCCGGTACTCGGACATATCGATCCGTACCAGGGCATCCTCGTCATCGAACATGAACCAGGCCAGCGCCTTTGCCAGTTCGGTCTTGCCTACCCCCGATGGACCGATGAAAATGAACGAACCGATCGGGCGGGAGGGGTCTTTCAGGCCGGAGCGAGCGCGCCGGATGGCATCCGAGATGGCATGGATGGCTTCATCCTGGCCGATGATGCGCTCATGCAAGCGCTCTTCCATTTGCAATAATTTCTGCGCTTCCGTTTCCATCATTTGCGAAACCGGGATGCCCGTCCACTGGTGGACAACGGAGGCGATGTCATCCACATCCACCACTTCATCCAGTTGGTGCTCGGATTCCCATTTGTCGCGCTTCTTGTTGAAATCCTCTTCCAGGCGCAGGCGCTCGGCTTTGATCTCGGCGGCGCGCTGGTAATCGCGGGAGTTGTGGGCGGCGTCTTCCTCACCGCGCAGGCGATCGATTTCGCTTTTCGTCGTCTTTAGGTCTGGGGGCAGGGAGTATAGCGCCACGCGCAGTTTGGCTGCCGCTTCATCCATCAGGTCGATGGCTTTGTCGGGCAGGTGGCGGTCGGTCACATAGCGGTCTGCCAGGCGGGCGGCGGCCTCGAGGGCTTCATCTGCGAAATGCACTTTGTGGTGCGCCTCGTAGCGGTCGCGCAATCCCTGGAGCATTTTGATGGTATTGTCGACGTTCGGTTCTTCCACGTAGATCGGCGCAAAGCGGCGCTCCAGGGCGGCATCTTTTTCGATGTGCTTGTGGTATTCATCCAGGGTGGTGGCGCCGATACATTGCAATTCGCCACGTGACAGGGCTGGTTTGAGCATATTGGATGCATCCATGGCACCCTGCGCCGCGCCGGCACCAACCACGGTATGCAGTTCATCGATCATCAGGATGATCTCGCCCTGCGCCCGCTGTACTTCCTCGATGGCGGATTTCAATCGTTCCTCGAACTCGCCGCGGAACCGGGAACCGGCGATCATGGCGCCCAGGTCGAGCGAGACGACGCGCTTGCCGGAAAGGATCTCGGGCACATCGTTGGTGGCGATCTTCTGTGCCAATCCCTCGACGATGGCTGTCTTGCCCACCCCGGCCTCGCCGATCAGCACCGGGTTGTTCTTGGTGCGGCGGGAGAGGATCTGGATGAGGCGCAGGATCTCGGTATCGCGCCCGATGACAGGGTCGAGCTTGCCCTCGCGCGCCAGTTGGGTAAGGTCACGGGAATATTTCTCCAGGGTGCGGTAGCGCGTCTCAGCCTGCGGGTCGGTGACACGCTGGCCGCCGCGCATCTGCTGGATGGCATCGAAGACCCGCTCACGGGTCAGGCCGGCGCCTTCCAGGATGCGGGCGGCAGGGGTGTTGCGCTCGCTCAGGATGGCCAGGAAGATATGTTCGGTCGAAATATATTCATCCTTCAGGCGGTTGGCCTCCTCGTTCGCCAGGTCGATGATCCGCTTGACGCGCGGGGTGATGAAGATCTGGCCTGCCCCGCCGCCGAAGATGTTGGCCTTGGGGCTCATCTTCAAGGTCTGGTCGAGGCGTTCGGCCAGGGTTTGGGAATTGATCTTCAGGAATTCCAGGATCTGTGGGATCACCCCGCCGGGCTGCTCGATCAGCGCCAGCAGGATGTGCTCGGTATCGATCTGGTTGTGTCCGTAGCGCTGGATGATCTCGGCCGCGCGTTGGGCGGCTTCCTGCGCACGTTCGGTAAATCGGTCAAATCGCATCATGGGATTAATCCTTATAAGCCTTTCTAACTGGAGGGATTATAACAAAATCAAATAGCAACTCCTGTTAGAAATCCATATGAGATTTCAGGCTCTCTGGGAGTTGCCGTGATGGATGGAAAGATATGGGGGTATGGGGCGGGCTTCGCCCGCCCCATACCCCCAATTTCCTTCCTCTTCCGGCGATTCCCAGTAACCAGATTTTACACGCTGGTTACATCGGAGTACGGATATTTTTACCATCTGGTTGTATACTGGGACAAGAATACACACAACCTGGATTGGTTATTTCTCGTTATGGAAAACATCACTGTCAAATCCCCACCATCAAAAGCGACCAAACCCTGGCACCGGCTGGCGCTGGGGGCTATTCTCATCCTCTCTGCCATCCTGAACTTCTACAAGATCGCCCAGGAAGGCTTGGGGAATCAGTATTATGCTGCGGCAGTCAAATCCATGCTGATGAACTGGCACAACTTCTTCTTCAACTCCTTCGACCCGGCCGGATTCGTCAGCGTGGACAAACCTCCGCTCGGTCTGTGGGTGCAGGTTGCATCCGCAAAAGTATTCGGCTTCGAAGGCTGGGCGCTGATGCTGCCGCAGGCGCTGGCGGGAGTGCTCTCCGTGCTGGTGATCTATTTCCTCGTCAAGCGCATCTTTGGTTCGACAGCCGGTTTGATCGCCGCCTTCGTGCTGGCCATCACCCCGATCAGCGTGGCCGCCAACCGCAACAACACGATGGACAGCTTGCTGGTGTTGACCTCCCTGCTGGCAGCCTGGGCGATAAGCATCGCGGCTGAGAAAGGAAAATTACGCTGGCTGCTGCTGTGCTCCGTGCTGGTCGGCATCGGTTTCAACATCAAGATGCTCCAGGCTTACCTTGTCCTGCCGGCTTTCTTCCTGCTCTACCTGTTCGCCGCGCCGCTGCCAGTCTGGAAGCGCATCGTTCACCTGGCGCTGGCGGGCGTTGTGCTACTGGTGATTTCGCTTTCCTGGGCCGTGGCTGTTGACCTGATTCCACCGGATGAGCGTCCGTATGTTGGATCCAGCCAGGATAACACCGTGATGGAACTCATCATCGGGCACAATGGCATGTCGCGCCTGCTACCGGGAGGCATTCGCCGCGCCCTGGGGATCGGCGACCAGGCCCAGGTTCCGCTCCCGCCGGGGCAGCAGAGACCCCAGAACCTGCCGCCCCTCGCCCCTGGCAATGATCAATCCACAGGCCAACCCGTCTACCCGCCAACAGGGAACCAGCCCGTGTACCCGCCTGCCGGGAACCTGCCGCAAGTACCCGGCGGACAACTCCCACCCTATGCACAGCAGCCTTCACAAGGGATTTCCGGTGACGGCCAGTTCACCCAGGAAACCGGGGAACGCGGCCTGCTGCGGCTCTTCAACCGCCAGTTGGCCGGGCAGATCTCCTGGCTGCTCCCGCTGGCTTTCCTGGGCGCAATGGCAATCTTCTGGCAGAAACCGCTCGAGCGCCGCTTCGATAGCAAACGCCAGGCCGTATTTTTATGGGTATTGTGGCTCCTGCCGCAGATGGCCTTCTTCAGCTATGCCAACCTGTTCCATCGCTACTACCTGTGCATGGTGGCGCCCGGCATCGCGGCACTGGTCGGCGCGGGGATGGTGGCCCTGTGGAATGACTACAAGGTAAAAGGCTGGAGGGGCTGGCTGCTGCCGGTTGCGCTGGTGCTCACGGCAGCCCTCCAGGCCGTTTTCCTGGCCGCCTTCCCCGACTGGAATGCCTGGCTGATGCCACTCATCTTGACCGTAATCATCCTGACAAGCCTTGTCCTGTTTATCCTGCGCCTCATGCCTTCTGTGACGTCTTACGTTTTACGTTTTATTTCCTCTGCCACAGTGATCCTCGGCCTGCTTGCATTACTGCTCGCCCCGTTTGCCTGGTCGCTCACCCCCATCCTCTATGGCGGGGATACCGCCCTGCCCTTTGCCGGGCCTGACCTGGAAGAGACGAACCGCCGTCCACCAGATGCATCCACTTATCTCGCTGCACAGCCGCTCTACAACTACCTGCTCGAAAACTGGGCTGATGAAACCTACTTGCTTGCCACCTTGCGCGCAAGTGACGCCGCTCCCTATATCCTCGCCAGCGGGGAACCAGTCATGGCGATGGGCGGATTTTCAGGCAGCGACCCCATCCTGACCTCTGATGAACTGCTAACCATGATCCAGGATGGCGAAGTGCGCTTCTTCCTGCTCACGGCTGATAACAACCAGCAAGTTGACCTGCTGCGCTTCATCCGAACCCAGTGCCAGGTTGTCCCTTCAAGGGCTGTTGGCCTGCCATCCCAACCCCAGGCCCAGCCAGGAGGCCAGAACGTGCCCAACGTGCCACAATTGTTCGACTGCGGGAATCTGCGGGATTGAACGGCAGCGCCCCGGTTTGATCGGGGCGCTTTCGATTTCATCAAGGTTTGGGTGATGCTGTTTTGGATGGCGTAATCGTGGGCGTCTGGGTGACGATTGAAAGGTAGATCTGGGGGATCCAGCCAAGGCGGCCTTCGTCATCCATCACTTCCAGCCAGACCAACCCATCCAGGATTTCATAGCCATACAGCACCGTCACATAACTGCCCTCGCGCAGCCGGGTAATGGATGGCCCGCCCGGTCTCTGGCGTAAATCCACCGCCCAACCCAGGGGCTGCGTATTCCTGATACGCGCAGTTGAAGGCGTGGATGTTGCTGTGGGTGGGATGGGAGTGGATGTCCGGGTCGGCGTGGGCGTGGCTGTAGATGTAGCGGTAAAGGTGGGTATCACCGTTACCAGCGTTGGCGTGGGGGTGAAGGTGGGCGGTATCAATGGGTCGAGTTGTGCTGCAATCACCTGGTTGACCTTGATTGCCACAGGTTGTTGGAGTTGCAGGGCAATGTCACCCTGTAGGTTGACCACATCCTGGTACGAAAGCGAATGGGCCGTGCGCAGGGTGATGGTCATCTGCACGGTTCCACCATCCGGCGCAACTTCCATGTTGACCAGCTCGGCACCGTAGTTTTGGACAACACCGGTCACGATGAGATTGATTTTCCGGTTCTCTGTTGCCTGGCGGACAAAGCGGGCGCTGATGATGGTGAGGGGAACAAGCAACGCAATGGTCAGCGCAGCTGTCACAGCCAGGCTGCCCATCACCTTGCGGTTATTTTCGCGACGAGGCGTGAATCCCAACAGAACGAAGATCAACATGGCAGCAAAGGCTATGGTGACGGCGTTCGTTATGAAAAGCAACAGTGCGCCGCCTGCAACATCCCAGCGTCCCATGGCAACCCCAATCCCCACCGTGCAGAGTGGCGGCATCAAGGCCGTGGCGATCGCCACGCCCGGCAGGGCAGCCGAGATGCTGGGTTGCGCCAACGCATATGCAGCCGCCAGGCCGCCTGCCAGTGCAATGGTTAAGTCGATCGGGCTGGGATGGGTGCGGGAAAGAACTTCTTTCGGCAATTCTTGCAGGGAAACAAAAGGCAGGTAACGGTTGCCCCATGCCAGCAGCGCCGAGATTCCAATTGCCAGCAAGGCGCCGCGTCCCAGGGCGGAGGCTGAGTCCCGAAGCAGGCGGGTGTCGCCGGTCAGGGAGGCCAGGCCGAGGCCGATGATCGGCGACATCAGCGGCGCGACCAGCATGGCGCCGATGATCACCGCCGCAGAGTCGGTCAACAATCCGGCTGTCGCGATCACACAGGAGAGCACAACCAGCAGGAAGAAATCGAAATCCGGGTGGCATGAATCACGCATCTGTACCTGGATTTCAGCCCGCCGCTCCAGCGTCACCGGCTTGACCAACTGGCGCAGCCTATGCCACAGCCGGGCGCGCAGGGATGGTTTGGGGATTTCGGGAGTATCCATTCGTTGTTCCATTACGAATGTATTTTACTTCATACGAGAACCTCGAATTTCTCCCGAAACGATTGAATGTTTACCAACTCCATAAAGCGCGTATAATAGCCCCAATGGCTGCCATTACCACTCCCATGTATGCATATCCCCCCCAGGTGCGTCCGCTCAATATACTGCGGGATCTGCCTGCGGTAGCCGACCTGGTCGAGTCTTGCTTTCTTGACACAATGGATGATGATGGCCATCGCTATATCGACCAGATGCGGCGCGCCGGTAAAGACAATGCCTTCCTGCGTTGGGCGGTGCATGCCGCCGACACGGTCTCGATGCCGCTATCCGGCTTCGTCTGGGAAGAGGATCGGCAGATCATCGGCAATGTCAGCCTGATCCCTTTCCGGAAAACCAGTAAACGGATGTACCTGATCGCCAATGTTGCCGTCCAACAGGATCACCGCCGCAGGGGGGTTGGACGCCAGTTGACCCAAGCCGCCATTCATCAGGCTCGCCAGCGACATGCAGATGGCATCTGGTTGCACGTGCGCGACGATAACCCGGGTGCGATCCGCCTGTACGAAAATCTTGGTTTCCAGGAGCGCGCCTGCCGCACCTCCTGGTATGCCGCCCCGGATCGGAACCTTTTGTGCCCTCCAAATGACATTAAAATTACGGCCCGGCAGTCACGCGACTGGCCACAACACAAAGCCTGGATCGAAGGTGCCTATCCCAACCTGCTGGCCTGGTACCAGCCTATCCCCTGGATATCCATCCGACCCGGGTTGGGGCCGGCGCTTTACCGCCTGTTCATGGATTATGAAACCCGGCAATGGGCTGCATATCAGGATAACCGCTTCCGGGCGGCAGTTACCTGGCAATCCATGCCCGGCAGATCCGACCGTCTCTGGCTTGCTGCATCAAGCGAAGGGGATGAAGCGCTCACCGCCCTGTTGTTGCATACCCGTCGCAACCTCGCCTGGAGGCAAAACTTGTTGCTGGATTATCCAG
>Ga0105093_10000707_pt1 | contig 12688 bp, 8 predicted proteins | sample PPLLak3March2015_2_FD_79111 | JGI IMG/M metagenome (GOLD analysis project Ga0105093, IMG submission 79111) | Freshwater sediment microbial communities from Prairie Pothole Lake near Jamestown, North Dakota, USA - PPLs Lake P8 Core (3) Depth... | ecosystem: Environmental > Aquatic > Freshwater >... | reverse complement strand
AGCTGCCAGGATTTCAAAAGGAATCATACTAAGTACAGGGATGCCTAATCTGTATTTTCCGAAAAATAAAACAAAGCCTATAACAACACAGGCTATGATAGAGATTTTAAAACTTTTCCATAATCCTAGCTCCATCGCTCCTTTTTCACCGCTCTGATGCCAGACCTCATCCCTGGGTACCATGGAGCGCAGAAGATACAGGAGCATACCCTCTGAGATGATTAATAAAAAAGATGAGAGGAATAGATAGGTGTTCATATCTACGCCCCCCATTATTATTGGTATGACAATGCCAAGTGACATTATGAATATAATGGAGATAAGTAGGCCGACATAGACCTCATTTATGATAACAACGTTTTCATTTGCAGTTTCATATACTGTTTTGTATTCCTGTAGAACAGCGTTTTGTTCTGTTTCTATGAACTCTCTGTGGTCTACACCACTAGCTATACTTTGTGCAAAACGATCTAAAAAATCTTTTAGTATTTTACTTGGAGTCCTATCTGATACAAACTTGAAGCTTCTAGCAAGTGGAACTTTCCATTGTGTAGAAAGTACGCTGGCTTTTTCCATTTCTTTGCCGAGACTACCATAAACCTTTTTTCCACCAAGTTCTTTTATTATGTCTTTTAGAGACATATCTGATATAGCTAAAACTCTTAGATGTGTTATAAAATAATGCATCTTTCCGTTTATGTCGTTCTCTTTGTTTTTCCAGCTTATATATGGGTAAAGTACACCTAGGGCTATTGGTACTGCTCCGCCGACTATAACAGGAATGGGATTTAAGTCCAGGGGCGTTCCAATGATTAACTCTAAGATAAAAGGTAAACAAAAAACCAGTGCTCCCAAAATAATCAATGGTAGAAGGATAGTTCTCTGGTATTTTTTAGGGTCATCAAGGTTTTTATAAGCTATGCTGAGCTGCTTTGAAAAATCTCGTTTCTTTTTATCTTTTTCTTTAGAATCCCTATTTAGTAATCTCAATTTTTTCTTTTTTTCGCCAATCATCTCTAATCACTAAATCGATATAGGTAATGCTTTTTCTCCATCCCTGTAGAAGGTCCATATGAATTGTACTACTTCATAGTAATCAAATATCTCTTCTTCCACCATCCTCTCAAGTATGTGTCTTCTGCGCTCGTATTCATCATATATCTCTGACGTGTCAACGTATCCCATATTTTTTGCTATTTTTTGCTCCAGGATGTAACTATTCTTGTTTGCCTTAAAAATTTGTTTGTCCTCAACCGGGTCCCATTCGAAGGCCGTTCTCGCCATGACGCCATCGACCTCCCTGTTATATCCCTCTATTTCATCTAATGAAATACACCGTCTTATTCTTCTACCCTCTCGCTCTAGAGCTGTTTGTATTAAAACAAAATCGAGGTTATCCATGAAAGTTTTTGGTACGTTTATTGGGTCACCTGTGAAACGTTGTATGACTTTTGTTAGAGTCCCAGCATGAAAAGTTGTTATACATGGGTGACCTGTTTGCATAGCCTGAAACACAATGTTTCCTTCTGCGCCTCTTACCTCTCCTGGTATTATATAATCTGGTCTGGATCTCAGAGCTGCTTTAAGAAGATCAAACAAGTCCACTTGTCCTTCTTTTGGTCCGGTTGTTTTTGTAAGTAGCCTCTGCCAAACAGTATGTGGGACAGTAAGCTCAGGTGTGCTTTCAGCCGTATAAATCTTTTTTTCAGGTGGTATAAATGGTATCAACGAGTTCATCGTGGTTGTTTTACCAGATGCAGTCTCACCACATATGAAAAAACTACGTCCATATTGTGAACAAAGCCATAGATACGCAGCGATATTGGAACCAAGTGTTCCCCATTTTATTAGTTGCGTAATACTAATTGGTGTTTCTGTGAATTTTCTAATTGTCATGCTAGGCCCTTTTAGACTCACGGTGTCACTGTATATGACGTTCCCTCTGCTTCCATCTGGTAACATCCCATCTGCTATAGGTTTCCCTTCGCTAACTGTTGCGCCCATTTTTTCGCTTAATTTCCTTGCAAAAGCAGGGGCATCTTCTTTGTTAATCTCTATATTGGTTTTTATCATGCCGAAGACTTTGTGGATAAGATGAACGTTTTCCCCTGTTATGATGTGAATATCTTCTAAATATGGGTCTCTCATAAAAGGTTCTATAGCCCCTCCACCAATCTGGCTTTTAATTATAAAATACTCGATATTGTTTTTTTGTATAGATGTGGCCTTTATTTTGTCAGATTTGCTAAATTTACCTACAAAACCTTTTTTCCCCTCGTCAACCTCTTCTGCTTTTTCATCTACAATAATAAGTTCGTCGATGAGTTCTTTTAAAACTTCTTTTAGTTCATCATCGGTTATAACACTTTTTTTATTGGGCGCTAATTTAACTATAGAATTCAATAATTTTCCGTACTTCTTTTTCTCTATGTCACTCAATGATGGTTCGATAGCACGATACTCTATCTCCTTCATGTCTTTTGTTCTGAATATATGTACAAAAACAGAGCCTTTAGTTGCATATATTAGATTTGGATGGGCTTCTTCCCTGGCTTCAAAAGGGAGAGTTGTATAAAAAACTGGCTCACCAATTTTTTCTCTAACATTCTCTACATATTTTCTAAGATGAATGTATTTTTCAAACAGATTTCGTTTGTCTTCATCATTCATCTTAGTCATGTTTTTTTCCTCATCCCCTCGATTCAATTAATTATTGATTTTTTTAATCGATTTATATAGATATAGGCAACCCTTTTATTCCTTCCCTGTAGAATGTCCACAGGAATTGTACAACCTCATAGTAGTCAAATATCTTTTCCTCCACCATTCTCTGCAATATACGTTTTCTACGGTCATACTCATCATAGATCTGAGCAACATCCTCAAATCCAGCGTTTCTGGCTATCCTCTGCTCCAGGATGTAGCTGTTTCCATATGATTTAAAACTATGTGTATCCTCCACCGGGTTCCACTGAAATGCTGTACGTGATATTATGGCGTCCACATGTCTATTGTATCCCTCTATCTCGTCTACTGAGAGAATCCGTCTAACCCTTTTCCCTTTTCGCTCTACAGCCATCTGTATTATAACAACGTCAAGGTTATCCATAAAAGTCTTAGGTACATTAATTGGGTGCCCTGTGAAACGCTGTATAACCTTTGTTACACTACCGGCGTGAAAAGTTGTTATAACCGGGTGACCTGTTTGCATAGCCTGAAACACGACACGTCCTTCTATACCCCTGGTTTCTCCAGGTATTATGTAGTCTGGTCTGGATCTCAATGCAGCAATTAGAAGATCAACAAGCTCTATATGCCCTTCTTGCGGCCCTGTAGACCTTGTCAACAACTGTTGCCATACTGGGTGGGGTATATGCATCTCAGGTGTGTTCTCAGCGGTATAAATCTTTTTATCAGGCGGTATAAACGGTACAATCGCATTGGCGGTAGTGGTCTTGCCAGATGCGGTTTCACCACAAACGAAGACGCTACGCCCATATTGCAAACAAAGCCATAGATAAGCAGCTATACCAGCATCAAGAGTACCCCAATTTATAAGCTGGGTTATACTGATAGGAGTCTCAGTAAACTTCCTAATAGTCATAGTAGGACCTTTTATGCTTACATCCTTACTATGAATTATGTTAACTCTACTGCCATCAGGGAGTGTACCATCTGCTATAGGCTGCCCTTCGCTGACAGGACTGCCTATCTTCTCGCTGAACTCCTGCGAAAACGTGGCAGCCCAATTTTTATCTATGTCGATATTTGTTTTAATCATCTCAAAAATCCTATGAATAAGATGGACTTTCTCACCAGTTATAACATGAACATCCTCGATATATGGGTCTCTCATAAAAGGCTCAAGAGGCCCACCACCAACAATATCCTTGGCAATATCGTACTCCAAATCCATTTTCTCAATAGATGTAACCTTGACCTTTTCCCCTTTAAGTTCACTTAAAAAACTTTTTCCTGAAGGATCAACGTCACCTGATGCCTCATCAACAATAGTAACATCATCTAAAACGTCTTTGATGGCCTTCCTGAGTTCATCCTGACTTTTAATATTTTTTTTTAAACGAACTGCTCTCTCATAAATCAAATCCAAGATTTTTTCGCGCTTCTTTTTCTCAATATCGCTAAGAACAGGTTCAACAGCATGATACTCTATTTGATCCATATCCTTGGTTCTATAGACATGTATAAAAACAGTTCCTTTAGTAGGATAAACGATATTGGGAAATTTTTCTTCCTTAAGCTCACGAGTAATTTTACTGTAAAAATCTGGTCTCCCCATCTTTTTTTCTATCTCAAAAATATATTTCTTAAGATGAGGATTTTCATTTATGACTTTCTCTTCTTCTTCTTTTTCCATCCTAGTCATATCTTACTTTTTCTCCCCCTAGAATGCTATGCCACTGGTCTCTATGGTAAGCCCTATGCCAGGTCTAACTGAAAAAGTTGTGAGTGGATCATATTTATAATGTGCGCCATTAAACTTATCTAGATAGATGTTATGAACTATGCCAATGCCAGGCATGTTCTCTTTCGTGATTCTAAAATGGATGTCAGCTATCATCTGAAAAGCATTATGTATCTCCTGCGACCACTCGTTGGGATTACCACTTAAAATTATTATCTTGCCCGATCCTTTTAACCTGTTAAAAAAGCTGGTGAGCTCAACAAGATTATCCATGTTAAGACTTTCATTAAGTAAAGTTGAGAGGGAGTCTATGAAAATAATCTCCGGATCAAAAAGCTTCTTACAGGTTATTAGTTTCTCCAGAAAAGTATTCTTTGGTAAAGTTTCTGCCAGCATAACCTCGGTTGAGATAAAAAAAAGTTTACCGCCCATCAAATATTTTCTTACATCATAACCAACAGATGCCGTCTGCCTCAAGAAACTTTTTACAGTATATTGTGTGGAAACATAAGAGCAAGTCGAACCATTTTTTAGGAAACTGAAACAAAATCTTTGGCAAAAAATGCTCTTCCCAGCCCCCTCTTTACCTTCAACAAACAATAAGGAGCCCTCTGGTATGAATCTCCCGAATCTTTGAGCAAAACCATCCGATTCCCCTTTTCTTTCAAGTAATAACGATTTTGCTTCTGCCATATCTTTTATTCCCATCCAAATTTTTTTAAATAGTAAATGTAAACTCATCTTCAATAGCAAGAGGTCCTACCAACCTCATTGTATGGTCTCCTGCTGCTATTTCGCTGTTGTCTACATAAATCGTGGCAACCTGGCCAGGTTGAATACTGTCATCTGAAAAATAATAATTTGCTATAGTTATAATATCCCCGTCAACGAAAAGCTGGAATGTCTGGTTTGTTGTTAATAGTTTTTTACCGCCTATATTCTTCAGATAAAAACTATAATAACCGCCTGCATCTGGTATAGCATCAGGGTCGTTAATTATCTTGAAATCCGTATCAAGTTGCTCCTGTAGTCTATCGCCTTTGTCTGAGAAGCTATTGGTAACATTTGTTGTGACGCCTATGAAAACACCTGATACAGCACCCGCTACTATCACTGAAGCGATAAAGAATATTACCTGTGCACCAGTTAAACTAAATCCCATAGACTTTTCCCCTCAAACTAGCCGTACCCCTCATATTTAGTAATACCGTTCCCGGTAATAAATTTATTTCTCTTCGGACCCGATGCTGATACGTTGACGAATATGTTTGTTTCCTTTAGTGGATAAAGACAGGATTGAATCTGTGAGAATGGTTTTTCAGTACCGTTTACCAGTATTGTACTATATTGCATTTTAATTGTGGTGCTGCCTGTGTTTTTAATTTTTATTTTGAGGTACGTGTATTGTTGATTTTGTTCTGTTTCAACTTTAACAAAAGATTCCGGCAAACTTGTCATTTTATAGGTTGTGTTTATCCATGCTGCGCTTCGTGCTGTGTTTGAAATTCGTATCTCATCTAGTGTGCCTGTTAGGTATCTGCCAAGTAAGAGGTCATTGCCGTTTGTATTAATATTCCCAGTCATACTTGTATTGGCCTTGAATTCTCCATCTTTGTATATTTTCAACTGTGATCCATCATATGTGAGTGTCACATAATGCCAGTTTGTGTCAATACTTGTTTGTACACTGTTGCTATTTACATATCCATATAAGGTAGTGCCAGATAGTCCAATTTCAAGCGAATAAGCATCCCTTCCTTTGTTTATTATTTCTTTTGCATTAAATGTTGTGAAATGATATGTTTTATTTGTCCATCCGCCATATTCGTCGTTAACTATTACCCTCCAATAATATGTTTTGTTGTATGATGAAAAATTGTTATCATTGTTAGCATTATAGGTTCCGTTGTTTACTGAACTGTTTGTGCCGATAAAATCTGGGCAGCTGTTATCTGTTCCCCAGTACCAGGTGATGTTCATTTGGTATCCATTGCTATGGTTTATCTGTATGCTTAGTGTCGGATTGAGACTGATGCCTACAGATTGGTTGATTGGGCTTTCATTGGTTATTGTTGGAACATGTTTGGTTGTAAAACTGTATGTTTGATTGTTATAACTTATACCATCTGTAACATTCACACTCCACCAATATTTTTTCCCTCTTGCACTAAAGTTGGCATTGGCCTGTTGCAGCATGGTTTTTGTGCTGTTTCCTATCTCTACAGTTCCTACAAAACCATCGTTACCTGTACCTGCCCATGCTATGAGATAATAATCGTTTCCCATCGAGACCATTGGGGCAAACAAAATAGTATCGGCCGTGTCATATTCAAGTTCATCATATTCATAAGAAGCAATATCCCCTGAACTTGATATATAAAATGATTTCATCCTCCCATCAGCACCAGTACATTGATAAGTCAAAACAAAAATATTATTCCCAATAGAATGAATCCGTTGGTATCCCCCATCAACCTTATCATGCTCATAAGTATCAATCCATGTTTTAGACATTGAACCATCATCATTTATCGTTGTAGTTTTGATATATCCATCTGAAGATGTACCCTCATAAGCCAAAGCAAAAATGTTCCCATCTATTTTGATCATATCTCCCTGTATACCATTATCTGCATCATATTCCCATTGAGAAGCATAAGCATCAGTAATAACACCAGCACCACTAATATTATAAGTCACAAGCCACCCATCACTGCCAACAGATTCATAATATTGAATAGCGACGGTATCGGTGTCAACCATACACATCCTTGGGAAACGACCATTTGTCGCATCAAACTCCTGAAAATCCAAGGTCGCATCATCAATACTACCATCATTGTTGATTGTAATGGTTTCTACCAACCCCTCCAGTGTTGTAAGATTTGTATACGCCACTGCATATACATTATTTATTACGTTAATGAAATCTATTGGAAGAGCTGCTGTTGCAGCATAAGACATGGTCTTTGTGTCAATAATACTACCCGTACAATCCCCATCTGCATCATCAATCTCAGTTGTAACCACTTTTATAATAGCACCAGTATCCACATATGCAATAGCATAAATATCACCAGAAATATGTTGAATCCTTGGATATTGACCATTAGAGCCATCATATTCATAAGGGACATCAACCAAACTATTCCTGATTGTACCATTCGTGTTCCATGCTTCAACTACACGAATATATCCATCATTCTCAGCACCAGTATCACCAGTACTAACAATAGCATAATAATTACTTGTACCTAATCTTATCACATTTGGATAATGCCCTTCCTGTTGATCGTATTCCCAAAAAGTTGTTGAATCTGAAATAGTACCGTAACCCAAAATAGATGAGTTCACCCCGAATTGTGCCCATGAGCCGCTTGAGTTGCTCAACCAATAAGCCGTCATAAAGTCACCAACTTCACTGACATTAACACTAAGCTCAGGAATAAGTTGCACACCAGTGGCACCATCGCTTGGACTTTCGTCACTCGAAACAAGAGGATAATTCATATACATCTGGAATGTTCGAGCAAAACCATCATTGCCAGTACCAACATGGACAACCAACCAATAAGTACCGGACACAAAAAGAACTGGAGCATACCACAATGTATCGACAGTATCATATTCAAAATTATCAGTAACAACCGTAAGAGGCATATTACCATTATTATCAACAGTGAAAGTTCCAACCCAACCATCACCACCACCACCCTGATAACTAACACCAAAAACATTCATGTTAACAACATAACCATCGGTTACATAAAACAATGTCTGGAATCCACCATCTCCCGTATCAAACTCGATAAAGTCAATCAAAGCACCAATATCGCCAGCAGAATCAATAGTGATACTACGGACAAAACCATCGTTACCAGTACCTTCATGAGCCAACAAATAGACATCACCACTGATATGAAGGATATCTGGCCATCTACCAAGGTCAGTATCATACTCATAACTATCCGCAGGAGTATCGGTAATCAAACCAGCACCGCTGATGTTATATGTCATCAGCATTCCGTCACGGGCAGTCGCAGAACCGCCAGCAGTATCGGTTGTTTCATAAATCACTGCCACCGTATCAACATCAATCTGAGCCATGTGAGGAAAGAAACCATCAGCCCCATCGAACTCCTCAGAGTCAAGAACACTATTTGTGATAGTGCCATCAGAGTTTATCTCAACAGTTTCAATCCATCCATCACCATCGACATCAGTGTAAGCAACAACGTAAATGTTTCCAGTCAGATGTAGAATATTGCATCGGCTAGTTGTGCTCACACCACGATAAGAAAGCTGTTGTGTATCAGTAACAGCAGCATCTACGTTGCCAACGCTATCTATATCTATAGTAACAACAGTCACTCTACCAGCAGCACCACCAGGTAAATCTGAATAAGCAATAGCATACATATCAGTACCAACGTTGATAATACTGGGGCCATATCCATCAGACGTATCGTACTCAAGCCAATCGACAAGACTTGGTACGATTGTACCGTTAGATTCCCACACCTTTATAGTACGAATGTATCCATCGTTCTCAGCACCGGTATCACCAGTGCTCACGATAGCGAAATAACTATATGTACCATCAGATCCAAGTCTTACAGCATCGCAATAATGACCTTCCTGCTCGTCATATTCATATGTATTGGTAACTTGGTCTGCAGTAAGACCATATGTTGGATCTAGATAGATAAGGGTACCATACGGTATGTTATTTTTTTGTATGCTGAACCAAAACTTGCCGTCTGAAATGCCATGTTTGAAAATAAGTCCTGGTAATATGGCGATATCACTATAATTGTACTTGAAAATAATTTTTTCCCCAAATACTGTATAATACAAATTAAAAGTCTTATTTTCATAATCAAAACTATAATCATCTATAGGAATGTCTATTGTTAGATTTAGAAGATAATCTGCTTGAGGTTTAATTGATGCAGTAAAAGCAAGGCTAAATTTTTTCAAACCACTAGTGACTTTAACATACTCTAACTTTAAACCATCGACATTCTTCCATTCACCATCTACATGGGCATGAAGATTCCAATTAGCCTTCGCTAAGACATAGTTCCATGATTTGTTATACTCTGTTTCTGTTATTTTCGTAGTGTTATTGTCACTGATATCTTCCTTTTCTTTCAAAATTGTTTCTTCTTTAATTTTGTTAGATAAATGTTTTGTATAATAATCTTTATTAAATGGAGGACCAGTGATTTTATTTAAAAAAGAAAAACGATTGAGAAAGTCAATTAAACCTAGATTATAATTTCTATGAATTGCATCTCCAAAAATCCCGCCTTCTTCTTTTTTATCGGTAATTTCCGGTTTGCTTACATTTTTTTTATCTTGGGTTGATGGCGGATCTTTAATCCATGCCTCAAGTGTTATACTATTTGTGATGTCAAGACTGCCGTCATTCCCACAGTTTATATTAACACTACCATCAAAGTCGTACCCGCCATCTATTTTACTTGAAGTATTGTATGTTGCTCCATTGTTTGTGCCGTCATTGTTGTTTGATGTTGAGTCATATAGTGCGCCAGAGCTTTCGTTTAGATGATGTACCATTTTGAAGTTTGAGTCCCATGTGTTTGATATGTCCTGTTGGCTAATACAACCTGCATTACCATAATACATGAACAAAACTGTATCCTTCGTTGTATAGATGATGGGAATTTTAACCCATGCTGTCAGCTCACCATTTATGTCATCATATTTTTCTATTTCATGACTAAATTTTGTGCTGTTGTTGTCATCTGTAAAAAAAATATCATCGCCATCAGGTTGTGCATGAGCAGCTAGACCCACATCAGAGTTTATATAAACTAAAGCTGTAAAATCTGTTTGATCTGCCTGTACTTTTGTATGATCAATAACTATCATTTTTCTGTAAGCCCAGTCTGTATCCCACCACCCGACATCGGTGATATTTGTGATACTAACATCAGTTTGACATTGTTCCACAGATCTATCTTTCATGTCATCGTAAGCATCACTAATCTCTGATAATTTTGGTGGGACACTAACTGAAAATGCCTGTAATATTATAATAAAGGAAATACCTATTATTGCCGCTGTGGTCGATAAAGAAACTCCCATCCTTACAGTACCTCTAAACTTTTTTATATTTTAAATACAAAATCTTTTTTAATTGCCGTGCTCCCTACAACCATCAAATTATGTTCACCTGATGATATCACACCCATGTCTACATAAATCGTAGCAACCTGGCCAGGTTGAATATAATCAACAGAGAAATAATAACTCGTTTTAGGCAAGATGCCCCCATCTACGAGCAATTGGAATGTCTCGTTGTTTGTAACAAGATTACTATCACCTATGTTTTTCAAATAAAAAATATAATGTCCATTTTCTTCAGGTATTTCTTCATTGTCGTTAATAATCATAAATTCTGTGTCTATCTGTCCTCTCATTTTATCTAATTTTTCTGAGAGGCTTCTATCCATTTTATTTGATACTCCTATGAAAACACCTGATACAGCACCAGCCACAATTAATGATGCAACGAAGAAGATTACAGTTGCGGCTGTTAAATCAAACCCCATATTTTCACCAAATATTATTCATTTCATAATATGTACTCATAATAGTCTGATACGCCATTTTTTGTAACAACTTTTAGCCTTCTTGGTCCAGCATTTCCCTCTAGATCAGTGATATTAAAATAAGCTGTGTTTTCTAGATAGATGTATGGTTTTGAACAGTTGAATTGTTTGTTGGTGCCATTTATTAGAATGTTGAAATAACTAGTATTTAGTACAACACTTCCAATGTTCTCTATGACAATACTTATGTTGTGGTTTGCACCATTGATTGTTGTATCAACACTAGTTATGTTTACATTTGTTTGTGTTTCTTCTATAAGCCTGTTTTTCATGTCATAATATGATTCGTTAGCATCCTCAAATGTCGGAGGTATACTACCTATGATGATTTCTGCTGCTATCAATATTGATACACCAAGAATAGCTGCAGCAGCTGATATTGAAAATCCCATCCTTAAATTACCTCCGTATTAAGGAGCAATATATCTTCCAGTAAGTCCCCCTCCTTTTGATATGAGTAAATTGTAAATTTAAATAATTTTATCTGAGATGTAACTATCTAATTTTTTAGTAATTCTGGATATCTCGCTTTCAATTCTATCAATGAAGTGTCTGTCAATCTGTTTTCCTTTAAGTTTCTGTATAAAAAGTAGGGACTGGATGTGATCCTTTGCTTGCAAATCAGTTGTTCCACTCTTGGTGATTTCTTCAGTTATGCCATTTGAATAGTCCATTATATTTATTTTTGCATCCTCAGAAATCCAACCTATATCAACGTAATAGTCCAACACCTCTACTAAATTAGGACGCCCACACCTATCAATAAGATACTGGAGCCATTTCATAAGAACTACTATGCTTTCAGGCTCATTTGGTATTTTTGTTAGCGGCTCAAGATTAATCAACTCTTGAGAGGGCACCTGTATATCATCTACTTTAACAATTCTTGGAGAAGATGTCTTTTCTGCACCCGGGTATGTCCAGCTCTTCTTCATCATGTCATTCTCTAAGTTGGATAATCTCTGCTGTAGTTTATCCACGGTTTCAAAAAGTTTTTTCATATCTGTGGTTGCTTCTATTTTTTGCTCAAAAGGCTTATCCAAGGGCTTAGCACTCAGCGGCTCTTCTTTTCTGGTTCCCTCGTCAAATTTAGAATAAGTACGCATTATATTCCTTATTTTATCCACCAAGAGATACAGCTGTTTTCTATTGATTTTTACTTGTTTTTCAACTAACTTCTTCTCTAACTTTTCTGCTATTCTCTGAGGAATCATATTTTTGGCAACAATTGTAGAAATCTCATTTTTTAGTTCAAAATCCTTTAGAATATCATTTTCATTAATGTTGCCGTTCATTTCTTCCATTTTTTCACCCATTTAAATTTATTTTCAAACTTTCAATAAAATCATCAATCGCCAAATCTATCGCATTTTCTGAAGCGATATCCTTCATAGATAACTCAATAATTTTGTCTAAATCCATATCTGATATAGTTTCGACTGGAATTTTAACGTTCTCCTCTTTTCTTATTTCAGGGTTTTCTATTTTCATTCCCATTCTCTCCGCAAACGACTCTAAATCCCCAACCCTATTTTTAACTGTATCAATCTCTTTTGTGAAATTTTCTAATGAATCAAGCCTTTTCTTTGTAACTTTCGATAAACCAACAAATGGGTTCATT
>Ga0105093_10000706_pt1 | contig 12697 bp, 13 predicted proteins | sample PPLLak3March2015_2_FD_79111 | JGI IMG/M metagenome (GOLD analysis project Ga0105093, IMG submission 79111) | Freshwater sediment microbial communities from Prairie Pothole Lake near Jamestown, North Dakota, USA - PPLs Lake P8 Core (3) Depth... | ecosystem: Environmental > Aquatic > Freshwater >... | reverse complement strand
GGGTGGGTAGGTATTAAATTACAGTATCCTATAGATAGTATAAAAAGATTTAGAATCGATGCTAAAGGATCGAAAGATAATGATTCGGATCATCATTTAAAAAATGCCATTGTCTTTGCACAATTTATGCACAAAAATGTTTCCAGGCTTGCAAAAGTACAGGGCGAAGCAGAGGCATTGGATCACACAGCGGTAACATAACACTAGGATAGACTATAGAATACAATGGGAATACTAGATAAAAATTCACGTATTGTAAACATGAAAATGACATTACTCGGAAGAGAGTTGTTGTCTAAGGGGAAATTTGATGTTACATTTTATAAATTTTTTGATGATGATGTAGATTATGACAAGCCAGAGGAGCAGTTGATTAATGATACGCTTGTAGATGAAGCCATATCGCATTCTGAGTTGACATGTTTAAGATCGTTGTCAACTGTGGACCTTCAAGATTCCAAAGAAAAGCCATATATGTCTATATCAAAAAACACACTTACTATTACTAAACGAGAACAAAAGGGTTTGATTGGTGAAATACAACTTGTAAATGTTGTCGATGTATATGCAGAAGAAATGCCGCAATACGAAACAACATATCCAATATATTTGATTGATCCTAATGCGTATGGCGCTAGTTTCGTTCCATTGATTTCAGATACATCAGAAAGCGATACAGGAGAGAGAGATATTGTGGATGGTGAAGATTTTCCAGAAAGCATAAACGTTGAAGATGATTTTTTTGCTGAAGTTGATATTGAAAAATTACAATCAGATGCATCAAAAATTATTAAAAGTATTCTAAGTATTGGTGATGCAGAAATGATAGAAGCAAAGTTGCATGGTGCTAAAGTGCAAGATGGCTTTAGAATAGAAGTGTTTTATAGCGGTACAATAGATAATGTATCTGGTTCTACAAATTTGATAAAGTTATCTGAATATGGTATCGATCCGGGTTACAAATCATATTATAATAGTGAGTTGGCGTTGCCACCAGATGTTGTCGATGGGTATGCAGCGTGGTTCAAGATAGAAACAATTAACGAAGAAAATCCAGAAACATAATTACAATAATATGCCAACACGAATTACCAGAAGCATTTTACCCGATTTGATTTCCAACAAATCAAATAGTGAAGGTAGCAAATCTATAATAACAACGGCGTTTAAAACTGTATCCAAGTCTATGCCGTCGTTTTCGCGTATCAAATCTCCTGTGGTAAATTTTTCTGGTACGTATGTTGATGCTTATGACACGGCTGGTGTATATGCGTTATTAGATATAAATTATTTTCCCAATCATTCATGTGTAGGTACGGATATTTTTCGTGCGGTTGGCGACGACGGTACGTTTTCTCTGCTATCAACGGTCGCAACCATCCCTAGCGGAACCGCACACTACAAGGATTATGACGTTGTTCCAAATCAAAAATATTATTATTATGCTATATGTTTTGATAGAAAAATTAGATTTTCCGAAAGAAGCGAAATTATTGATGTGAGTGGCAACGAAAAGCTTTCTAGCAACGAAGAAAGTATTATTGTTCCGTTGAAAGCTGAATTCGGCACAAGCAGTGGGCGCATAATGTTTACATACAGACACCACAAACCGTTTGGAAGAAACGTTAATGCTTTTGAAGTTTTTCTTGTGGATAAGGATGGCAATGTTTTAGATTCTTCTACAGAAATAGGACAAAATCTTTCTGTGGATTATGACATTGCCAAATCAATGGATAGTGTTTTTTACAAAGCTAAAAGCAAAGATGGAAATTTCATCACTATAAATAACAGTGATATATTGGCACAACAAGATGTTGACATTAGATATTTTTTGCAAGAGCTTCAAGGTGTAACTCTTGATACGCACGATGGGCAAATTTATATTAATATCGATGTACATACTGTGTTTGATGTCTTGGGTACGCACCAACTGATCATTACCAGACGAAATATGACAACAAAAGAAATGCGTTTTTCTAAACCTGATGAATCGTGGTTTTCTAATATGTTTGACAAAACACATGCATCAAAAACAATTATAGATTTCAATACTTTTGGTGGTGATATATATGAATATTATTTTGTTGCGCGTGACGATCATGATAATATAATGTACACATCCAAGAAGCGTATAACATGCCAGGATGCTGCGTTGTCTGTTGTGCAAAAGACTACTTCTACAGTTGAGAAATATACAACAGTAGTATCCCAAGATGTTGTTAATGTTGTTTCTAATCGAATTGGTGCCAATGATGTTGTTGATCTGCCAAAGATACAAACCGATATCGTGGCGCTGCCACCAACGATAGAACAGTCTTTGGACAAAATAACTGTACCTGCCACTACCACAATCGCACCTGTCGCAATTCCAATTGGTGTTAGTACCGTTAAATCGGTTGTTATAAGAAGGATGTAAAAAATGCCAAGAGAACATCCAAAGGTTTCTGCCATACCAACAGCGGATATTACGCTACCAGACGGCTTTACTTATACTACAGATGGGACAATCCATTTCACAGATCGAAAACCTGGATCGACGGACGATGGCACAGCAACCCTTGTAAATGGCGAAAGCGGAGAAGCAAAAAAGGAAATAGGGTTTGCGGGCATTGTGCCTGTAATTGAATGCGCAATTGGATATGACAGTGATGATCAAGATGGAGAGTTTGATGGCGTTCTTTTGGTTGTGCGCAAAGTACCAAACGCTCTTGCCATGGAAATTTGGCGAAGAGACATGATGTCCGAAGATGTGTTTACAAAATTAGGAACTATTGATGTTAGTGGTCTTCAAGCTGAAACTATTATATTCAAAAATTATGTTATGGAAGCCGTTCCTGATTTTAATATCGATGACTGTGTAATATTTTACGATAACATGATGGATAGCGTAAAAAACCCCAGCATGTTTCAATACAAGGTTAGGTGGTTGAACTTTCCTACTTCATTGGATTTTACCTTGGAAGATATCATTGATATGGACGGTGTTCCACCATCCGAACTACAATTGAATCAGTGGGATTTAGAGGGCGACACCACAGTCTTAGAACACATCTCGTTGGTTTTGTACGATACCATTGGCGCTGATTGGGTTATAGGTATGTTGAATCCAGAAATCAACTATTTTACAGAAGATCAGGAAGAAATTTTAAAAATCATACAAAATATGCAATTTATTAAAGTGGCCAAAAATCTAGATGATGTAATTTGGATATTAAAAGAAATGATTATGAAGTTTGGCGTTGTCGCTGTCATTGAAAAAATCTTTTCGTCCATGGGCCATCTCAGTGAAGATTTCTTGCGATTGTTGGTTAATGCTCTTTTGAAGTCGTATAATGCACTAAGCAGCCCGCCAGTGTTGGGTGGGGATGCCATGAAGATAGATGATTTTTCTTATATCTTTAAGAGTGCCTTCAAAAAAGCAACCACTCCTGTTGCACCACCAGTTTCGATACCACCTATCATTCCAGGAGGAGGGCTCTAAAAGATGTCTACTGAATATTCGTTCGGCGGATCTGCTGCTTCTATTGTGCCAACCTATACGTTTGGAGGACAGGAAGCTTGGTTTGATCCGTTGGAGTCGGCAGATGATACACGCGCAACAAAAGATGCTTCACATGAAGTTTCTGATGGTAGTTTACAAATTACTACAAAATTTTCTGAGCCTATCTCTTTCAATACACTGCATGTTCCAGAGTTACAAGTGTCTGGCGATTACAATTACTATGTAGAAAGTGAATTGAACAGTGAATATAATGAGCGCAAAGATATACAACAGCCCAATGACGCTCCTATGTATATTAAGTTGCAATGGTCGCCTGTAGTATCGTTGTTGGATAGTTCAACAATTTTAACCACGTTGTTTCATGGTATAGAGGTGGATGGAATCGACAAACCATCTGTTAGTGAAATAGCCGCGATTAACAACGAATTAAAAGGCACCACGCCAGTAATTATATTGAAATAACCATATCAGCATGACCATTATTTCCACAGGAAAAGGATCTAGTTTTGACAAGATGGTTCTTGATCCATCTTTAAAAACTGCTGGCGTGCCAGTTTCAGAGTTATCAAAAGAAACCGTATACGGCTCAGAGGTTCCAGGTGCGGCGGTTCCCCCAGAACTTATTGATCCAAATTTTTCTCACAAAAAATATGTCGGATATCGTATAGAAAAACAAAAATACGATACCAAAACGCAAACATGGTTGCATGTTGGCAATATATTTGTTGATGATTTATCTCAAGATATTTTTTATGATACGCGCATTTCATACAATACTTATTACAGATATAGAGCATACAGCATTTTGCGCATTGTAAAAGACGGAACTATAAAACATAGCCAGGAATACTCCGATTTGATACACAGAATTGTAGAGCTTGCACCAGAAGCATCAGACATTCTTAAAATTTACGGAACAATTTACAATGCTTATTGGTTGGAATCGTATCCATCTGGGTGGAAATATATTAGGATAGTGGATAAAAGACCACCCAAGCCACCAGAGGATTTTCAAGTCCATGTTAAATCTTCTAAAAAACAAATATGGTGTTCTTGGATTCCATATGCCAATACACAAAAAGACATCGTTGGTTACAGGGTTTTTAGAAAGGGATTTGGTGAGTTGTATTGGAAATTAGTTTTTGAGGGCGCAAAATCAGATAATCTATTTGTAGATGAAGGGATATCAATGAATTCAAAATATGTTTATGCAGTACAAACATACGATGTACATGGGCTGTATTCAAAGTTGTCCGCACAATGGTTAGTTCAAGCAGATTCTTTTTACGATGATGAGTATGATACATATAATATTTCTCTATACCAAAACAAAGGAGAGGTTGTAGATTCGGATGAATATGGTAATTACGAAACAAAAAATATAATTCTAAGCAACGCACATTTTTCTAATGATATTTTATCTATGGGAAAGTTCAAGATTGTCCCCAACATACATTTCCCGTCATATGATCGTGACTTTATTATAAAAGTTACTTCCTTGGATATAGACGAAACACATGAAATTGTTTTCAAGCTGCGCAAAATAGATGTTCCAAACGAAGAAAATATAGGTGAAAGTCTTGACAGACCAGTAGTATCAGCAAAACCATTGGACTACTAATAATAAAAAGAAAATGTTGTCAAGATATAAAATAATAATTCTTTTTATGGTATAATTATAAGCAAGATATAACGGAGAAACATCTTCATGGGACTACAACGAAACGATCTTACAAATATAATAATGGATCTTGCACTGACGGATTTGGGAAGACAAAAGCTTTCACAAGGAAATTTTGATGTTGTAAAATTTGCGGTTGGAGATGATGAAATAGACTATGGCTTGTGGATTCATTCAACTGGTAGCGTAAATCAAGATGATGAAATTCTGAAAACTGTCATCACAGAAGCTCCGGTTGATGCTCGTCTTGCTTTGAACTACCCATGCCTCAGCATTGCCAACGATGATTTGCAATATATCCCAACCCTAGATGCCAGTTCGGATCCTTTGACACTGAACGAAAGAGATCACTCGACAAGCGGGAAGGCCATTGAGTGGCAACAGAACACCCATAGTTCTTCTCGCCAAGTACCAAATGATATTTTGGATGCAACCTTTACACTAAAGATGGATAACAACACAATAGGAATCCAAGGAGAAACACCCACCTCTGTTGATTCGGATGGTGTGGCTTTCTACACAGTGAAACGTTCCACGGTAAATAGCGTTGGCGGCGCGAAGCTAACCACATCTATCATAGTAAAGAGTCTTGATTCTTCTACTTGGGATGAATTGGGTTCTGGTACGTCGCCAAACAGAACAATCAGTACAAATATCTGGATTCAAGGTAATTTGTCTGGATTATCAGATATCATAACAGTAACAATCAGCGAAGCATTCACGAGATAAAAGGGCTATATATAATGTTCAAAGTATTAGACCCAACCAAAGACATCAAGAGCACAACGAGAACAGTATATGAGTACGCTCCTATTTCTGGAAGCGTTTCTGAATCTGGGACATATCCATGGAATACCAAATCGTATGTTCGTAGATATCCCAATCAGATATTTTCCGGTTCATTGTCTGGTTCGTTCTTCACAACTTATCACGACAGAGCTATTTCTAGTGCGGACGCTGTTGAATTGTTTGATATGTCATTTGGCTTGTCTGTTTCGTCTTCATATTATACTCTTGGAAGTACATTACCAGTTAAAGTTAGGGATGGCAAAAACAGAATGTATAAATTCTTCGCCAACAAATGTTGGGGAAGTTCTAATGAAAGATTTTCAAAAGACGGAACATATTACGATGAATTGTTTTTTATGTTTTTTAAAAGAAATACCTTTCACGATCAATTAAGACGCGGCTATTGTACGATGTATACGTATTTTGCTGATGCGGAATTGACCGGATCTGTTGCACAATATTCCATCACTGACGTAACAGGAAGATCGTCATATTACGAAGCAAAGGGTGGTAGGTGGCAATATCTAATGGGGTCCAATGGTGTTGCTGGGTGGGCGTTCTACGATCTTGGCCTATTGGTGCTAATTCCAACTGGAACCTGGGGGATGAGGGACAATTATTATGCGTTTTCTGGTACTGCCGCAGATCCCGGAAAAGGAACATATTACCATTCTGTCACAGGAAGTATAATAGATGATATAGTTGCTTGCGCTCTAAACAAGATAGATTCTAACAATTACACACATCCGATCCAAGTGTACGCAGAAGAAGTTATCAAATCACAACTAGTTGTATGCAATATAGGGTTGGATGATTTTAACTATTCTAGCAATCCAACATATGTGGATCCTGAAGGTAGGATAATAATGACCTCTGGATCAAAATCCACAAAGGCTTGTTCATATATCACGACCATTGGATTGTATGATTCTAAAAACGAATTATTGGCAGTTGCAAAGACCAGCGAACCAATCAAAAAGAGTTCTGATGCAGCGCAAAGCGTTACATTGAGACTAAACTACTAAAACAAAGAGGAATCCATGCCATCACCATCCGATTTACCACGCTCAGAAATCACACTGCCTTCTCTGGGCAAGGTCTACCCGGCAAACTATTTGTTGCACAACAAGGCCACAGTCATGATCAAAAGCATGGGTATTGATGACGAAGATATTTTGACATCCACTCCACTGATCAATAAAAATATTGCGCTAGACGAATTTGTAAAAAGTGCGCTTGGAGGTAACATAGATACTGATTTGATGTTGGTGGGCGATAAAGAGGCCATTATTCATGCATTCAGAGCAACTGGCTATGGAACAGATTATAATGTAAACATTACGTGTACTAACCCCAAATGCGAAGAAACGTTTGAACATACATTTGATTTGAGCAGGTTGGAAATCAATACATTGGAAGCTAATCCTGTTGAACCGTTTTTGAATCTGTTTGCACTACCAGCACCATTACCAATGTCCGGTGCTGATATACTTTTTTCTCTTATGACCGTAGGAATGGAAAGGGCAATCAACGAGATTCTTGAGAATTTGCGCATCAAGGCAAAACAAAGGTTGATACCGACTAAAAAGACAACACTGAAGTTTCAAATCAAAAGTGTTAATGGAAATTCAGACAAAGAAGTTGTTGGAGATTTCGTGGATAGGATGCACGCACAGGATTCAAAAACTATCAGAGCATATATCAAACAGATAAGCCCTGGTGTAATCACCAAGCAGATAGCAAAATGTGATCATTGCGGTCATCATGATGAATATCCACTGCCAATGAACGTTTCCTTTTTTTTTCCCGAAGGTTGAACTTAGCAGCATAATCAAAAATTATTACGTACTCTCACGGAATAACGTAGTACATTCGTTTGACGAATATTATAATATGCCACTGGCATTTGTTCGTCAATTGATTGAATTATGGAACAAAGAATGTGCCGAATCTGAATCGCGGCAAAACAACGTGCATAACCAAAACAAAAACCTAGCCAGAAAGTAATTATAGAATGGGCACCTACAAACAAATAGAACCAGATGAAATTTTATACAACACCATAAAAACTACACCAACACACATGTATCTTTCTGGAAATTATAATTGGTTTTTTGAAGAATCTATTAGCGGAACCATTATGTTGTACGATGAGCCGTTTTCAAAAGCTGGATCCAGTGTTGTATATTGTGGTTTTGAAGAGGGTGATGTTAGGGCGTTGCTGGATAAAAGAAATTTATCTGGGTCCATTCACTATTCCTTGATACAAAGTAGCAGTGCCACAAATAAAGATTTGGCAAAATACAAAACGGCAAAATTATATTTAAGTGCATCGTCAGTTTATTACCCGTCACACATCGACTTCGATTATCCTGATAAAATTGGCCTAATTGATATACCTAGTGTGTTTTATGATAAGAAAGCAAAGGATTTTTTGATGTGTTGGTGTATTGGCCGTGCTACATCTACCGGAGCCGCAGACAACTATGAAAAAGATTTTATAACGGCATATGGACTAAAATTTACCATGCGCAACGGAAGTTTGATTACCTATCATGATCACAGCGGATCTATAAGAGTTGGTCGTCACAATTACTTATATAAGGATGATCACGGAACCTGGAGGTATAATATATCTGCATCAATGCAAGATAATGCTGCTGTGGCTGTTGTCACGGCTAATAGTTATACAACAACCAACATTAACAACAATACTAAGGTTGGATATTTTATTCCTGAACACGGACTAGGCGTCATTACACACGGGACAATAATCTCCTCTTCTGTCACACACTTGGATTATACGGCGACAGACATTCCATATCATTTGAGATTGGCTTTTTTTCACGTTGAAGGTTCGCACGAAATACCAGTTACTACGTTTTTATGTAGTGCCAATAAAGGAGAGTTGAATTATTCAAATAACGTTACGTATTATAAATCTGGTTCTGCTTCTTCGTTGTTGTATCATAGTGGTTCAAGTGTTGTGTATATATCAAAAATTGGATTATACAACAAGGAAAGAAGACTGGTTGCAGTAGCGCAATTAGCGCAGCCAATTCGTAAAAAATCAAATGAACAGTTGTTGTTTAAACTAACTCTTCACAGATAAACAATAATAGATGCTTGATATAAAATTATATATTGGTGGAACACAACCTAGTTCCCCGCGAATCTGGACTTTCGACGGAACCACATGGGAGCAGTGGGTTGATTTTGCTGCGATTGATGCCAACTTTAAAGAAATGCGCGACATGTGCTATTTTAGTGTTGATAAAAATTTGTATGTCATAGGAAAACTACATGGTGGCATTTACTCTGACGATGGTGTAATTTGGCGATTTGATGGAAGTTCATGGTCCAACAGTTTAAATTTGATTGGTGGTGGAGACTGCGCCACTGGTTATGCACTGTGCGAACTAGGGGGATATTTATATGCAATGTTTGAGTGTGGAGACTTTATACGTGTTTTCAAGCAAGACCCGGTGGATACATGGACGTTGGTTTTTGATTCAAATCCTTATGGCCATTACGGTTCTTACGAGCCAGGAAGCTTAAGAGTTGTGACAGACGGAACAAACGAATATATGATTACGTGGATGCAAAAAGATGAGCGCACCGATCCAGAATTCTTCTTGACAAAAGATGGAACAACTTGGTATAATAGTACGTATTGGGGTTGGAGAAACTATAACAAATTATCTTATGTAATTTGGGATCCTGTTGCAAACTATTGGAGATTTTCTACTCGTACATGTAACATAGACATGTCAACGCCATCCATGGAAGACGGGGCTTTTTCTTGGAGCAACAGAGCCGATCACCTTCATCCCAACGGAGCATACAACGCTGAACATAATGCTTGTTGCAATTATTTTACCTTGTCCAACGGAGATGTTTTGATGGTATCGGGAATTGTTAGCGCAACTTCCCCTTATGCAAACCAAATACGTAGATTAGATGTGTCCGCTGGAGCGTGGGCTAACGAGCAGGAAGTTGCCACCGGAACCGAATATGTTGGTAGATTTACAAACAGACATCCGAGTTGGGGATTGGAAAAATGGAAAGAAAAGATATGGGTAATATTACCAATTGTTCACGATGCAAATAACATTGGCCGCATTTGGTCATACGATGAAGGTTCGGGTGTTTGGACACAAGAGTCAACATGTGGCGATGCAACTGATTTATATTTGGTAAGTTTGGTTGTCGGTGAGCAAGAGCCACCAGCACCACCTGCACCTGTTGGAAAAAAAAATAAAAACATGCGACTATCTCCTGTGGTAAAATACTATAGATGAAGTATATTGGCTTAGACATTTCCACCACTTGTATAGGTTATAGTTTTTTGGATGAGTGCGGAAAAATTATGGTTTGCAACGCGCTTCAAATACCTACATCAAAATATGATGGATTGACGGCAAAAATGAACGAGTTTGTAAATCATATCGGCAGAAACATAGACTCAACAGATATAGTGTTCGCAGAGAAATATTTACTTGGTTTTTCAAAAGGTTTTAGTAACGCACATACGATCACACAATTAATATATTTTCAAGGTATGATTCAGGGTTATCTTTTGACGCAATATCAAATTGATGTTATTCTTATTGCGGCTTCCCATGCTCGCAAATTAGTTGGGTGTCCTGGAAAAAGAATTGGAAACGTTTCTGTCAAAGAACTGGCGCACAACATTTTGAAGAAAAAATATGGCGATTTGGTGCCGTTGTGGTATAATCGCAACAACAATGTACAACCTGCTACATACGATGCCTCAGATTCGTTAATAATCGCATTGGCGGGGTATACAGAATGGTCCATCCACAAACACAAAAAGAGTTAGCACACCTATTTTCTTCCTTTTTGGGCAACTACACTTACTTTCACAATCAGAGAGAATATATTTATGAGTGTCCATCATGCCACAAGCGCAAATTGTGTATAAATTTCGCAAAACTAAAAATGCACTGTTGGGTATGCGAAGAAATGAATTATAGCAAATTGATGGTTTTTTTGAAACAGTACCACCCAGAACACATAGAAGAATACAAACAAATTTTATTATTTGGAAACGGTGATATATTTTTGTATGATAACATGGATACAAACGAATATGAAAAACCAGTTATAACAAATTTGCCCAATGAATTTATTACATTGACCCCTGGAACAACCAAGGATGTATTAGTTATTCCGTTTTTAAAGTATCTGCATCAACGTGGATTACTGGCCTCTACAATATATAAATATAATATTGGGTGTTGTTTGTCTGGTAGATACTACGGCAGAGTGGTGATTCCTTCGTATGATTTGCGCGGCAATGTAAATTATTTTATAGGTCGCGCTATACACGATAATCACGAACCAACATACCTGAATGCTTATAGCGATAAAAACAAAATTATATTTAACGAAAAAAACCTACATGCAAACACAAATACTATAATCATTACAGAAGGCGTGTTTGACATGATGGCAATTGATCAGGTTTTTGGAGATCGGTTTGGGTATACTGCCATGCTTGGCAAATTTATAAGCGATAGGTTGCTGGATGTAGTTGCTGATCAACAACCAAAAATATACCTGTGCATAGATAATGATGCGTGGATACAATCCAAAAAAATTGCAGAGAAGCTTCAACTGTATGGCGCGGAAGTGTATATTGCGCATCCACCTAAAAATGTAAAAGATTTTGGACAATTGACAAAAGAGGGAATAATTATAAAAAACTGTATACAACATGCTCAACCATATAACGATATGAAATTCCTGATGGAATATAAGGCACAACAATAATGGAAGATCTACAAACACTCAACAGTATTTTTGATCTTGTTATCAAATCGTTGTTTCTTTTAACTATTTTTGTGTCCTTTACCTTTGTGTATGTAGCCAGAATGATATTGCGAATCTGGTTGCCAAAATTTGAAAATAACAGATGGTTCAAAACATTTTTGCCGATTGGAACATTGTTGATAAGTTGTGGTTTTGGCGTTGCATTTAGCTTTATTCCGGGTTTAAAAGTGAGTTGGGCAATTGGTCTTTTGACAGGAGTCTTGGCAGGGTTGGTTCTCTTGGTGGGGTATACCTTTATCAGAAACTTTGTGAGAGAAAAAACAAAAGCCTTGGCAGCAAAAATTTTGCAAGATAAAAACAACGACAATCAATAATCGAGGATTATCATGCGTATTTTAGGATTTGCTCCGAAAAACAATACAGGAAGTAAAAAAGATGCTACTGGAGCGTTTCAACCAGAACTAAAGAGATTTATGCAATACCATCAGCAATCATTGTCGCAAATATATTTTATTGATAACGCTACAAACAACAAAAATAAACTTGCAATGCGAAAACAAGTCGCATCGTTGTTCAATGCGCAGCCTGGTACATTCGGCTCTTTTGTGTTTGCGTGTCATGGTTTCAAAAAAGGTATACAATTTGGTTTTTCCAATGATAATGTTATGGAATTGGCGCAACTGATTTCTAAGTATTCCACTGACAACGATCCGATTGTTGTTTTTTATTCTTGTGATGTGGCTCGTGACACAGACAATGATCGCGCAGACGATCTGGCAGAGTTTGTTGGTGATGGTGGATTTTGCGACCAAGTTAGAGATTCTTTGTGCAAACTAGGGCGAACATGGTGCAAGGTTTTTGGCCACTCGTCTACGGGACACACAATGAGAAACCCAAACGCGGTAATATTTGAGGGCGATGGCGTTCCT
>Ga0105093_10000704_pt1 | contig 12704 bp, 11 predicted proteins | sample PPLLak3March2015_2_FD_79111 | JGI IMG/M metagenome (GOLD analysis project Ga0105093, IMG submission 79111) | Freshwater sediment microbial communities from Prairie Pothole Lake near Jamestown, North Dakota, USA - PPLs Lake P8 Core (3) Depth... | ecosystem: Environmental > Aquatic > Freshwater >... | reverse complement strand
CGTTCCAGGAAGTTGACCTCCTGGGCCACGATCTCCTTGGGCAGGCGGAACTCCGGGATGCCGTAGAGCAGCACCCCGCCCGGCTTGTGAAAGGCCTCGAACACGCTGACGTCGTGGCCTTTCTGGATGAGATCCCCGGCCACGGTCAGGCCGGCGGGTCCGGCGCCGACCACGGCGACCCGCTTGCCGGTCGCCGGGGCCGTCGGGGGCAGCGCACCGGTGCCGTTCACCCGCTCCCAGTCCGCCGCAAACCGCTCCAGGTTGCCGATGGCCACCGGCTCGCCCTTCTTGGCCAGGATGCACTTGCCTTCGCACTGGCTCTCCTGGGGGCAGACCCGGCCGCAGACGGCCGGCAGGCTGTTCTGCTTCCAGATATGGCGGATGGATTGCGTGAAGTCGCTCTCCAGGATGAACTTGATGAAGCCGGGGATGTCGACCCCCACGGGGCAGCCGTCGACACAGCCGGGGTTCTTGCACTGCAGGCAGCGCGAGGCTTCCTCTTTCGCCATCTCCGGCGTGTAGCCCGTGGGGACCTCGATGAAGTTGCGGGCCCTGACCTTGGGCTCCTGCTCGGGCATCCGCACTCTGCCTTTTTTCTGTTTCTTTTCTTTCGGCGTCGCTTCTTCCGTCATATGGCTCCCTCCACGGCGATGTCCTGTTATTCAGGCCCGGTATCTTTGGCTTTATGGCTAAATAAACAGCCGCCCGGCATTATGGGCGGCTGTTTATTTATGCCACGCCTCTTCCATCATACAGAATTCATTGTGGCAGGCCTTCTCGTCTTCGCAGTAGGCCTGCAGCCGCAGCATGAGTTCGTCGAAATCCACCTTGTGGCCGTCGAACTCGGGCCCGTCCACGCACGCGAACTGGGTCTTGCCGCCGACCGACACCCGGCAGCCGCCGCACATCCCGGTGCCGTCCACCATGATGGGGTTGAGACTGACCATGGTCGGCACACTGTATTCCTTCGTCAGCTTGGAGACGAATTTCATCATGGGCACGGGGCCGATGGCCACGACGAGGTCGATCTTCTCCTTGTCCAGGATGTCCTTGAGCGCATGGGTCACGAAGCCGTGGCGGCCGTAGGAGCCGTCGTCGGTGCAGACATGCAGCTCATTGGAGGCCGCGCGCATGAAATCCTCCAGGATGAGGAGGTCCTTGGTACGGGCGCCGATGATGGCGGTGACGTGGTTGCCGGCCTCCTTCATTCCCCGCGTGATGGGGTGCAGCACGGCGACCCCGGTGCCGCCGCCGACGCATACGACCTTGCCGAGCTTCTCGATGTGGGTGGCTTTTCCCAGCGGACCGATCGCGTCCTGGTAGCCCTCGCCCACTTTCAAGGTCTTGAACAGTGCGGTGGACTTGCCCACGACCTGGTAGATCACGGCGATGATCCCCTTTTTAGCGTCGGTATAGGCCATGGTGAGCGGGATGCGTTCCCCGTTATCGTTGGCCTTGAGGATCACGAACTGGCCGGGCTTGGCCTTCTTGGCGATGAGGGGCGCCTCGATTTCGTTAAGAACCACGGTGCCCTGGGACATTTCCTCGCGCTTGACGATTTTGAACATGGTCTACCTCCATGCGGTGAGATCAAACAGCATCGATTTTCTGGAAGTTCGATAATCTCAAATCAAAGCAATCAAATCAAGGTAAAAATTACGGATGGAACTCTGCGGCTGGATGCTCCCGATCAAAGCCGGTGGGCCACCCGGTCCGCCAGGCCCGCCTGCCGGGCAGCACGAGGTCCCGGTGCCCGACCCGGATCCGTTCATTTCCATCGCAACTGTCAACGCCTTCGCCCACGCGTTGAAATTCCTCGATCAGGGTGCTAAAAAGCGGGTTGCGACACGCGGCACCGTCATGTCGGCAATGGAGTGTCGCCTTTGTGGGAGTGGCTCCCGGCCTTCGTAGCCGATACAGCCAATCCAAACGTCGCAGGAGTCGCAGGCGGGGCTGCCGTGGCGGAGTAGGCAGCTACTTCGGCGGAGTAGGCTTCAGCCACGATCATCGCGGCAAGATGCTGCGCCCACAGAAAAACATACAGCTTCATTGGAAGCCATCTCTCACAGAGGCTTTCTCGAACTGCGGCACCGGACTGGAACGGACATGGATCTATTCGACAGCCACTGCCATCTCGACGATACGTCCTACTCGGGCGATCGTGAGACCGTGTTCGAGCGCGCCCGTGCGGCCGGGGTCTCGCGCATGATGACCGTCGGCGTCACCCTCGGCACATCGCGTGCGGCCGTCGATCTGGCCAAAACGCACCCGGGCGTTTATGCCTCGGTGGGCGTTCACCCCCACGATGCCCAGGAGTGCAGCGACGCCGTGCTGGCCTCCCTGGTCTCCCTCGCCCGGAACCCCGAAGTCCGGGCTTGGGGGGAGATCGGCCTGGACTTCAACCGTATGTATTCCCCCCGGGACGAGCAGGAAAAATGGTTCGTGCAGCAGCTCGAGACCGCCGCCGAGCTGGGGCTGCCGCTGATCTTTCACGAGCGCGACAGCGGCGGCCGCTTCCTCGCGCTGCTCCGCACCTGCCCGCCGCCGGCCGGAGCGGCCGTAATCCACTGCTTCAGTGGCAACCGCGCTGAGCTCACGAACTATCTCAACCTGGGGTATTACATCGGCATCACCGGCATCGTGACGCTCAAGGAGCGCGGGGAGTCCCTGCGCCGGCTCATTCCTCAGATCCCTGCCGACCAACTGGTGGTGGAGACCGACGCCCCCTACCTCACCCCGGAGCCGGAAAGGCGCAGGCACCGCCGCAACGAACCGGCGTTTGTGCGGTCCGTTCTGATCAAAATCGCCGAAGTCCGCGGCGAGGACCCGGAGGAGCTGGGCCGCAGGGTGTTCGAGAATACCTGCCGACTTTACCGGATCGAGACCCTTGTTTAAGGCCGCCGCTTCCTGCTAATATGGGAACCCGCTGGCCGTTTGACCCTCACGTGAAGGAGAGTGACCCATGAAATCGAACTGGAAGCGCACTGCAATTCTGGTTCTGGTCATCAGCGTTCTTGCCGGCATCGCCGATGCCGTGGCGGCTGAAAAAAGCGAAAATGCGAAACGCCTGGTGACCGGCGTTGAGGACCAGGTGGCGGTCGCTTTGACCATCTACAACGTCAACCTCGGGTTGGTGAAGGACCAGCGGCAGGCGACGCTCCCCGCAGGCACCTTTGAACTGGGGTTCATGGACGTGGCCTCCCAGATCATCCCCGCCAGCGTGCAGGTCAGGTCACTCGCCGGCCCGTCGAGCCTGCGCGTCCTCGAGCAGAGATACGCATACGATCTGCTCAACCCGCAGCGGCTCCTTGAAAAATACGTCGGCAAGGAGGTCAAGCTTTACACCGAAAACCAATACACCGAGCGGGATGAGACCGTGACGGCCACTCTGCTGTCCGTTGACGGCGGCCCTGTTTTCAAAGTCGACGAGGATATCACCTTCGGCCACCCCGGGCGGATCCTGTTCCCCAAGGTGCCCGACAGCCTGGCCTCCAAGCCCACGCTGGTGTGGCTGCTCGAAAACAGCCTGACCAAACCCCAGCGGATCGAGGCCACCTACCTCACCAACGCCATCAACTGGCGCGCCGACTATGTGCTGACGCTCAACGCCCGCGATGACCGCGCCGATCTTTCGGGATGGGTCACCATCGACAACAAGAGCGGGGCCGTCTACTCCAACGCCACCTTGAAGCTGGTGGCCGGGGACGTCAACCGCGTGCGGGACGAGCAGGAGCTTCGCACACGGATTCTCGCCAAAGAAGCCGCCGCGCCCAAGGCGGCGGCGCCCCAGTTCAAGGAGGAGGAATTTTTCGAATACCACATTTACACGCTGCAACGACCGTCCACCCTCAAGAACAACCAGACCAAGCAGATCAGTCTCGTCACCGCCGACCAAGTACCCGTCAAGAAGGAGCTCGTCTATTTCGGTGCGCGCCAGTATTACCAGAGCCGTTACGGCGAGGCGGTCTCAAACCAGAAAATCAACGTGATCGTCGAGCTGCAGAACAAGAAAGAAAACAACCTCGGCATCCCCCTGCCCAAAGGCGTGGTCCGCGTCTACAAACAGGATGCGGAGGGCAGCCTGCAGTTTGTCGGCGAGGATTCCATCGACCACACCCCGAAGGACGAAAAAATCCGGATCAAGATGGGAAACGCTTTCGACGTGGTGGGCGGCCGCAAACAGACGGACTGGAAGAAACTAACCGCGGACACCTACGAAGCCGCTTTCGAGATCTCCGTCCGAAATCACAAGAAAGAAGACGTGGTCGTAAAAGTCGTGGAACCCATCCCCGGCGCCTGGACCATGATCGGTTCTTCCCACGAGTACAAGAAAACCAATGCCCACATGGCCGAATTCATACTGACGGTCCCCAAGGACAAGGAAGTAAAAATGACCTACAGCGTCAAGATGCGGTTCTGATGACAAAAAAGTGCAGGCGCCCTCTCTATTCGTGAAAAAAGCCGATGGGCATGTCACGCGAGTTTCCCGCATCGGATTAACATTCGGAATATCAAAGTCAAGCCAGAAACCGCCGATGGCTTCTCGTAAGGCACGAAGATGTGGACGAAGTGATGACCTTTATAGAGTGTTACCAAACGCAAAGTTAAGCAGCGTTGAAACAACGTCCCCATCAGCCCACATGTCTGTCCCCTAAACACTTACTCTCACAAGGGAGACTGAGTATGAAATGGCGCACCGTCGAAGAAATGTCAGCCTTGGCGCCTCTTCCAGATGGCTACACCTACGAACGCCTCAACCGGTCCGGAATTCTTGCTCTCATTGCGGCGATCAAGGTCTGGCATCCGGACATTTCTGTCGGGGCCGCTAGTTGCTATTTGCGCGAAGACTTCTACACGCAAAAGGTATTTCTTGAGGGTGAGGCCGAGAGGGACATTTGCGTGCTCCTGTTCAAATTCAATGATGAACTGGTCGGCATTTGGTCCTTTGAGCAGGAGCCGGACGCATTGGCCCTATATCACCGCCTAATGATTGTGGCCCCGGCACATCGCGGCTCAAAGGTGGCTGGTAACGCCATGGTGGGCACGGAGCGTATGGGGCTGGCAATGGGGGCGGAATTCATGTACGTCTTGGCAACGTTGAAGATTCCCAACATGCAACTCGCGCTGGAGCGAGCGGGCTATCAACTGGTCGGATTTGCCCCCGGCTATGACAGAGAGGTAGTCGCAGCCGGTGTTGTGAAGCGCGTGTATGAGGCAGTCTACGCAAAAGTGCTGGTGCCAGAGCACGGTCTTCACCGCCCCGACCCAAAGAACCTAACGCCAAAGACCAAGGCTCTATTCGACCTCTTGTTTCCCGTTTGAGCGCAGAGTTGACGTGATTAAGTGAATGGGTCTTGCTTTAAGGCTTTATTTGTAGACCTTGTTCCGAGTCTACGTTATGGCCACTGACCACTGGTAGGAGGCCTTAACCGACAGCAGTCGGATTTTGACTGACTTTCAGGGAGGCATTGCATCTTCGTCCAGGCCAGAAAATGCAGGTAATGGTATATGCCGGACGTGTCGAGCTTATACCGGAACGCGATATCAAAGAACTCCGTGGATTCCTAAAGGGCATCAATACGGAATTCAAACGAGAAGAAGATAGATGTGAAGTATTTCCCCAAAGAAATAAAAATGGCCAACCAATCAATCCACCGGACCCTCGTTCCTCTGGCCGGTGATCTTTTCGTTAGCCCTCAGAGCTATGGAATCGGACGCACTCGTAAGCTACGCTGACCTTCTGGAAGCCTTCGAATGGGTCAGCTCAAGCGCCCCAATGGAGAACTCCGCCTTCGTATCACGGAAGACCGGCGCCACGCATTGGGCATCCGTGCTCATGGAGCTCGAAGACGAACTCCCTGAAGACATCGAGGACGGTAGCATCTATGTCGCAGTCCCACACAAGCGGGATCTCTATCTCGGGAAGAATCTGGCTCTGAACTTCATGGGCGAAAAGCTGCCTGAGTCATGCGACACAGTGGCCACCTTCTTCCGTCACCGTGGCGCATACGGCCGCTTCAAGGATCTCCTCGAACGAAAAGGCATGCGGAAGCCCGCTGCGGGCGAAGACGGTGAGCATCGCCCGGTTTCACGCATACGCGCCGCCCCACAACTCCTCGAGAAATTCCTTGTACGGCAGGACGATCACATCGCCGATCCGGCGGCGGCGCGGCTCCATGCTGACACACAAATAGCGCTTCAACTTTTTTTCTTCGGATAGGGCATTCAGTGATTTCAGGTCGACCGGAGACAGATTCTGCTTGGCCTTGACCTCGATCGCCGTGTGGCCGCCGATGATGAAATCGACCTCGAACCCCGAGGTGGACCGCCAGTAGGAGAGCGGCTCCTCGGTCACATAGTCTCGGTAGCAGATGAGTTCGTGCATCAGGTAGGTCTCGAATGCTTCCCCGAACTCGGGTGTGCGCGGGCGGAACTCCCGACCCTGCAGTGTGGCCAAGATGCCGACGTCGAAAAAATAGTATTTGGACGAGGCGATCGGCTTGCGCTTTTTGGACTGGCGCCAAGCCGGAAGCTCATGTAGGAGGAGGGTGTCTTTCAGGATGTCGAAATATTCATAAACGGTTGTTCGGGCTACCTGAGCGTCGTTGGCCACGTTTGTGAAATTGACGATCGTGGCGTTGCAGAACGCCGCAACGCCAAGGAAACGGCTGAAGGCCGGAATGTTTCGCGCAGCGCCTTCCGCCACGATTTCCTGCTGCAGGTACGTTCCGGCATAGGCCTTCAGATCTGCGCCGGGATTGTCTGAAAAATAGATGGAAGGCAGAAGCCCGGATTCAGTGACCCGATTGAGATCAAAACCGCCTTTCAGTTCCCGGTAGGTTAACGGATGCAGGTGGCGGGTGCGGGCGCGGCCCCCCAGAAGGTTGACCCCGCCGCGGCGCAGTTTGCGCGCGCTCGAGCCGGTGAGAAGAAACCGGATGCCGCGCTCCTCGATAAGCCGGTGCACCTCGTTCAACAGCCCGGGTATGCGCTGGATTTCATCGATCACAACGATGCGGTCCAACGACGACACTTCCTCGGCGATTCGCCCCGGGTTCTGGCTCAGCGCCAGATAGGTCGATGAATCAAGGAGATCGTAAAACCGCGCATTCTTGAGCATGCGACGGGCCAGAAACGTCTTGCCAGTCTGGCGGGGTCCGAACAGGAAGTGAGATTTTTGACGCAGGAGCTCTTCCAGGTTCAGCAGACGCGGGACCGCCGGAAATGTTTCATTGGCTTTTATATGTGTCGTGCCCATGGTCATATTACATGCCATATGACGACAAACATGTCAATAAAAAGCCTGCATGGGGTGCGGCTTTCGGGCGTGTTGATTTCTTTGTAAAGGTGTGGTTCTCTTGATTAGCGACGCTCGGATGCGCTGGTGTCCTTCCCCACCCCTCAAGGAGGAGAAAAATGGACGAATCGGCCCCCAAGAGTTCTCACCGGCAGATGAAGTTCTACAAGATTTTTTTTGCGCTCCTCATCCTGCTGGCGCTCGGCGGCGTCGGGCTCACCGATGTCAATCCCGCCCGCAGCCATTTGTACTGGCTGTCGCTGGTGCCGGTGTTTGCCTGCGCTTGCCTGCTGCTCGAATGGCTGGGCTTTCGCGGCAAGGGCCTGAAGTGGACTCACGTGTTGAGGACTCAGCTGTTGTTGTGGCTGAGCCTGGCCGTGGGGGTGCTGCTGATCTACATGCTCCTGCACTCCGGGCGTCTGAACAGCGAGAACACGGGGCTGATCATCCTGCTCATGCTCGCCATGACGACCTTTGCCGCCGGGGTGCAACTCGGCCCCCTGGTCATGCTGTTGGGGTGTTTTCTCGGGCTATCGCTGGTGCTGGCGGCCTACGTTAAAAGCTACGTCTGGCTGATCATGATCGGTGTCGCGGTTGCGATGGCGGTGCTGTTCTATGTGTTCAGACGCCGCAGCGCGGCGTGAGGCCGGGCTGATGGAAACAACCATCCGGCCGATCCAGGGCCGGGAGGAAATCGATGTCTGCGCGCGCATGATGGCCGGCTCCGAGCCGTGGATCACCCTGCAGCGGGACTATGACGCCTCGGCGCAAACGCTCACCTCCCCCGGAAAGGAGGTGTACGTCGCAGCCGACGGCAGCCAAATCCTGGGCTTCATCATCCTCAACATGCAGGGCGGCTTCACCGGCTACATCCAGTCGATCGGCGTCGCCCCGGAATGGCGCAGCCGGGGCATCGGCCGACGGCTGGTCGCGTATGCCGAGGAGCGGATCTTCCGAGAAGCGCCCAACGTGTTCATCTGCGTCTCCTCCTTCAACGCCGGCGCCCAGCGCTTCTACCGCAGCCTGGGCTACGAGGCCATCGGCGAGCTCTCGGATTTCGTCGTGCGCGGCCATTCCGAGATCCTGCTGCGAAAGACCATCGCCCCCTGGCGGGAGTTCAAAAAACGCTCTGTCTGATCGTTTCCTCCCCAAAATCCAATCCGATCCCTCGAACATGACATTTTGATCATCTGCGGGTCAGCTTGCGGTGATGTGGGTCCGTTACTATGATATAGCAACTCAGGTAGACAGGCTGAAGGCAGATAGACTGAAAGAAAAGAAATGCGCAATCACACAAAGCCGACATCGTTTGGATACATTGGCAGGTGGCTGTGTCTATGGAATATCGATATTGCCCTTCAGTCTTCGGTCTTCAGCCTAAACACCATTGCCTAACCCAAGGAGATTTGAGCATGCGGAAACGTTTCACGAAAATGCTGGCGGCAGGAGCCGTCGTCCTCGTTCTGACCGGTTTCATCTGGGGCTACAGCCGGATCGATGCCGCGGAAAGCGCGCCGGCCGATTCCAAGTATCAGATGGTGGTCCCGAACTTTTCGGCCCTGGCCAAGCAGGCCCAGCCCGGGGTGGTGAACATCCGGACGGTGAAAACCCTCAAGGGCGGCGGCCCGGTGTTTCGCCACTTCTTCGGACCGTTCGAGAAACGGGACCCCAACAACCCATTCGGCGAGGGCATGCCGGGGCGTGAGCAGAAACAGCGCAGCCTGGGCTCCGGGTTCATCATGGACGCGGAGGGGTTCATCATCACCAACAACCATGTCGTCGAAGACGCCGACCAGATCAAGGTACGCCTCTTCGACGAACGCGAGTTCGATGCCAAGGTGATCGGCCGCGACGCCAAGACCGATCTGGCCCTGATCAAGATCGAGGGTGCGACCGGCCTCAACCCCTTGAAGCTGGGCGACTCTGAAAAAGCCGAGGTCGGCAGCTGGGTCATTGCCGTCGGCAGCCCCTTCGGCCTGGAGCAGACGGTCACGGCGGGCATCGTCAGCGCCAAGGGCCGTTTCATCGGGGCCGGCCCCTACGATGATTTCATCCAGACCGACGCCTCCATCAATCCGGGCAACAGCGGCGGCCCGCTGCTCAACATGAGCGGCGAGGTGATCGGCATCAACACGGCCATCGTCGCCCAGGGCCAGGGCATCGGCTTCGCCATCCCGGTCAACCTGGCGCGCAACATCGTGGCCCAGCTCAAGGAGCACGGCGGCGTCACCCGCGCCTGGATGGGTGTCGGCATCCAGGACCTGACCCCCGAACTGGCCGAGTACTACGGCCTCAAGAGCCAGAAGGGCGTGCTCGTGACCCAGGTGTTCCCGGACAACCCGGCGGACAAGGCCGGCATCAAGGCCAAGGACGTGATCGTGGCGGTGGACGGCAAGGCGGTGGCCACCGGCCGCGAGCTCTCCTCGGCCGTGGCGGGCCTGCCGATCGGCAAAGCGGTGCCGGTGAAGCTGTTCCGGGACGGCAAGGAGATGACCGTTACGGTGCAGCTGACCGAGCGCAAGGAGATGGAGACCGTGGCCCAGGGCGGGCAGGCGCCGGAGTCCGATGAACTCGGCATCCGGGCGGCGGACCTCAGCCCCGAAACCGCCAAGCGTTTCGGCGTGGACGAAAAGGAGAAGGGCGTCCTGGTAGTGGCCGTGCGGTCCGGCAGCAAGGCGGATCAGGCCGGCCTGCAGCAGGCCGACATCGTCAAGGAGGTCAACCGGGTTCCGGTGCAGACGGTGGCCGAGATGAAAAGCCAGCTCGGCAAGGCCAAGGCCGGTGAACAGTTGCAGCTCCTCGTGAAACGCGGGGACTCCGGCTTCATCGTGTTGAAAATTACGAAGTGATTTCCGACCAGGGCGGCACGCCAGGATCTTCCGGCGTGCCGCCGTTTTTGCGTGATCTCAAAAAAATCGCGGCAGGATGCCGCTCCCACAAATATTTTCCCTGGACCCTCTGCCGCTTATGCTCACCCCACCCACTGCGCCTCTTCCTCGAAAAAGCGCGCAACGATATCGAGGTATCGCGGCAGCTGGAAGGTGTGGTAGATGCGTTTTTCGAACACAGCGCCGTTTTTGAAACCCACCGCGAAGTACTTCCAGAACCCCTTCATCCGGTCCAGCAGGTGTCCGGGGCCGCTGAGCAGTGCCTGGTAGCGGCCAAACAGGTCCGTGTAGAATGCCTGGAATGGGGCGATCTTGTCGGGGATGTCGTCCTTGCCGGACTTGATGATGCCCGGCAGAAAGGGCCTGGACAGGGCCCCGCGGCCGATCATCCATGAGTCGACCTGCGGGAAGCGGGTCGAGAGTTCCCGGAAGCCTTTCAGGTCGGTGATGTCCCCGTTGTAGACGACCGGGTGCCGGCACTGCGCAAGGCAGGCCGCAAACGCGTCGAGATCCGGCCGGCCCCCGTACAATTGCCGGGCCGTGCGCGGGTGGATGGTGATCTCCTTCAGGGGGTAGCGGTTGAGGATGGGCAGCAGCTTCACGATCTCATCCGGCGTGTTGCGTCCCAAACGCAGCTTAATGGATAGCCGTCCGGGGATGGCGGCCACGGTCTTGTCCAGGAACTCGTCCACCTGCCCGGGAAAGGGCAGCAGCCCCGAGCCGCGACGCTTCTTGGTCACCGGCCGAAACGGGCAGCCCAGGTTCCAGTTCACGTCCGGGTAGCCCATGTCGAAAAGGTGCCGGGCCAGGAAGCTGAAATCATCGGCGCTGTTGCCCAGGATCTGGGGCTCGATCGGCATGCGCGCGTTCTGGTGCGGCAGGAGATCCCGGACGTGCCGGTCGGTGAGCCGGTCGGCAGCGACCGTGGTGACGAAAGGGGCGAGCGCACTGTCGAAGCCGTCGAAGTGCTCGGCAAAGGTATTGCGGAAGACCACGTCCGTAAGGCCTTTTAAAGGGGCAAGGATCAGTCTGGGTTTCGGGTGCTCGGATGTCATGCCGCAACTATAGCGGCGGGAATGCCTCAAGTAAAGACGCACAACTACTCAGGTTGATAGACTGAAGGCTGAAGACTGGAGGCTTTCAGGGGCAACCCCTGCGTGATCACACAAGAATTCGGGCAGTTGAATCGGCTAAGGGGGTTGGGGGGATTCGGGAAGCGGTTTGCTTGGAAGCAGGTTATGGCGCGCGACGCCATCCTAATCGGTAATGAAGGCCCCCTGTGGGATGGGAGTGGCTTCCATCCACGATCATCGCGGTCCGCCGCGGCGGACTCCCACAGAAAAAAACAACTTCAGTGGAAGGTAACGACATGCGCGATCATTATTACCCTTCAGCCTTCAGCCTAACCACCTGAGAGCTATAAAGCCGCTTGAAACCATGGCGGGAAGCCGCTCCCGCAGCATGCATCCCGCCGGGTCCCGGTTTGCACCTGCGTTGGAAATGCAGTATGAGTCCGTCGATATGAAAGCGGAAAGTGAGCAATACGTTTCAAACGAGGCGGAGCGTTGGTCCGCGCTCGTCGTTGCCTCGCTGGGCTCCTTCCTGACGCCCTTCATGCTGTCGTCGATCAACATCGCCCTGCCGACGATCGGCCAGGAGTTTGAGACCGATGCCGTGCTCCTGAGCTGGGTGGCGACCTCCTACCTGCTGGCGGCCGCCGTGTCGCTGGTGCCGTTCGGGAAGCTCGCCGACATTCACGGCCGCAAAAAAGTCCAGCTGTGGGGCATGGTGATCTTCGCGCTGACCTCCTTTCTGGCGGGGTTGTCGTGGTCGGCGGAGTCCTTGATTTTTTTCCGCGTCTTCCAGGGCGTGGGGATCGCCATGATCTTCGCGACAGGCATCGCCATCCTGACCTCGGTCTTCCCCCTCGCCGAGCGCGGGCGGGTGATCGGGATCACCGTGGCCGCGGTCTACTCCGGGCTTGCCTGCGGGCCGTTCGTCGGCGGCTGGTTGACCCAGCACCTGGGCTGGCGCAGTATCTTCCTGATCAACGCGCCCATGGGGCTCTCCGTGATCGTGCTGATCCTCTGGAAGCTCAAGGGCGAGTGGGCCGGCGCGCGCGGGGAGTCCTTCGACATCATCGGTTCGCTGATCTACGGGCTGGCGGTGGTCGCCTTCATGGTCGGGGCATCGGGCCTGCCGGACCTCTGGAGCGCGGCATTGGCCCTGGGCGGCATAGCCGCCATGGGCGTGTTCGCGTGGTGGGAGACCCGGGTTGCGCAGCCGGTGTTCGAAGTGCGGCTGTTCACCCGCAACCGGGTGTTTGCCTTCTCATGCCTGGCGGCCCTCATCCATTACAGCGCCACCTTCGGGGTGACCTTCCTCATCAGCTTGTTTCTGCAGTACATCAAAGGCTTCGCGCCCCAGGACGCCGGCCTGATCATGATCGCCCAGCCGGTCATGATGACGCTTTTTTCGCCGTTTGCCGGCAAGCTCTCCGACCGTATCGAGCCGCGGGT
>Ga0105093_10000702_pt1 | contig 12706 bp, 16 predicted proteins | sample PPLLak3March2015_2_FD_79111 | JGI IMG/M metagenome (GOLD analysis project Ga0105093, IMG submission 79111) | Freshwater sediment microbial communities from Prairie Pothole Lake near Jamestown, North Dakota, USA - PPLs Lake P8 Core (3) Depth... | ecosystem: Environmental > Aquatic > Freshwater >... | reverse complement strand
GGTTGCCATATCTGCGCCGATGTGTGTCCGACCGGCTACATCCAGATGGGATTGGGTGAGTGATGAAGCTGTTTGCATCCCTGTTGCTCTGCCTATTCATCCCTGCTGCGCTAGCTGCGGAAGTGACCGGGCCCAAGCTGGATATCGGCAAGGGTGGGCAGTGCGTGGAAGACACTCAGTGGATGCGCAAGAACCACCCTAACCTGCTCAATCATCAGCGTGACGAAACGGTACACAAGGGTGTGCGTGACACAAAGCACAGCTTGAAGGGCTGTATTGAATGCCACGCCAGCACGCAGGACAATAGCGTGACTGCGCGCAAGGACAGCTTTTGTGTGGCTTGCCATAGTTACGAAGCGGTAAAGATTGATTGCTTCGAGTGCCACTCGGACAAGCGCCAAAGCGCTTGGTTGCAGAGGAACGCGAAATGAATATCAACGATCTTCGTCGCAGAAATTTTCTGAAGACCTCCATTGGTACGGCAGCGGTAGCAATCGCTCCCGGCTTTCTTCTCTTCGATATTGCCCATGGCAAAGCGCAAGCCGTCAGCGGCAAGGTGCGCTGGGGAATGCTGATCGACACGGCTCAATGCCAGGAAGGCTGCAGCGATTGTGTCACCGCCTGCAACAAGGAAAACGGCCTTTCGGGTGGCACCAGCGCAACCGATTCGCAATGGATCCGCAAGGTTGAGATCAAGGACATCAGCAGCGGCCGAAAGGTTTCGCTGCCAATGATGTGCCAGCATTGCGAGCACCCGCCCTGCGTGGATGTTTGTCCAACCAATGCATCGTTCAAACGCGCCGACGGCATCGTTCTTGTCGACCGTCACCGCTGCATTGGCTGCCGCTACTGCATGATGGCCTGTCCGTACAAGGCGCGCTCTTTCGTGCATGAGCCGCTAACCGACCAAAATCCGGATGTGCCGCGTGGCAAGGGCACCGTCGAAAGCTGTACGTTATGTGTCCACCGCATCGACAAAGGGCAGCAGCCAGCCTGCGTCGAATCCTGTACGAACAAGGCGATACTTTTTGGTGATTTGAACAACCCGGACAGTGAGATCGCAAAGAAGATTCGCACGGTGGCAAGCGTCCAGGTGCGAGCGAGCCTTGGACTCAACACCGGCGTCCGATATCAGGGAATATAAATGAGCGGCTATTCTCCTCTGTACCTCAGAAGTCGCCTGTATTACGTTCTCCTGGCGGCGAGCGGATTGGTGGCGCTGGCAGGCATGTTCGCCGTGTACCTGATGGAACATCATGGTCACATCATCACCGGCATGAACAATCAGGTTGTTTGGGGCCTTCCGCACGTGTTCGCAATCTTCCTGATTGTTGCGGCGTCTGGTGTGCTCAATGTCGCATCGATTGGTTCGGTGTTTGGCAAGGCCATGTACAAAGCGCGGGCGCCGATGGCCAGTCTGCTTTCGGTCGCCATGCTGGCCGGCGGCTTGGCAGTCTTGATGCTGGATCTGGGGCGCCCCGACCGCCTGATAGTGGCTGCCACCAATATCAACCTCACTTCGGTATTCGCGTGGAACGTGGTTCTGTATACCGGCATGTTCTCGTTGATCATCATCTATCTCTGGACAATGATGGAGCGGCGCATGAACGGGTGGAACAAGCCCGCCGGTTTAGCCGTGTTTGTCTGGCGCTTCATTCTAACGACCGGAACGGGCTTGATATTTGCGTTCCTCACTGCGCGCCAAGCCTATGGCTCCGCGATACTTCCGCCGATGTTCATCGTGCTGTCGTTTGCCTGGGGACTGGCTGTGTTTCACCTGGTACAGGCGGCAACCTATGCGTGGAACGAAAGGCAGCATGATCCGGCGGTCATAGAACGTACCAAGCACCTGCTTGGCATCTTCGTCATCGGCTCCCTCTATCTGGTTGCGGTTTACCATCTAACCAATTTGTATTTCGCTCAGCAAGTCGGCTTCGTGCGCTTCATACTGATCGAGGGCGGGATTTATCCGGCTTTGTTCTGGCTCGGTTATATCGTGGTTGGCAATCTCGTACCCTTGGGTCTGATCTATTGGCCGGGACGCAAGACCAACTGTGTGGCCGCATCCGTGCTGGTCATCGTCGGCGCGTTCGCCTTGCTCTATGTTTTCATCATCGGCGGTCAGGCATATCCCCTCGATATTTTCCCGGGGTTTGCCGCCAGCAGCAGTTTCGGCGATGGCCAAATAGCCTCTTACAGCCCTTCCATATATGAATTCTTGCTTGGCTTCGGCGGGCTTGCCATTGCGTTCATCCTTACCGCCGTGGGCGTTCACATCTTCAACTTCATGCCGCAGGATTGACGCTGCATCGCTGCAAAAACGAGTTGAAAGGCTGCCATGAACCGTATGCTTATTTCGGCAGCTCACAAGTCCTCTGGCAAGACCATGGTCAGCATCGGCCTTTGCGCGGCTCTCAAGTCGCGTGGTCATGCTGTTCAGCCGTTCAAAAAAGGGCCGGATTACATCGATCCGATGTGGCTTTCGCTGGCCGCCGGACATCCTTGCCGGAACCTCGATCTGTACCTGATGGACACGCCGGACGTCGTCGACACTTTCGCACGCCATGCCTCTGAGGTAAATCTGGTCGAAGGCAACAAAGGGCTATACGACGGCTTGTCCCTCGATGGCAGCAACAGCAATGCCGCCCTGGCGAAACTTCTCGATTTGCCGGTATTTCTGGTCATCGACGCGCGTGGCATGACGCGCGGCATCGCCCCGCTGATTCTTGGCTACCAGGCATTCGACAAGGACATCCAGATCGCCGGCGTGATTCTCAACCAGCTTGGTGGCAGCCGTCACGAATCCAAGTTGCGGGAAGTGATCGAGCATTACACCGACGTGCCGGTAGTGGGTGCGATCCAGTACGACGATCGCCTCAGTATTATCGAACGCCATCTTGGCTTGATGCCGAGCAATGAATCCATCGCTGCGGCTGCAAAGGTCAAGCAGATCGGCGATGCCATTGCCGAGCAGGTCGATCTGGACAAATTGCTGACTCTGTCAGAAAAGCAGCAAGCGCCCGGGCCCGCCAAGGCTTGCATCTTTCCGCCAAGCGTTGGCGGTAAGAAGCTACGCATCGGCATCGCGCGTGATCGGGCCTTCGGGTTCTACTACGCTGACGACCTGGATGCGTTGGAGGCAGCCGGTGCGACACTCGTGCCATTCGACACGCTCAACGATCCACACCTTCCGGAGGTTGATGCCCTTTATATCGGCGGCGGTTTCCCGGAGGCTTGTGCCATTGAACTGGAAGCCAACACTACGTTGCGCAGCGAGATCAGGCAGGTGATCGACAAGGGAATGCCGGTCTATGCCGAGTGCGGTGGCATGATGTATCTTTCGCGCAGCATTGCCTTCAAGGGGCGCAACTACGAAATGGTCGGCGCGATTCCCGGTGACGTAAAGATGCATGCCAAACCAGTGGGTCGCGGTTACGTTCATCTGAGGGAAGATCCCGAGCATCCGTGGCCACGCCAGGATTCACCGGCAACGCAGATCCGGGCGCACGAGTTTCATTACTCCAGCCTTGAAAATCTTCCCCCAGACCTGCATTTTGCTTACCACGTCGAGCGTGGTCACGGCATAACCGGTCAGCGCGATGGCCTGATCCTGAATAACCTGCTGGCCTCGTACACGCACCTGCGGACCATTGGCAGTTGTAACTGGGCGTCCCGCTTCGTTGCATTCATCCGGCGGCAGATAGAATAAATACAGCAACCAAATCCGCAACATTTACTCGAAGCACACTCATTCAATCAGAGAACAATATGACTCACGATCTATATTTATCCGCCATTGCGGCTTTCGACCAGGCCAACGGGGAAGATTCGAACAAGGACACGCACGATGGCAAGGAATACCCGAAGGAATTGCTGTACGCAATCCGCATGGGTGATATGCAGGAACGCTACGTACCAGAAGCATCAGAAGCAGTGAAACTCGCGGTACGCGCCCAGCATATCCAGCGCTGGAAGATTCAGCGCAATGAATTCCCGATGGATCGCCAAGGCTACCTGCAATGGCGCACCAAACTCTATAAGTTTCACGCCGAGACCGCCGCCGGCCTCATGCGGGGGGTGGGCTACGACAGTGAAATGACCGAGCGCGTCATGAACATCGTCAGCAAGAAAGGGCTCAAGGTCAATGCTGAAACGCAATTGATGGAAGACGTCGCCGACCTCGTATTCATCGAACACTACATGGCCGAGTTTGCTTCCAAGCACCCTGAATACAGCGAAGAAAAATGGATACAGATCATCAGGAAGACCTGGCAGAAGATGTCGCCGCGCGCCCATGAGTTTGCGCTATCCGGCAAGATCAAGCTGCCGGAAGCGCTGGTGCCGTTGATCCTCAAGGCGGTTCAAGTCTGATGGACTACCTACCGGCATTTCACAATGTCAGGGGCAAGCTGTGCCTGGTGGTAGGCGGCGGCGAGATTGCCACGCGCAAGGCTGGCGTGTTGCTCGAGGCTGGTGCGACGGTGCGCGTCGTGGCGCCCGAGATCGAACCTGACTTGGCAAGTCAGCCCGGTGTCGAGCCCATCGTCGCGCGTTTCGAGCCGCAGCATCTGGAGGGGGCGGTGATGGTCATCGCCGCCACCAACGACCGCGAGGTGAATCGTCAGGTTTCCGAGCTGGCCCAGTCGCACAAATTGCCGGTTAACGTGGTGGACGACCCGGAACTGTGCAGTTTCATCATGCCCGCCATCCTGGATCGTTCGCCGCTGATGGTAGCGTTCTCTAGCGGTGGCGGCTCTCCGGTGCTGACGCGCATGATGCGCGGCAAGCTGGAGACGGTTATCCCGCAGAACTACAGCCGCCTGGCCGCGTTCGCGGTACGTTTCCGCGAACTGGTCAAGGAGGTTGTCAGCAACCCGCCCAAGCGCCGCATCTTTTGGGAGAACGCCCTCGATGGCGTGGTCGCCGAGCGTGTCTTGGCCGGTGACGAGGAAGGTGCCGAAGCCCTGCTCAAGCAGATGCTGGCGAGCGAGGACAATGTCCTTGGCGGAGAGGTCTACCTGGTCGGCGCCGGCCCGGGCGACCCCGACCTGCTGACCTTCCGCGCCCTGCGCCTGATGCAGAAGGCCGATGTCGTGGTCTACGACAATCTGGTATCGAAAACCATCGTCGACATGACGCGGCGTGATGCGCAGCGCATCTTCGTCGGCAAGAAGCGCGCCGACCACACCATGCGTCAGGAGGAAATCAACGCCCTGCTCGTCCGCCTGGCCAAGGAAGGCAAGCGCGTGGTCCGCCTCAAGGGCGGCGACCCCTTTATTTTCGGGCGCGGCGGCGAGGAGATCGAGACCCTGGCGAGCGAAGGCATTCCCTTCCAGGTCGTTCCCGGGATCACTGCCGCGTCGGGCGTCGCCTCATACGCCGGCATCCCGCTGACACATCGCGATCACGCCCAGTCCTGCCTGTTCGTCACCGGCCACCTCAAGGATGGCACGATGAACCTCGACTGGGAGGCGCTGGCCCGCCCCCGCCAGACGGTGGTCGTCTACATGGGCCTGCACGGCCTCGACATCCTGTGCGCCGAACTTGTCAAACATGGCATGCCGGACACCACCCCGATCGCCATCGTGCAACAAGGCACCACACTGAACCAGCGCGTCATTATCGGTACGCTGGCGACATTGCCCGGCATTGCCGAAAGGGAGAAACCACAGGCGCCGACACTCATAATCGTCGGTGGCGTGGTGACATTGCACGATAAACTGACGTGGTTCCATCCGCAAAAATCCTGAATCCATACCCGTAGTTCAACGTAACGCAAGGAGACACAAAAAAATGAAATTCATCAACACACTTCTGTCGGCATTGCCATTGTTGATCGCACTCAACGTGCAGGCTGCTGCAGACGACATACTCAAACCCTTCGTGCTCGGCTCGAAGGGTGCCGGCACCGTTGCAGAAAAAACCGAGCAGGCCAAATCCGCGCTGACCGGCGCCGGATTCAGCGTAGTCGGAAATTATTCGCCTTATGCGGATGCGCAAATTCTGATCGTTACCAGCGACGAACTGAAAAAGAACGCCGCGGCGTCCGAGCATGGCGGATTCGGTGCCATACAACGGGTATCGATCACCAAGGTGAACAACGACGTGCAGGTGAGCTACACCAATCCGGTTTACATGGCGAATGCATACCGCATGAAAGGCGACCTCAGCGGCACCGCCACGGCTCTGGCAGGCGCATTGGGCAAGGTGGAAGAGTTCGGTGCGAAAGGCATGACGGCGGCCAAGGCCCGGAAATACAACTACATGATCGGCATGGAGCACTTCAACGAACCCAGCCTGCTCGCCGAATATGGCAGTTATGAAGAGGCGGTCAAAGCAGTCGATGCAAAGCTGACAAGCAACAAGAACGGCGTAACCAAAGTATATCGCGTGGACGTTCCAGGCAAGAAGGAGAGCGTGTTCGGCGTGGCGATGAAGGGCAGCGGGGACAGCAAAGCCATGGATGACCGCTTCGTCATGTCCGAGATCGATTTCCGCGATCTCAAATCAACCGCGCATCTGCCCTATGAGGTGCTGGTCTCCGGCAACAATGTTTATGCCCTCTATGCGCGCTATCGCATCGCGATCAACTTCCCGGACTTGAGCATGATGGGCAACAACAGTTTCATGAACATCATGGATACGCCGGAGGCTATTCGCGTCGTGCTACAAAAGACCGTGGAAAAATAGTCAACCTGGAGATGTGATGAATGCCCAACCAACTGACTGAAATCGTCAAGGCTGGAGACGTTGCCACAGCGCAACGTCTGTTTGCCGAAGGAGCGGATGTAAACGCTCGTGACGAAACCGGTGTGACCCTGCTGATGCTGGCTGCACATGCCGGCGACCTGCCGATGACCAACGCATTGATCGCGGCAGGTGCCGACGTGAATGCCAGCGAGGAACACGGCTGGACTGCACTGAGCAAATCCGTGTTCAACGCGGAACAGAATCGGGGATTCGCCGAGGTGACCCAGGTGCTGATCGATGCAGGTGCTGATATCGAGGCAGCCATCGGCTACGGTGTGCGGCCGCTGATGCTGGCGGCAGGCTACGGCGAAACCGCCGTGGTCGAGGTGCTCCTGAACGCCGGTGCCGACGTCCTGGCGCGCAACGAGGGCGGCTACACGGCGCTGATGATGGTAAAGCAGAAATTCTACGTGGACGTCATCAATCTGCTGCATGAGGCGGAGCAGAACGCGGGCGTCGACGAGGGGGGCTGCAGCACCAAGAATTCGCCGAATTCGAATGTCATCACCTTTTTGAAACGCCCCGCACCCTGAACAAGGCTGCCTGAAGAGAATCGAACGAGGCTTGCATGCAATATTTCATTTACCGTATAACCGAGCGTCCCATCAGGAATCTGGAAAAACTGGAGCAACACGAGAAATATGGCGCGGCATTGGCCAGGGTCAAGCAACTGCGCTCCGAACTTCCCGAGGGTTCGACCAAGATCGTCAGGATGATCCACGCCGAGACGGAATTGCATGCCGAGGATCTGCTCAATCAGATACGTGATCCGGCTCCGGAACTGGGTGACGACTAAGGCAGGGCAGTCCGGACACGCGCGCGATGGATGAGGGTGCCTTCCGGGAAATGCTCTCCGGGGTCGTTGCGCCATGCCCTTTCGAGCGATCCATCTTGCGCGGTTGCGCTGCATGCGTGCAATCCGAGAAAATACAGATTGCCGAGCGTGAACTGGTCAAATGCCGGAATATGGCAAGCCATTCAAGATGCATCGAACTCTATTCACATCTGCGCCGCAGCTTTTCTTTCGCCTTGGGAATATTGCGGGTAGACACTCCCCTGCCCCATGCCCAGGAAATGCGGGTTCAGTGCGGTGGCCTGAAAGGCTTGCAGCACACCCTGAATGGCAACACTGAAGTCGAGAACGTGGATGAATTGCTCGGAAATGCCCTGCGCCTGTGGGGCGAAATCGAAGATATCCCCTACTCGGATGTTGTGCACGCAGCCGCCACTGCGTATAAAGGACGCCATGGTTGATGGCAGCCACCCGCGACTTCGACCACAAATGCCGAAGCAGCCAGTGAGTAACGCCATGCCAACCCGACCGCCACAAGCCGGCAAAGCCCACTTCGCAAAGGAAATTCGATGAAACTTGATACCACCGCTCTCGAACAGCTGTTCAACAATGCCCGCACCCATAATGTCTGGCAGGAAAAGCCCGTTGCCGACAGCCTGCTCATCGAACTGCACGACCTGATGAAATGGGGGCCGACCAGCGCCAACTGCTGGCCGTTACGCACGGTCTTCGTCAAGTCGCCAGAAGCCAAGGCCCGCCTCGTCCCGCTGCTGATGGAAGGCAACCGGGAGAAGACAGCGGCGGCCCCCGTCACCGCCCTGCTCGGCATGGACATGGCCTTCTACGAAGAACTGCCGCGCCTCTTCCCGCACACCGACGCCAGATCGTGGTTCGTCGGCAACGATGCGCTGATCGCCGCGACCGCCTTCCGCAACAGCAGTCTGCAAGGCGCCTATTTCATGCTCGCCGCGCGCGCGCTCGGCCTTGACTGCGGTCCGATGTCCGGTTTCGATGCTGCCGCGGTCGACGCCGAATTCTTCGCCGGTACGCAGATCAAGAGCAACTTTATCTGCAGCCTCGGCTATGGCGATGCCGCTCAGCTATTCCCGCGCAGTCCCCGCCCGAGCTTTGCGGAAGTCTGCAAAATCGTCTGATTCAGACAAAGTAGTTGGTGCTGACGCAATCCAGATTCGTCACGTTCAGGGAAAGCCTTGATCCCCGCACCTTTTTCGGGCACCTGGAAAATCAGGTACTGAATCGCCCCGGCTCCAGTAGACACTCCGAAGCCTTAAACTTAGGCGCAAAAAGGAGGTGTCATGAGCAGCAAGCGTTACCCGGAAGAATTCAAGATTGAGGCGTTCAACCAAACCTCAATGCATTGACACCGCCGCACCTTCGCGCGGACTTGGCGAGATTTCAAATCGCTCTGGCAAATTCGAACAAAGCTATCGCTTTGCTTGTTGAGGCCTGGCCTGGGCAACTGAATATCGCGGACTTCAAGGGACAAACGCCCCTGATGCTGGTTGCCGGTGACGGTAATGACACTCTCACAAGCACATTCATCGCAGCTGGCGCTGACGTGAACGCCCAGGACTACATGGGCCGCACGGCACTGCACGCCGCGTTCACCAGTCGGTCCGAGCAATGCGTGACCGCTGTCCTCGCATCCAATCCTGATCTCCGAAAGACTACCGATTCGGACAAGCAAACGGTCCTGCATACCGCGGATCGGATGGGGCAACCAATGATCCTCAAGATGATGCCCGAACGAGATCCCGGCCTCAAGTTCATGGAAAACGCCCATGGCCAAACACCGCTGGCTTTGGTCGAGAATATTTTGGCCGACCTTTCAAAGTTCCAAACCGAGATGGCAAGGCATCATCGCCGCATTGGCACACAAGACGATTTCGAAGTGATTGGGGCAATACTGAAAGCCGACGAAACAATCCACTGAGCCTATGGACCACCCAGATCGCTCACCGCCTAACGGCGACTCGGGCCGACGACCGGCGCTCGGCATCAGCGGACGATCAACAGCATCAGGATGGATGACTCCAAGACTAAGAGCGGTCGTTGATTCGGGCTGCCTATGGATAAGAGGTTTGCGGCTTCCTCCATATGTGTGTTGGCGAACAGACCTTGCATCACGCCTTGGTTACTCTTGAATGGAATACAGGGAAGCTTGAAATGGCTACACCTGATTGCCAAGCCAAGCTTGGCCCGACCGGCTCTAAACAAAAAGGAATCACTGCCATGTCAAAAAGAGATGCGTATGTTGCAAAAATGAAGCTTCAACTCGATGAGTTGAATGCAAAGATGGCCGTACTGGAAGCGAAGGCAAAGGAAGCGAAGGCGGATGCGCGCGACAAGTACAACGAAGAATTGGGCAAGCTGCGTCATCAATCCAAACTTGCCGCCGCCAAGCTTGATGAGTTGAAAGCCAGCGGCGAGGACAAGTGGGAAGCCATGGTTGCCGAAACGGAGAAAATCCGCGACGCATTTATCCATTCGTTCAATTACTTCAAGTCTCAGTTGAAGGATTGACCGTCTGAAGGCTGAATCGCGGCTCGGTCCGGGCCGCATTCATATCGCGCTGCCCTGAACCTTGGCAGTGTCAGGATAGGCAGCCCTGCGTGGTTGCCTTTATTTCGTCATTTGGATGTGCCAACGCCCGGCTTCAATCTGATCTGTTCTAGTGCCCAACCGCAGACAGTCGCTGTTTGACCCTTATCAGCGGCTCACATTGCTTTAGTTCCGGACTTGTTCAAATGCCAACACAATCGCCGACCAGACACTCTGAACTACACCGGACGGAACGCATCGGCTGGCTTCGAGCGGCGGTGCTGGGCGCCAATGACGGGATCGTCTCCACCGCCAGTCTTGTCCTTGGGGTTGCCGCTGCTGGCGCGGATGCAAAGACCATCATGATCGCCGGCGTCGCCGGACTGGTTGCCGGGGCGTCATCGATGGCAGCCGGCGAGTATGTCTCTGTCAGTTCCCAGTCCGATACCGAGCGCGCCGACCTGGACCGCGAGCGACGCGAACTGGCGACCGATCCCCAGCATGAACTTGCAGAGATGACGGCGATTTATGTCGCGCGTGGCGTAACCCATGAAGTTGCCGCGGTGGTCGCCAAGCAACTGATGGCACATGACGCACTGGGGACGCATGCGCGCGAGGAATTGGGTATTTCCCATACGTCGACCGCAAGACCGCTGCAAGCGGCGCTGACCTCGGCGGCAACATTCTCGATTGGCGCCGCGCTGCCTCTCGTGGTGGTGTTGCTGGCGCCGGCATCAACCTTGGTCTGGGCGGTGGCAGGTAGCGCCCTGCTTTTTCTGGCGTTGCTGGGTTCGCTGGCTGCCGCTACAGGTGGCGCTCCCATACTTGCCGCCACCCTGCGGGTCAGCTTGTGGGGTGCTCTGGCGATGGCTGTCACAGCCGGCGTAGGGGCCTTGTTCGGGGTAAACGCCTGAGCCCATTGAGCGGTCCAACCGCTCTTTTCCGGCTCGATGATGTCGTTGGCCATCGCCTGGCAAATTCGCGCCTATGTGCGCCAGGGGACAGAGAGCAGAAGACTTTCTCCCTAAGCTGAACCCATCGGAGCCAATGGCAGTGCAATTTCGTACTGCAAGGAATGCGCGTAGTAATAGCATTGCACGCTTCCGGCGAAGAAATCCGCATGCCGTGCTGCGGCATCAGGATCAACATCGAGGAATCAATATGAACAAGCTCAATATCAATGCGATCGCACTCGCGGTCACCCTCGCTTTCAGTGCTGGCGCTATGGCTGAAGGCATGTCGAAAGTGGATTACAAGGCTGGCAAGGACAAGATCGCGGCCATGTACAAAACGGACAAGGCGGCCTGTAGTTCCCTGTCGGGCAATGCCAGCGATATCTGCAAGGCTGAGGCCAAGGGCAAGGAGAAAGTTGCGGCCGCGGAACTCGAGGCTAGCTACCAGCCGACGTCGAAGCACCGCTATCAGGCGCGAGTCGCCAAGGCGGACGCTGATTATGACGTTGCCAAGGAAAAATGCGACGACCTCTCCGGTAATACGAAGGATGTCTGCGTGAAGGAAGCCAAGGCTGCACAAACCGCTGCCATAGCTGATGCCAAGACGCAGATGAAGACTTCCGATGCCAACGCTACGGCTAAGGAGAAAACGACCGAGGCGCGCAGCGATGCCAGCGAGAAATCCGCCGATGCTCGCAAGGACGCCGCTGTCGACAAGACGGACGCGCAGTACGCGGTGGCGAAGGAAAAGTGCGACGCCTTTGCGGGTGCTGCCAAGGACAACTGCCTGATGCAGGCGAAAGCCCAGTTCGGCAAGTAGCAGGTTCCACCCGGCCAGAAATGGCCGGGATCGAAGTAAGTTGATTGAGAAAGAGGTAATCCCATGAAGACAATCCAGAGATCCGCACTCCTTGCCGTTACAGCAGCCATGTTGCTTGGCTTGGGCGGTTGTGCCGGCATGTCGCAGGGCGAAAATACCGCGATCGGTGCTGGCGCCGGCGCCGTCACCGGTGCCGTTCTGACCGGCGGCAGTGCAGCAGGAACCATCGGTGGCGCCGTTGTCGGCGGTGTCGTTGGCCATGAAGTCAGCAAATAAGGGCGAGTGATGGTCAACAGCGATGCGCCGGCCAACGTGGTTGGGGAATTGCTGCTGATCGCCTGGCGGATTCGCTTGCGGGCGATATCCATACAGTCTCTCCCATTCAGGACAATTTTCAGCAGGAGATGGAAATGATCAAATCAGGAAAAACCCTCAGTGTTCTTATGCTCGTGAGCGCCTTGTTCGTTGGCGTGTACGGATGTCAACCAAAGGAAGGCCCGGTCGAAAAGGCTGGCAAGGAAGTAGACAAGGCAGCCGCAACCGTCGGTCAGAAGATCGAGAAGGCCGGCGACAACATTCAGGATGCCGCCAAGGGTGAGAAGAAGTAGTCGCTGGAACTTAAAAAGGACATACGAAATGAAATTGATTCTGCTCGCCGTATTGCTGGTTGCTGCAACCGGCCCGTCGAACGCCAGCGACGTTGGCGTCTCGGTCAGTATCGGCCAACCCGGCTATTACGGCCAACTGGACATCGGCGGTTATCCCCCGCCCCAAGTCATTTATCGCCAGCCGCGAGTCGGCTATGACAGCCCGCCGATGTACTTGCGC
>Ga0105093_10000701_pt1 | contig 12715 bp, 11 predicted proteins | sample PPLLak3March2015_2_FD_79111 | JGI IMG/M metagenome (GOLD analysis project Ga0105093, IMG submission 79111) | Freshwater sediment microbial communities from Prairie Pothole Lake near Jamestown, North Dakota, USA - PPLs Lake P8 Core (3) Depth... | ecosystem: Environmental > Aquatic > Freshwater >... | reverse complement strand
GAGCCTGCTGGACAGCCTGCTGGGGGCCACGCTGCAGGTCGACTACCGCTGCCCGGCTTGCGGGTTGGAGACCGAGCAACACCCACGCCATGTTTGCGGCGCACACACCGAGCGCCAGAGAGGCTTGTCCTGGATGGAGAACGACATGGTCAACTTGCTGTGCTCCGTGGCTGGCGGGCTGGTCGCGATGGCCATTTGGAGCGTGGGGTGAGCCCGCGGATGGGCCGGCGGCGGCCGGTTCACGGACATGGCCAGCCTGTGCAGGACGAATTGAATCGAGGCCGTTGAGCGGAATTGTCGAGGAGGTTCTGATGGAGAGCAGCCCGCGGGATGACATTCGCCGCTTGCTGAAATCCTTTGGCGTCCAGGCCGATGAGATGATCCTGACCCATCTGGCCCGGCTGCCAGGTGAGCAGCCCCTGAGGATCCGTTTGGTGCTGGAGGATCTGACGGACTATGGCGGAGCAGAGCCTGGGCGCCGCCTGCATCTCGAGTTGGAAGGGACGATTGGACGCCTGTAGAACTGGGCGGACGGAAGGGGGATCTTCGGGGTGACGCCGGTCCCCGGGATGGGTTGGGGGCTCAGCGCCGGGGTGAGCCAGGCTTGAGGTGCGGGCCGCACTGGCGCGTCGCTCGGGCGGGAGGAGGCAGGGGCAATGACGGAACAAGCGGGAGCCAGGATTAACCGCAGGACGTTTGTGCAGTCGGCCGTCATTCTGCTGGCGCTGATGATGGTGGCCGGGATTCTGACGCGGGTCCTGCCGCCAGGCGTGTACGACCGACTAGGGGTCGGGGGCATCGAGGTTGTCGACCCCGACTCCTATCACCTGGTGGAAGCCCCGGACTACCCAATCTGGCGCTGGTTCACCGCGCCGATCGAGGTCCTGTTTGCCGCCGACAACTTGACGCTGATCACCATCATCCTGTTCATCCTGTTCGTCGGCGGGGCGTTCGCCGTGCTGGATCGCACGGGAGTTCTGCGGGGATCGGTCGCCGGGCTGGTCGCCCGGTTTGGCGGCAGGAAGTACATACTGCTCCTGGTGGTCTCCCTGTTCTTCATGCTGCTCGGGGCGATGTTCGGGATCTTCGAGGAGGTCATTCCCTTGATCCCGGTCATGATCGTCCTCTCGCTCTCCCTGGGTTGGGATTCGCTGGTCGGGCTGGGGATGGTAATCCTGGCGACCAACATGGGGTTCTCGGCGGCGATTGCCAACCCCTTCACCGTCGGAGTGGCACAACAGATCGCCGGGCTGCCGTTGTTCTCGGGCGTCGGTCTGCGGGTGGTGATCTTCCTGGTCATGTACGTTGTCTTTGCTGGGTTCCTGACGAAATACGCTCGGTGGATCGAGGCCGACCCCTCGCGGTCGCCGGTCCATTCATTCGATCAGAAGCTCCGTCACCTGACGGTCGAGGCCATCGACACCACTCGGCTTCCACCTCACCTTGGACGCGCCATTCGGTGGTTCTTGGTCTTCGTGCTGTTGATCCTGCTGGTGCTCATCGCGGGGCCCTTTGTTCCGGGTCTGTCGAGCGTGTCCTTGCCGATCGTCGGATTGCTGTTCTTGATCGGCGGGGTCGGTGCCGGCTGGGTCTCCGGGGCCGGGGGGCGGGCGACCTGGAAGGCGGTGGGCGAGGGGATCGCCGGGATCGCGCCCGGGATCGTCTTGATCCTGATGGCGGTCAGCGTCAAGCACATCGTCGAGCAAGGCATGATCCTCGATACGATCCTGCACGCCGCCTCGGAGCCATTTTCCACGGCCAGCCCGTACCTGGCGGTGCTGGCCGCCTTCCTGCTGGTGCTGGTGATGGAGGTTTTCGTCCCGTCGGGATCGGCCAAGGCCTTCCTGATGATGCCGATCCTGGTCCCGCTGGCAGATCTGATCGGCGTCACGCGCCAGACAATGGTGCTGGCCTACACCTTCGGCGATGGGTTCTCCAACATGATGTACCCGACCAATCCGGTGCTGCTGATCAGCCTCGGGCTGAGCGTGGCGAGCTACGGGGTGTGGATCCGCTGGACGGCGCGCCTGTGGCTGATCGTGCTGCTGCTGGCGGCGATCTTCCTGGGAATTGCCGTGGCGATCGGCTATGGACCGTACTAGGAGGCTGGCATGGAGATGCAGGCGCTGATCCCGGTGAGCTACCGTGCCTCGCGCGAACGGTTCCGAGACAACCTGGCGCAGGCGCGTTCGCGCTGGCCCGCGGCGTTGCATGCGGCCCGCCCGCTCGACGAGCATCCGGATCTGACCATCGACTGGATTCAGGCGGATGCCGCCCAGCAGCGGGAGCGCCTGTTCATTCTGACCACCGCCGAGCATGGAATTGAGGGCTATCTCGGCTCGGCCGTGATGCAGTTGTTCTGTGCCGAGTTCCTGTCGCGCCTGGACCCGACCACGGCGGGCGTGCTGCTGGTGCATGCCCTGAACCCGTGGGGGATGGAGAACCGCTGCCGGGCAAACAGCTCGAATGTGGACCTGAATCGCAACTTCGTGAGCGCCCCGGCGGATTTCGATCCGGCCTTCAACCCGGACTACTGGGCTTTGAGAAGCCTGCTCCTTCCGCGCGGTCGGGTTCAAGCGCCCTGGCGCGCCGCGACGGACTTCAGCCTGCGCCTGGCGCGCGGGTTGATCACCAAGGGCGAATCGCGAATCCAGCGCGGCCTGCTGCTCGGTCAGTACGCCGATCCACAAGGACTGTACTTCGGCGGCACGGGCCCGCAGGAAGAGACCCGGCACCTGCGCGACCTGGTGCTGCGCACAGCGGCCGGCTACCGCCAGGTGGTGTGGGTCGACGTGCACACCGGGTACGGTCCGAGCGACCGGATGACGCTGGTGCTCTCGGCGGCCGAAGCGGCGTCGGCGCAGCAACTGCGCTCGCGCCTGGGATACGCAACGCTGGCCAAGGCGGACGGGGGCGAGTTCTACGCCATGCGCGGGGACATGGTGGACTTCTTCTGCGAGCTGTTCGCTCGCGAGCGGCCGCAGACCGACTTCTTTGCCCTGGCGTTCGAGTTCGGCACGCTGGGCGAGAGCCTGCCGGCGCGCATTCGCAGCTTGCGAGCCGTCGTGCTGGAGAACCAGCTTCGTCAGCACGGCGCGGTCAGCCAGCAGGCGGAGGGCTGGGTGCGGGGCGAATTCTCGGACCTGTTTCTGCCGCGCCAGGCCGGATGGTATGTGCGGGCAGAGGCCGATACGCGGCAAGCCTTCGCCGGCATCCTGGGGGACGGGGGATTCCTCACCGGCGGCTGAGCGGCTGGCGGTTGCCTGAGGTCGATGCGTCGTTTACACTGAGCTGGGAAAGCTCGTAGTCAGCACGGGGAGACCAGCCATGCCATACCAGGACGTTGTCGGGGTGGTCCTCGGCGGCGGGCGCGGGGCGCGGCTGTGGCCGCTCACCAAGATGCGCGCCAAGCCGGCCGTGCCGATCGGCGGCAAGTACCGGCTGGTCGACGTGCCGATCAGCAACTGCCTGAATTCCGGCATCGACCGCATTGCTATCCTCACCCAGTTCAACTCGGTCTCCCTGCACCGTCACATCGCCCAGTCGTACAACTTCGATGTCTTCCACCAGGGCTGGGTGGAAATCCTGGCTGCCGAGCAAACCCTGACCAGCGCTGACTGGTATCAGGGCACGGCCGACGCCGTCCGGAAACAGTTGTTTGAGATTCGCGTCACGGGGGCCAAGGACATTCTGATCCTGGCCGGCGACCACCTGTACCGCATGGACTACGCCCCGCTGATCGAGCAGCACCGGCAGACTGGGGCGGATGTGACGGTGGCGGTGAAACCGATCTCCGCCACGGACGCCGGCCGTTTCGGTGTGCTGCGCATGGGCGATGACGGGCGCATCACCGACTTCGTCGAGAAACCTCAGGCGCCGGACGTGTTGCAGCGCTTTGTCAGCCGCAGCGATCCGGCGCAGCCGTACGTCGGCTCGATGGGCATCTACCTGTTCCGCAGCGAGATCCTGAGCGAGCTGCTCGAGTCGCGGCACGCCGACTTCGGCGGGGATGTGCTGCCGGCGTCGATCCAGACCTACCGCGTCTTCGGCTACACCTTCCGCGGCTACTGGGAAGACATCGGGACGATCCGGGCATTCTACGAGGCCAACCTGATGCTCACCCGGCCGAATCCGCCCTTTAGTTTCGATGATCCCGTCCGGCCGATCTACACCCACCCGCGCTTCCTGCCCGGGTCGCGCATCTATGATGTGCGCCTGGATCAGGTGCTGCTGGCCGACGGCTGTGTGGTGCAGGGGGCAGAGATCAGGAACACGGTCATCGGGCTGCGGAGTGTGATCGGCGATGACGTGGTGATCGCCAACAGCATCCTGATGGGGGCGGACTTCTACGAAGAATCCGGCCGCTTCACTGACAGGCCGGCGATGGGCCTGGCAAATGGCTGCCGCATCGAGGGCGCCATTATCGACAAGAACGCCTGCATTGGCCGAGGGGTGCGCATCGAGCCCTTCCCGCGCGGCACCGAACTGGACGAGGAGCGCTGGTCGGTTCGCGACGGGATCGTGGTCGTGCCGAAGCAGGCGGTGATCCCCGACGGGACCGTGCTCGCCCCCTCCTGACGAGCAGGTGACACCTGCGCGGTGGGTGCAGGCAGGCACGGCGCACCTGTGCCTCGGCGTCTTGCCTGTCGCAGAAAGAGACTGCCGCGATCGCATGCACTGCAGCATGTGCGCAGTGTCGGCTCGATGGTTGGATTCGGATTGCCGCGAGAGCTTGGTCCGAGGAGTGTGCTTCTCTTGGCGGCAAGGCTGCAGTTCACCCAACCCCCGCCCCGTTCGAACCGAGAGCCCCGGCGGCCCGCCGCACCGGCCCAGGCATCCCCTCCCGGCCGGCCTGGGGTACCGGCCCGGAGGGGTGTCGTGCCCGGCAATCACGATGCGGAAAACCCCGCCTGGCCTCCTCGCCGGAACGCCAGCCGTCGTGCCTCGACAGAAGCGCCACGAGCGCGCGGCGTTGTGGGCGCATCTGCTGCGGGGGGCGGGGTGACGGCCGAAGGCGGATTTATGAGGCGTTGGTCTTCGGGGCCCTCGCCATCCGCCAGGGCAGGCGGTCAGCTGTGGACAGTGCGGGGATGGCCGGTTGACTAGGGGGACGACCTTCTGTACAATGAGTGGACAAGTGCCAAGAGAGATCCCCAGCGATAGCCATCGCGCGGAGTGAGAGGCCAGTCCGGCGGCGCCAGCCCAAAGTCGGCGGACGAAGGCCTCGTTTCACATCCGGAGAGGAGGTGCGGGGGAAGTGAGCCAGCAATCCGTACGAACCTGGAAACCCGCTGAGATGGAGGAGAGAAAACTGTGGCACGCCGAATGATCTATATCCTGTTGAGCCTGCTGGTGCTGTCGAGCATGATCCTGGCAGCCTGTGCGCCGGCGGCGACCGAAGCGCCCCCGGCCGAGCCGGCGGCACCTACCGAGGTCCCGCCTCCGCCGCCCGAAGAGCCGATGGAGCCGTTCGAGGCTCTGCCGGCGATCACGACCGATTGTTCCAACGGCACCTTGTGGAAGCAAATCTCCGCTCCGGACAGGTACACCGTCGAGTTCTCGATGTGCGTTCCTGACCCATCGTTCCTGTCGAAGATCGCTTTCTCTCCCTTTGCGATCTACCCGCAGGAATGGCTGGAGAGCACCACCGAGCCGGGCGCCCGGTTGTCCAATCCCATTGGCACTGGCCCGTACATGGTCAGCGACTGGGTCCGGGGTGAGAGTCTGACCTTCACCCGCAACCCCAACTACACGGGTGACCATGAAGTAATCGCCGATACCGTGGTCTTCCGCTGGAGTGCGGAATCGGCTGCCCGCCTGCTCGAACTGCAGGCCGGCACGATCGACGGCATGGACAATGTGGGCCCGTCCGACTTCGAAGTGATCGAGGCGGACGCGGACCTGCAGCTCACGATCCGCCCGGCGCTGAACATCTTCTATGTCGGAATGACCAACACCTTTGCGCCGTTCGACGATGTGCGCGTGCGCCAGGCCGTTGCCATGGGCATCGACCGGCAGCGGATTGTCGATACCTTCTATCCGCCTGGATCGGAAATCGCATCGCACTTCACCCCTTGCCCGATCCCGAATGGCTGCGCTGGCGACCCTTGGTATGACTTCGATCCGGAGGCCGGCAAGGCGCTGCTGGCGGACGCCGGCTACGCGGATGGCTTCGACACGAAGCTGTACTTCCGTGACGTGATCCGCGGCTATCTGCCTGAGGCCCCACGTGTGGCCGAGGAGATCCAGGCGCAGTTGGCCGAGAATCTGGGCATCAACGCTGAGGTTGTGGTCATGGAATCGGGCGCCTTCATCGCCGCCTCCGCCGCGGGTGAGCTGGACGGCCTGCACTTGCTGGGCTGGGGTGCCGACTACCCGCACGTGACCAACTTCCTCGACTACCACTTCGGGGCAACCCAGGCGCAGTTCGGCACCGCCTACCCGGAGATCTACACCAAGCTGCAGGAGGGCGCCCAGATCGCCGACCCGGCTGAGGCTGAAGGGATCTACACCGAAGCCAACAACGCGATCCGCGACCTGGTGCCGATGGTGCCAATCGCCCATGGCGGCTCGGCGACTGCTTACCGCGCCGACGTAGTCAATCCGCAGGCGAGCCCACTCACCAACGAGATGTTCTCAGTGACCGACCCCGGCGGTCGCGACACGTTCGTTTGGATGCAGAACGCTGAGCCGATCAGCCTGTTCTGCGCCGACGAGACGGATGGCGAGTCGCTGCGGGCCTGCGAGCAGGTCATGGAAGGCCTGTACGGCTTCGAGATCAATGGCACTGCAACCTTCCCGCTGCTGGCCGAGGTCTGCGAGCCTAACGGGGACCTGACGGTCTGGACCTGCACGCTGCGCCAGGACGTCGTGTTCTCGGATGGCTCGACCTTCGACGCCAACGATGTCATGACCACCTTTGGCGCGAACGCTGACGTGAACAACCCGCTGCACATCGGCAACACCAGTACATTCGAGTACTGGTCGACCCTGTGGGGCAATCTGATCAACGCCCCGGCGCCTGAGTAGCCAGGCGGCTGTGAGCAAGGTGCTCAAGCCGAACTGAACCAAGCCGCGCGGGATGGCGTACAATTCCAGCCATCCCGCGCGGCCTTTTCTTGGCGTAGATCGTTTAGATCCACTCCAGGGAACCCTACAGCCATGATCCAGTTTGTCATTCGCCGCCTGCTGTCCTCCGTCCCGGTCCTGGTTGGCATCTTGCTGGTGACCTTTGCCCTGGCGCGGATCGTGCCGGGCGATCCGTGCACTGCTTTGCTGGGCGAGCATGCCAACCCGGTGATCTGCGGGAAGTTCATTGCCCGCTACGGACTCGACAAACCGATCCCGGTCCAGTTGGGAATATTCTTCGGCGACGTCCTGAGGGGGGACTTTGGCGATTCGATCCGGTACCAACGGCCGGTTTCTCTGATGCTGGTTGAGCGCATGCCGACGACGATCGAGCTCAGCATGGCGGCGCTGCTGATTGCCGTGATTGTTGGTGTGCCGGCCGGGATTATCGCCGCCATGCGCCACAACTCGGCAACCGACGTGGTTACGATGGTGGGTGCGAACATCGGGGTTTCGATGCCAGTCTTCTGGCTCGGCCTGATGTTGGCCTATCTCTTTGGACTTGTGCTGAAGGGCACCCCGTTCTGGCTTCCGCCCTCTGGAAGGTTGTCCGCTGGTGTGGCCTCGATTCCCTTCTATGAGGTTTTCGGCTGGGTGACGCAGGAAGGAACCGGGCTGAATCGGCTGCTCGAGTTCCTGTCGAACTTCTATATTTTCAACTCGATCATCACCGGCGATCTTGAGGTGCTGGTGGATGCCAGCCGACACCTGATCCTGCCGGCGCTGGCGCTGGCCACCATCCCCTTGGCGATCATCGCCCGCATGACCCGTTCCAGTCTGCTGGATGTGCTCGGGCGGGAGTATGTGCGGGCGGCAAAGGCCAAAGGCGTGCCGCATCGCACGGTGATTGCCAAGCACGCCTTCCGCAATGCCTTGCTGCCAGTCGTCACCATCATTGGCCTTTCCCTGGGCGGTCTGTTGGGCGGCGCTGTGCTGACCGAGACGATCTTCGGCCTGTCGGGGGTTGGACGCGCTATCTACGAAGCCATCACGGCCAGGGACTATCCGGTCATCCAGGCCTTCACCCTGGTGGTTGCCGTGGGCTATGTACTCATCAACCTGGCCGTCGATGTCTCGTACACCTACCTGGACCCTCGGGTGCGGTTGGAGTAGATTGGCGTGACGGCCTCCACGGATATCTTCTCCACCGGACCTGGGTCTCTCGACGCCGAGCGCATCAGCGGCAAGCCCGCGAGTCTGTGGCGCACCACGGCCCGCCGGCTGCTGCAGCGCAAGTCAGCCATCGCGGGAATGATCATCCTGGGTGCGCTGATCCTGACGGCTGTGTTTGCTCCGTGGATCGCACCCTATGAGCCGGACGAAGTGCTGATCGGCAAAGAGGATGTCAAGCGCCGCGCACCACCCTGCATTCACCTGCTGGGGTGCCCGGCCGATCAACCGCAGCACCTGATGGGTATCGACGGGAATGTGCGCGATCAGTTCAGCCGGGTGGTCTACGGATCGCGTTATTCGCTGGTGATCGGTTTCGTCACGGTCGGCTTCGCCATTGTGATCGGCACGACCATAGGCGCCGTGGCCGGCTATTGGGGCGGGTGGTCTGACAATGGCCTGATGCGGGTGATGGACGTCTTGCTGGCGTTCCCCGCCCTGCTGCTCGCCATCGCCATCGTGGCGGTGCTTGGCCCGGGTTTGATGAATACCCTGCTGGCGATTGCCATCGTCACCATCCCGGCCTATGCGCGCGTGATGCGCTCCAGCGTGATCTCGGTCAAGGAAACGGACTTCATCTCGGCTTCCAAAGCGCTGGGCGCCGGCTCGGGCCGTGTCCTTCTCCGCTCCATCCTGCCCAACGCCATGACTCCTTTGATCGTGCTTGGCACCCTCGAGATCGCTTCGGCGATTCTGAGCGCGGCCGCCCTGTCGTTTCTCGGGCTGGGTGCGCAACCTCCGACGCCGGAATGGGGTTCGATGCTCGGCGCCGAGCGCAACCAGGTCTTCACCGCGCCGCATCTGGTCTTCTTCCCCGGGCTGGCGATCATGCTGACCGTGCTCGGCTTCAACCTGCTCGGCGACGGGCTGCGCGACGCGCTCGATCCGCGCCTGGGGCGAGGCACCAAGGTCGAGGTCGTCGTCTAGCAGGCTTCGGAACAATCCTGATCCCCGCCTCACCCCTTTCCCTCTCTATGCGGACAGGTTTTCGACACGCAAGGACGCGCAGCGGAGACGGGGTAGTGCATATGGAATGTGGGGAGGATTGCAGCTTCCCGTGGATTCCGTGGAGCCAGTCCCCTCCCCTGCCGGGGGGCATGGACTGCGGGTCCGTGTCGGCGCACGGGGGAGCCCCACCGGGATGCTGCGCGAGGGTCGGGGGTGAGGGTGCGGTGGCCCGTCTCGTTCTCGAGTAGCCCGTTGGTTGGTTCGGGCGGCGCCGCCCTCCGGGCGCGGATCATGTCTGGCCTTGATTGGGAATGTGCCTCCCCCCGATGAGCTCTCCAGCGGTGTCGGTCCTGCTGCCCTGTCGCGATGCGGCCTCGACGCTGGATGAGGCGCTGGAGTCGCTTTTCCGGCAGACGCTGGCGGACTTTGAAGTGATCGCCGTCGATGACGGCTCGAGCGATGGCTCGGCCGAGCGCCTGATGGCATGGGCGGCACGCGAGCCGCGCTTGCGGCTGCTGAGGATCGAGCCGGGCGGAATCATCACCGCCCTCAATGCCGGCCTGGAAGCCTGCCAGGCGCCGCTCCTTGCCCGCATGGACGCCGACGACCTGGCCGAGCCCGAGCGGCTGCAACAACAATTGGACCTGCTGCGTGCGCGTCCGGAACTGGCCGCCGTGGGCTGCCTGGTCGCCGGCTACCCGCCGGACCTGCTGGCGGAGGGCTTCCGGCGGTACATGGAGTGGCAGAACCGGCTGATCGAGCCGGAAGCGATCGCCCGCGAGATCTTCATCGAAAGCCCGCTGGTGCACTCATCGATGGTCATCCGGCGAGAATGGCTGGAACGTGTTGGCGGTTACCAGGAACGCGGCTGGGCGGAGGATTACGACCTGTGGCTGCGGATGCACAGCGCCGGGGCGCGCTTCGCCAAGGTCCCGGTTGTGCTGCTGCACTGGCGTGACCATCCGCGCCGGCTGACCCGCACCGATCCTCGCTACTCGGTCGAGAACTTCCTGCGGGCGAAGAGCTACTACCTGCTGCAGGGTCCGCTGCGGGAACGCGACGCGGTCATTGTCTGGGGCGCGGGACAGATGGGGCGGCGGCTGGCCAAGCATCTGCAGCGCGGCGGCGCGCCCCTGAAGGCCTTCATTGACATCGATCCGCGCAAGCTGGGGCGCGAGCGGCGCGGCTGCCCCATTGTGTCCCCGGATGCCCTGCCAGAGCTGTGGCGGCGCTATCAGCATCCAGCCGTGCTGGCCTGCGTCGGCTCACGCGGCGCACGTGCGTTGATCCGCCAACAACTGGCGGTCGTCGGACTGCACGAGGGCTCAGATTGGTGGGCTGCGGCCTGACCCGCCGGCCCTGACCCGAATGGATTTCGCCGCTGAGACAATCCGGAGCATCCCCGGGTCAGCCGCAGGCGGTCGAGCTTATCCCTCTGCGCCGAAGAGCGTCAGCAGCATCACGGTTGGGGTGATGGCCAGCAGGCTGTGCGCCACATTCGGCTCCAGGTGCGCCCATGAGCCCGGGCCGGCCTGGAACTGATCTGCCCCCAGTGTGAGCTTGACTTCCCCCTCCAGAATGTGGATCACCGCCGGACGCGCGGCGGTGTGCTCAGACAGCATCTGGCCCGGGGCGAAGCCGAACAGGATCACCTTGCAGTCTGCGGCCTGGTACAGGCTGCGGCTGAGGATGCTGTCGGCTGGGACCTGCGCCAGGGTGAGGTTGATATCTTGGATGTAGGCATAGGGCTTCTCGGATTCAGGCATCGGCATCACCCTCCGGTGGCAACCACACGATTATCTTCAGGTTGGTGTACTGTGCCAGCAGCCCAGGGCATCGGGGGATGGAGCGACAGGGTGCGATGTTAGGAGCGCGCCCAGCGCTTCTTTGGAGTTTTCCCCATTCGGGCCGCAAGCTCCCCGTTCGAGCCGGCGGCCTGCGGGCCCCAGCCAGCGGGGCGAACGGCCGGCCCCTCTCCGCAGGCTCCCCTCAGGGTTGTCCGGAAGCGCGCCGGACGGGTCCTCCCCTTTATTGCTGAGTGCTGTGTGATCGCACCGTTTCGGGGTGCGCCGCGACGGTTGCGCTTGGGGCGGCTGCGCGCGGAGTTGGGGATGGGATGAGAGAGCGTCAGTCAACTGGTATGCGGCCTGCTACGTGAGACGGATGCCGGGGACCAGTCGCGGGACACGCTGCTGATACTCCGCGTAGGCTGGACCGAACTCGGCGAGCAGGCGGCGCTCTTCGAAGACGCTTCCGATCAGGATATAGAGCGACAACCCGAGGTTGAGGGCCAGCAGGCTGGTGGTCATTAGCGGCGTGAGCCAGATGAACACCAAGCCGGCAGTGTAGAGCGGATGGCGGACCCACTGGTATAAGCCTTTCACGAGGAGCGCTGGCGGCTTGCCCGGCTCGGTCTCGACCAACTGACGAAGGCCGAGGAAGTGCCAGGGATCGGTCTGCAGCAGGCCGATGGCCAACAGCACCAGGGCAATCATCTGACCGGCGAGTGCGGCCAGCAGCCACGGGGCCTCGAGGCTGTAGAGGCGAGTCCCGGGATGGGCGGCAGGGACGGCGAGCACCGGCAGCAAGGTCACGCCGGCGATCAGGTTGTACGCCAGGCGATAGACGCGGGTGCCGGGTGTCCCCAGCCAGTGATGCGCGGCGGCCTTAGCCGGCGGGCTGGCCAGCAGGCTGTGAAAGGCGCCGTAAAGTGCGACTGCCGTCAGGGTGAGGACGGGGCCGGTGATGCCTCACCTCCCGCTCGGCGGGCGTACGCCCGCACGACGCTGGCCCAGTGCCCGGGCTAGCCGGGGAGACAAAGCCTGCCAGATCGGGCAGCGATCGCGCACAGCCAGGAAGGCGATCGCCCCGCCAATCACGATCAGCGGCCAGGAAGGCCCGCTGAGAACACCCAGTGCAACGAGTGCGCCGCCAACCCCCAGCCTGAGCAGCCGCTCCACAGGGGCAATGCCGGCAAGCTCGGGCGGCCGTCCGGTCTGCGCGGCATCGAACAGCGCCGCCAGGCGGGATGGAGACTGAGCGCCGATCATCCGCGACACCTCCCGGCCGCCGGAGATCGCCAGCAGGGTGGGGATGCTGCGTACGCCCAGCTCGCGGACCAGATCCGGTTGCTGGTCTGCGTTGACCTCGATCAGGTCAACCTTGCTGCCGTATTGCTCGGCGAGCTTGGCGAGCGCCGGACGGATGGAGCGACACGGACCGCACCAGGGAGCCCAGATATCCACGACCGCCGGCCGGCTGAGCTGCGAGAGATCGAATTGTGATTTGAGTTCCGTCATGTTCTGTCACCCTTCGAAGCCCGTGGGCCCGTGTTCGGAACTCACAAGATAATGTCCGGCGTTCATGCAAGGCTGCCTCTTGCGAAAAGACGTGCGCCTGCGGGGTGGCCACGGCCAATCCACCGGGCCACCCCACGGACCCTTATCGCTGTGCGACGCTGATCTGGGTC
>Ga0105093_10000699_pt1 | contig 12752 bp, 4 predicted proteins | sample PPLLak3March2015_2_FD_79111 | JGI IMG/M metagenome (GOLD analysis project Ga0105093, IMG submission 79111) | Freshwater sediment microbial communities from Prairie Pothole Lake near Jamestown, North Dakota, USA - PPLs Lake P8 Core (3) Depth... | ecosystem: Environmental > Aquatic > Freshwater >... | reverse complement strand
TTGACCTCGTCACTCATGCCGGAGCCGTTGTCTTGAACTTCAAACCGGAGGGCGCCTTCTCCCTCGACAGAGGTGGTCAACTTGACCCAATGCGCCTTGCCCGGACTGGGGTCGTCCCTGCAGGCATCGATGGCATTGGATACCAGGTTCAAAAGCGAGCGGTGCAGGCTGCGGCCGTCCATGACGACTTCATCGATTTCGGCGGAAAGGTTCTCAAGGAGGCGGACATGTTTCTCGGCAGCCGTCTCTCGCATCAGCTCGCACACCTCCAAAGCGATTTGATTCGGCCGGCAGGGTGCGTATTCGGGCTCTCGCTCTTTCGAATAGGAAAGCAGGTCCTGCACCAATTCAGATGTGCGGTCGATGTTGCGCTGCACCATCTGCCAGCCGGTTTTAAGCTTGTCGGTATTGTCTTTGTCAATGCCGATGTTCACTAAGTAACTCCCCCCCTTGAGCCCGTGCAGGATATTCTTGACGCAATGGGCCATGCCGGCCACCGTCTGTCCGACGGCGGCCAGACGCTCGGCGCCGAGCAACTCCTTCTGCAGCCGCTTGATTTCTCGCAGGTCCTGAAAAAAGGCCACGATACCCATCATTTTATGTTTTTCGCGCAGAATGGTGCCTGAAAACCGCACCGGGATGCGGTCGTCATTTTTAGATAGGATGGTCGTTTCGTTCCAGGGCAGATTCCGCTTGGGAGTGCCGCGGGTCAGTGCCTCTTCCAGGACGCGGACGATGGCCCCCGGGTAAATGGCGCGCGCATCCATTTTACCGACGACATCGGACGCCGAATAGCCGAAAATGCTTTCAGCCGCCGGGTTGAAAATGACGACGTTCCAGTGTTCATCCGTGGCCACGATCCCGTCGTTGGAGCTGCCGATCAATTTAGCCTGGAAACTGGCCTTTCTGCGCACGTCTTCCTCGAGCAGATGGTTTTCAATAGCCACACCGATCCGGTTGGCGATAAGCTCCAGCGACCGGACTTCGTTGGCACCGAAGTGCTTCGTTTGACGACTGGCGGCTCGGACCAAACTCAGGCTCTTATTGTTTTTGCCGAGAATGGGGATGTACACGAGCGATTGCAGGCCCTCCTGCTTGAGCAGCTCGATCTCCGGGCCCGCCGTGACGGGCAGCTCGTCGAAAACCGATACCTTCCCGCTGCGGGCCACCTGTGCGACCATGCTCTCGGCGTCGGCCATGCGGTTGCGAAAACACAGGTTTTCGGAGTAGCCGTAACTATACCGCAGGTGATAGGTGCCGTCGGGTTTGATGATGAAGATGCAGACGCCGTCCAGCAAAAAGATGCTGGCGACTTCTTCGATGGCGGCCTTGATTCGGCCCTCCAGACTCAATCCTCCGCTCAGCGTTGCATAGATGGAGCAGAAGGTGGCCAGCTCCTTGGTATGCCGCTCCCGCTCTTTTTCCGCGTTTCGCTCTTCCGTTTTGTCCCAAATGGTTTCGATGGCGCCGACCGTTTCTCCCCCCTCCGTCCGGATGGGAGCCGCCGTGAACCAGCACCATTTGCCGCCCTCCCCCAGATTGGGGAAAAACGCTTCCGATTCGTAGGCTCCGTCGATAAAGGCTGATTGACGCCATTTGCTTCCATACAATTTGCTGATCTGCATCGCATCGGTCTGATCTAGAATGACATCGGCCATAGAGGGGCGCGCCTGATCGTAGAAAGGCGCCCACTGCCTGCGAGTCCCGACCATGTCTTTGGCGGCAATACCGGTGAGGCACTCCAACGCCTTGTTCCAATGGGTCAGTTGGTGCTCCTTGTCGATCACAAAGGTCGGTATGGTACTCCCGTTGATGATCTGGGACATGGTCTGCTCTTTGGCGCTGATTTCCTCCACTTTTCGGGCCAACTCCTTGTTTTTACGCTCACGCTCTTCTTCTGCCTGTTTTTGTTTGGTGAGATCCCACAGCGTCTCGATAGCACCCACCACCGCCCCATCCGGAGTTTTGATAGGCGCCGCCGTGAAAAAAATCCAGACTCCGTTCTCTCCCAAGTGGGGGAAGAACTCCTCGACTTCGTAAGCGTCATCAATCAATGCCGACCTTTTCCAGCGGGTGCTATAAAGGCGCCAAAGTTCTTCTTCACTTACGCCGTCTAAGATCAGGTCGGCCATGGTAGGGCGCTTTTGCAACCGGAAGGGTTTCCATTGATGATCAGTCCCCACTATCTCCTTGCTTGCATATCCGGTTAGTTTCTCACACGCCTTGTTCCAATAAGTCACCCGATGATTTTTATCGATGACAAAGGTAGGTATCGTGCTGCCGCTGATGATCTGGGAAGTGATCCATTCGCTTTCCGCCAGATTGACACGCGTCTCGCGCGCAAAGGTGTTGGCGGCGCGGTTGATCTTCAGCACAAAATCGTAAAACTCCCCAAAAAGACTCTCAAGGGCCTGCACATTGCCGGGATTTTCCCTGATTTTATTGAGAACTTCTGTTTTTTTAGTATCGATCTGCAGGGTGTCCAAAATAACGCGGGCCTGGTAATGGTCAACGAATAGGACGCCGGGCGGCTTGGTCTTCTGTACGACCTCCTTGAGGCTGTCATCCCCTGTTAGATCAAGAATCAGATCAAGGCCTTCTACGGAGAAAAGCTCCCGGCAGTCACTGGTGGTAAAGATGCCCTTCTGCTGCGCGTACTGGAGTCCGACCGCCTGACTGTTTTTATCGGCCACCCCTAAAATCTTAGGCCGCTTCCCGGGTGACTCTTCGCAAAAAATGGACTCCAGGAGCAACTTGCATCTGCTGCCGCCGCCGATGACAGCCAACTTGAAATCTTCAAGACGTTCGATCATGGGAGCCTCCTTGGGCATGCTGCCGGCAATCATCCGCCTCGACCCGCGGTTCGTTTCTTTTTGAGGCGGCTGGTCGGCATCGCCGTGACAGGATCTTCCGGCCAATGGTGTTTCGGATAGCGACCGCGCATCTCCTTTTTCACGTGATGATAGCCGCCGGCCCAGAAACTGGCAAGGTCTTGGGTCACCTGCACCGGTCGCCCGGCCGGGGAAAGCAGATGGATCAGCACCGGTTGCCGGCCGCCGGCGACCCGCGGGGTGTCCCCGCACCCGAACATCTCCTGAACGCGCACGGCCAAAACCGGGATCTCGCCGGAATAGTCCACCCGGATGCGCGTTCCGGAGGGGACTTCGATGTGGGTGGGCGCCCATTCATCCAGCCGGCGGCGCTGCTCCCAGCTAAGCAGCCTGGAGAGAGCGCCGGCGAGGTCGACGGCTTTCAGGCCGCTGATCCGGGTGATGCCGCCGATGTGCGGGTTCAGCCAGCGCTCCAGGGAATCGGTCAGTGCCCGGTCGGAAACATCCGGCCAGTCGGCCTCATCGCCCATGACCCGCCCGAGAAAGATCACCCGTTCCTGCCACCGTCGGAGGCGGGGGGTCCAGGGCAGGCACCCGATGCCGGTCTGGCGGATGCCTTCGATAAGAGCCGCAGCCACGCGCGCCCGATCCGGGTGATCCAGCGGTACGACCTTCAATGCCAGGGCGCCCAGACCCAGGGATCGTTCCATCTTCACGGCGGCCGTGCGTTTGTCCCAGGCGATGACCTCGCGGGTATCCAGGGCGTGGCCGAAATCATCCAGAATCGTTGTCAACTCGCAAGCCGCAGCCAGAAACACGCGCGCCTCGCGGCGCTCGCCGTCGAGCTCGGCTGCCACCATGTAGTCCGCGGCCGCCAGCGGCTCGGGGGAAGGAAAGAAAGCGCCGCGGCCGTTGGCCAGCAGAAATCGACCGGCGGCGCCGGGTCGGCGCTGGCCGATCCGATCGGGATAGGCCCAGGCCAGCATGCGGCCGACCAGCCGCCGCGCCGCGGGCCGATTTGAAAAACCCATCCGCTGCCGAAGCACCTCGGCCGCGCGCAGACAGCGCCGCAGCGCCGGCCGATCGACCGAGAAACGGCCCGCTTTCACCCACCGGCCCCCATCCGGCCGGACCATGATGTCGAGACGCAACCCCAGATCGGAATCGTATTCCCCGGCTGGAAACTTCACAAAATCACGTTCGCTCAGGACCGCGGCGAGATCGCAGGCACTCGCCCCCACGCCCTGCCGCTGGGCCTCGAGCACCATGTGCGCCAGCCGCGGGTGCATCGGCAGACCGGCCATGCGGCGGCCGTGATCGGTCGCCTGCCCGGCCGCATCGAGTGCTCCGAGATCCTTCAACAGTGCGCGGGCCTGCCGGCCGGCCGCCTCCGGTGGCGGATCGAGCCATTTGAGCTGCGCCGCATCCGTGACGCCCCAGAGAACGAGCTCCAGCATCAGCGCGGCCAGGTCGGTCTGCAGAATCTCCGGCGCGTTGCATTCCGCCAGAGCGGCGTGGCTCTCCGCACTCCATAGGCGCAAGCAGACCCCGGGCTCGGTACGGCCGGCCCGGCCCCGGCGCTGGTCGGCCGCGGATTTGGACACCGGCACCGTCATGAGCCGGGCCATGCCGCTGCGCACGTCGAACCGCGGCGTCCGCACGAACCCGCCGTCCACCACCACCCGAATGCCTTCGATCGTCAGGCTGGTCTCGGCGATGTTGGTGGCCAGCACGATTTTGCGGCGACCGGCCGGGGCGGGCGCAATCGCCTGATCCTGCTCCGCTTTGGACAGGTTGCCGAAGAGCGGCGCCAGAATCCATTCACCGCCGAGGCCCGCGGAGGCCAGCATGGCCAGCACCCGGCGGATTTCCGCCGCCCCGGGCAGAAAAACCAGCAGGCTGCCCGCCTCACTGCGCGCAGCGCCGAGGACGGCCTCGGCCACGGCCGCTTCGAGTTTGCATTCGCGGTGCCGACCGATGTAGCGGGTTTCGACCGGGAACTGCCGGCCCTCACACGCGATCACCGCGGCGCCGCCCAGCAGAACTGCCACCGGCGCCGCCTCCAGAGTCGCAGACATCACGAGCAGCCGCAGGTCGGGGTTCAGGACTCCCTGCAGGTCCAGGCACAGCGCCAGCCCAAGATCGGATTCCAGGTGCCGTTCGTGGAATTCATCGAAGATCACCAGGCCCACGCCGGAAAGCTCCGGGTCGCTTTGCAGCATGCGCGTCAGGACCCCCTCCGTCACCACCTCGATCCGGGTCGTCGGCCCGACCCGCGTGTCCATACGCACCCGGTAGCCCACCGTCTGCCCGACCGGCTCGCCCAGCAACTCGGCCATGTACCGAGCCGCCGCCCGCGCCGCCAAACGCCGCGGCTCGAGCATCACGATCTTGCGGCCTGTCAACCAGAGCTCGCCCAGAAGGGCGAGCGGTACACGGGTTGTTTTGCCGGCCCCCGGCGGGGCCAGCAGAACCGCGCCGGATCCCCGGCGCAGGGCTGATCTTAATTCGTTCAGTACGGTATCGATGGGCAGCGAGGTCATGGAATCAACCGGTGATCGGTTTTAGTAAAATATCCAGAAAAACTTTCTTCATGCCATCCGAAAGAGCTTGTCAAGACATTTTCAAATGGTGCAATCGAATTGTCTGTTATCCCGGTTAGTAAGGAATGTTTGCCGATTCCTGAGAAGACTGCGTTGAGCCCTCTAGGAGCAAGCATGTCCTTTCACCCTCCTGGAGATCACCGGAAACCGCTGTCATGCGTCTTGTCGATTGTCTTGAGAGAGCCGATCTTAGATGGTGCGCAATCGGAGGCATTGCGGTGAATCATTGGGCTGCTGAGCCCATGGTTACTCAAGATGTTGATTTGGTAGTTGCTGTGGATATCGACTTCAAAAAACCCGTGTTGAGACCCTCCCCAACCACCGGAACCCCTTAAGAGCCTGCCGCCGGTGAGAGCCGGCCGTCTTCCCTCGGAAAATTACTTTTCGAAAAACGGTTGTCAAACTCGTGGGCCCTTCATGGAATTTTCATCCTTGATTTTGAGTGAAACTTAATTTAGCAAGAACCCTTCAGCAAAATTGATATGTCACAACCCGCCGCTTCGGAAACTGTATTCAAGGGAGGAACCATGCCCAGGCGCACAGACATCCACAAGGTGCTGATCATCGGCTCCGGGCCGATCGTCATCGGCCAGGCCTGCGAGTTCGACTATTCGGGTACCCAGGCCTGCAAAGCCCTGCGGCTGCTGGGCTACGAGATCGTGCTGGTGAACTCCAACCCGGCCACCATCATGACCGACCCCGGCCTGGCGGATGCCACCTACATCGAGCCCCTCAACCTGCAGGTACTGACCGAGATCATCGCCGCCGAACGGCCCGATGCCATCCTGCCCAACCTCGGCGGGCAGACGGGCCTGAACCTTTCCTCGGAGCTGCAGCGCACCGGCGTGCTCGACCGCTACGGTGTCCAGGTGATCGGCGTCAACGTAGACGCCATCCAGCGCGGCGAGGACCGCACCGCCTTCAAGGAGACCATGATCCGGCTCGGCATCGACATGCCGCGCAGCCAGGCGGTCACGACGCTCGAAGCGGCCGAGCGGGTGGCGGCCGAGTTGGGCTACCCCGTGGTGATCCGGCCGGCGTACACCATGGGCGGCACCGGCGGAGGGCTGGTCTACAACGCCGAGGAGCTGCGGGTTATCGCCGGCCGCGGTCTGGCCGCCAGCATGATTCACCAGGTGCTGGTGGAGGAATCCGTGCTCGGCTGGGAGGAGCTCGAGCTGGAGGTCGTGCGCGACGCCAAGAACCAGATGATCACCGTGTGCTTCATCGAGAACGTGGACGCCATGGGCGTCCACACCGGCGACAGCTACTGCACCGCTCCCATGCTCACCATCGACCCGGACCTCCAGAAACGGCTCCAGGACTACTCCTACCGCATCGTCGAGGCCATCGAGGTCATCGGCGGCACCAACATCCAGTTCGCCCACGATCCCCAAACCGGGCGCGTGGTGGTGATCGAAATCAATCCGCGCACCTCGCGCTCGTCGGCCTTGGCCTCGAAGGCCACCGGCTTTCCCATCGCGCGCGTCTCGGCCCTGCTCGCCGGCGGCATGACCCTGGACGAAATTCCTTACTGGCGGGACGGGACCCTCGAAAAATACACGCCTTCCGGGGAGTATGTGGTGGTCAAGTTCGCACGCTGGGCGTTCGAGAAGTTCAAGGGCATCGAGGACCGCCTGGGCACCCAGATGCGGGCGGTGGGCGAGGTCATGAGCATCGGCAAAACCTACAAGGAGGCCCTGCAAAAAGCCATCCGCAGTCTCGAGATCAACCGCTACGGCCTGGGGTTCGCCCGCAACTTCAACGAGCTGCCGCTGGAGACCCTTCTGGAGATGCTATCCGTCGCCACCAGCGAGCGCCAGTTCATTCTCTACGAGGCGCTGCGCAAGGGCGCCGACATCCAGGACCTGCACGGCCGCACCCATATCAAACCCTGGTTCATCCGGCAGATGAAGGAGCTGGTGGAGCTCGAGGAACGGATCATCGCCTTCCGCGGCCGGGAGCTGCCCGATGATTTATTGAAACAGGCCAAGCAGGACGGTTTCTCCGACCGCTACCTGGCTCAGCTGCTGGGAATAACGGAGGCCGATTTCCGCAGCCGCCGCGGCCGGCTCGGCGTCGGCCAGGCCTGGGAGCCGGTCCCGGTCAGCGGAGTGGAAAACGCCGCCTACTACTACTCCACCTACAACGCCGAAGACCGGGTGCCCGTCAGCGGCCGCCGCAAGATCATGGTGCTGGGCGGCGGCCCCAACCGCATCGGCCAGGGGATCGAGTTCGACTACTGCTGCGTGCACGCCGCCATGGCCATCCGCGAAGCCGGCTGCGAGTCGATCATGGTCAACTGCAATCCGGAGACGGTCTCAACCGACTACGACACCTCCGACAAACTCTACTTCGAACCGCTGACGGTCGAAGACGTGCTGAGCATCTACGCGAAGGAGCGGCCTGAGGGCGTGATCGTGCAGTTCGGCGGCCAGACCCCCCTCAACATCGCCCGGGAGCTGTCCGAGGCCGGGGTGCGCATCCTGGGAACGACCCCGGACACCATCGACCTGGCCGAGGACCGCGAGCGCTTCCGGGAGATCATGCGCCGCCTGGGCATCCCCATGCCCGAGTCGGGCATGGCCGGAAGCGCGGCTGAGGCCCTGGCGATCGCCGACCGCATCGGCTACCCGCTCATGGTGCGGCCCTCCTACGTGCTCGGCGGCCGCGGGATGGAGGTGGTTCACGATGCCGCCATGCTGGAGCGCTATGTGAACGCCGCCGTAAAGCTCTCCCCGGAGCGGCCCATCCTGATCGACAAGTTCCTGGACAACGCCATCGAGGCCGAGGCCGATGCCATCGCCGACGGCCGCGACGCCTTCGTGCCGGCCGTCATGGAGCATATCGAGCTGGCGGGCATCCACTCCGGGGACTCGGCCTGTGTGATCCCGCCGATCAGCCTCGCCCCCAAGCACATCGACACCATCCGCGAATATACCCGCCGCATCGCCGTGGAGCTCGGGGTGGTGGGCCTGATGAACATCCAGTACGCCATCTACGAGAACGCGGTCTACGTACTGGAGGCCAACCCGCGCGCATCGCGCACGGTACCCATCGTCTCGAAGGTGTGCGGGGTTTCCATGGCGCGCCTGGCCACCCAGGTCATCCTGGGCAAGCGCATCACCGAGCTCATGCTCGAGGACCGGCGCATCCCGCACTTCGGGGTCAAGGAAGCGGTGTTCCCGTTCAACATGTTCCCGGAGGTCGATCCGGTGCTCGGCCCGGAGATGCGTTCGACCGGCGAAGTCCTGGGCCTGTCCTACTCCTTCGGCCGGGCCTTTTTCAAAGCGCAGGAGGCCACCCAGACCATTCTTCCGATGGAGGGCGCCGTGCTGTTCACCATCGCCGACCGCGACAAGAACGCGGCTATCGAGCCCGCGCGGCGCTTCCGCGAGCTGGGCTTCCGCATCATGGCCACCGAAGGCACCCACCAATTTTTCCAGGAGAAGGGCATCGACGCCATCCCCGTCTCCAAGCTCGGGGTGGGCCGGCCCAACCTGGTGGACGCCATCAAGAGCGGCCAGGTCCACCTGCTGGTCAATACCCCCAGCGGCCGCAAGGGTTCAGCCGACAGCTCGGACATCCGCCGCGCGGCCATCAAGCACAAGATCCCTTACATCACGACCACCGCGGCGGCCATCGCCGCCGCGAAAGGGATCGCGGCACGCCGGGAGGGGGCACCCAAGGTTCGCTCGCTGCAACAGTACCATGCGGAAATAAGATAAAAACAGGTGCAAGGCACAGGGTGCACGGAAGGAATAAATTCGAAATCCGAAGCACGAAACTCCAAACAAATTCGAATTTTCAAAAAAGACAATGACCGAAAACGAATGGGCTGCGGCCTGAACGGGTTTTGTTTGTGTTTCGGGCATTCGGTCATTCGGATTTGTTTCGGATTTCGAATTTCGTGTTTTGAATTTTCTGCGACACGTACCGTTTACGAATAACGGTAATTTCACCAAGACCATCGTAACCATATTACTGAAGAGGATACCCCATGGGCGGCTTGTTCGGCATTGTATCGAAAGAGGATTGTGTCTCGGACCTGTTCTACGGCACGGATTACCACTCGCACCTCGGCACGCGCTACGGTGGGATGGCGGTGCGCAACGCCCAGGGCATCGAGCGCTCCATCCACAATATCGAAAACAGCTACTTCCGCACCAAGTTCGAGTCGGAACTGCCGGGGTTCCACGGCGGCACCGGCATCGGCGTCATCAGCGACACCGACCCGCAGCCGCTTTTCATGGGATCGCATCTGGGCACCTTCGGCATCGTCACGGTGGGCAAGATCAACAATATCGACGCCCTGGTGCGGCGCGCCTTCGAGCGGCGGCGCTATTTCTCGGACACCACCGGCGGCGCCATCAATCCCACCGAGGTCATGGCCAACCTCATTTGCGAGGAGGAAAATTTCGAGGACGGCATCCGCAAGGCCCAGGAGGCCGTCGAAGGGTCCTGCACGCTGCTGGTACTGACCGATCGGGGGATCTATGCGGCGCGCGACCGGCTGGGCCGCACGCCGCTGGCGATCGGCCGGCGCAACGACGCCCTGGCCGTAAGCTCGGAGACCTGTGCCTTCCCCAACCTCGGCTTCGAGACCGTGCGCTTTCTCGGACCCGGCGAAATCGTGCGCTTGACCGCCGACGGCTATGAAACGTGCGTGCCGCCGGGGCCACGCATGCAGGTCTGTGCTTTTCTCTGGGTCTACTACGGCTACCCCGCCTCCGAGTACGAAGGCATCAACGTCGAACACGCGCGCAACGGCTGCGGCGCCGCCCTCGCCCGCCGCGACGACACCCCCATCGACTGCGTGGCCGGCATTCCGGACTCCGGCATCGGGCACGCCATCGGCTACGCCACCGCACGCAGCCTTCCCTACCGCCGGCCGTTCGTAAAGTATACGCCCACCTGGCCGCGCAGCTTCATGCCGCAGAACCAGCAGATGCGCGACCTGGTCGCACGCATGAAGCTGATCCCGATCCGCCGGCTGATCGAGGGCCAGCGGCTGCTCTTCTGCGAGGATTCCATCGTCCGCGGCACCCAGCTCCAGGACACCATCCAGATCCTTTATACCTACGGCGCCCGCGAGGTTCACATGCGGCCGGCCTGCCCGGTGCTGATCTATCCCTGCGAGTTCATCAACTTCTCCGCCTCGCGCTCGACCTTAGACCTTGCCGGCCGCAAGGCCATCCATGAGTTAGAGGGTTGCGAACCGCCGGATCTATCCCCCTACGCCCGCGCCGGCAGCGAGCAAAACCTGTCCATGATCGACGGCATCCGACGGCGGCTGCGGCTCACCACCCTGCAATATCAGCGTCTGGAGGACCTGGTGGCCGCCATCGGCTTGCCCCGGGAAAGGCTGTGCACGCACTGCTGGGACGGCTCGAGCTATTTCTGCTGAACCCCTAAAAAATGACCCGCAGCGCTGGCTTCGTAAAAGTGGGGCCAGTGGGTTTTTCCGTTTTTCAAAAGCCGCATGGAGACTTTCTACCGAAAACACCGATCGAGCCGGGCACGTCACGAGACCTTCAACAGGTGGCTATTTCGCATGGATGCCTGGAAAGCCACGAGCATGACGATCGTCAGGCCTGCAATCGTAAGGTAGAGTGTCAGCAGGCCGAATTGAGCCAGAATGGTGGTGGCCATCATTGGACCCAACGCGTTGCCCACAAAGCGCCCGGAATTCAGAAACCCGAGCGTGGTTCCTCCCCTTCCTTCAGCGGCAAATGCGGAAATGACCAGCGGGATGACGCCCGCGATCATGCCCGTCTGAAGAATACGGATGGCAGTGAAGCTGTAGACGCCGATGCTGAAATAAAGCAGGCCCTGCAAGACTGCGGCCGACAGACAGGCAACGGTCAGAATGCCCGCGATGCCCATCCTGGAAGCCAGGCCGACCAGCAGGTAATTGCCGACGAGGGCCGTGGCCATGTAGACCATCATGATGGTGCCGGCCGTGGTGATGGCCGCCTGCTCCGTTAACTGGAAGCCTTCCAGGATGTGCGGCAGGACGCTCGGAAGAAACATGAGATGGATGGTGCCAATAATGGTGAGTCCCCACCCCCAGAGGATTCCACCCGTGAGCGGCTTGCCTTGTTCAGGCTTTTGGGTCTGAACGGGGATGTCCCGAACGTGCTTGTGACAATACACCAAGGAGAAGAAAACGACGATGACGGCGATGATAAAGGGGGACTGGTAACCGAAGAGGGTCACGGCATACGCCCCCAGCGGCGGTCCGATGAGTTGCCCCGCCGTCATGGAGTTTTGAAATAGCCCCAGGTACTTGGGCAGCGTATGCTTGGGCGCGGAGGCGGCGATTAGCACCAGGCCGATGGTGGAGATTGCGCCGAGCGCGCCCTGGATGAGGCGGAGGGTGAGCAGCAGGGGCAGGTTTTCGACAAACCCCATTATGAAAAAGATCACGCCATTGCAGAAAATACCGCCCTCAAAAAGCAGCTTCGGCCGAACGCGAGCGGTGAGGCTTCCCCAGAAGGGCGCCGCAAATGCAGCGACCAGGGAGGTGGACCCCAGGATCAGGCCGATCCATAGCATCGTCTCCTTCGCCCCGTAGTCACTGACTTTCAGGATGTAAAAAGGCATGAAGGACATGATGCAGTTGAATGAAAAGGCGATCCCGAACTGGGAGATGGCAATGAAATATATTCCTTTGATTTGATCCCGGGTCGACCGGGCGTCGCCGGGAACAATCGGATCAGCAGGATTCATGGCAGCAGGGTCGGTCTCATGCGGCAGATGGCAGCTGGGCGAAGAACCACGCCGGCGGCTCAACTCATCGCCGTATTCGCTACATCGTCGAGCAGGGCCCAGATATTTTCAATCCAGTCGTAATGCTCCGGTTTCATCAAACAAGACCGCAAGCAAACCACTTCCGGACGATCAAAGGTTACATCGCGCCACTTTTCATGAAGCAACGAAGATGGATATTTAAACGTCGCCAGGTGCACGTTTTTTTCCGCCGCCGCACGGAAGAACGTTTCCGACCGTTCTGAAATCTGGCCGGCACTCTGACCATTCGGCGCCCACACCAAGATGTCCAGCTCCGGCGGGAAAATGGTCTTGAACCGCTGGTCCCGGCGGATTTTGTCGTACAGGGCCAGTGCCGCCCCGTGAGTCTTGCGCAAACCTTGAGCAAACTCTCCCCCGGGGACCAAGGGCAATAATTTCTGGGTTGCCCAGAGTGCAACGGCGGACGCGCCCGGACGTGAACACTCCAAACTGATTTCCCCGAGATGGAGCTCGGTTGAAGTAAAGTAGGTGTATGGGGAATCATGCTTGTAGAACTTGCCCACAT
>Ga0105093_10000698_pt1 | contig 12757 bp, 7 predicted proteins | sample PPLLak3March2015_2_FD_79111 | JGI IMG/M metagenome (GOLD analysis project Ga0105093, IMG submission 79111) | Freshwater sediment microbial communities from Prairie Pothole Lake near Jamestown, North Dakota, USA - PPLs Lake P8 Core (3) Depth... | ecosystem: Environmental > Aquatic > Freshwater >... | reverse complement strand
CCGCGAGTATACGATTCGTGGTGCAGCAACACGGCGTGCGCGCAGAACAGGGTCCGGTACCCTCGTTGGCCTGCCCTCAGGCACAGGTCCACATCCCCATAGCCAACTGCGATGGCTTCGTCGAAGCCGCCGATCTCCTTGAACACCGTCCCACGAATCAACATGCAGGCAGCCGTCACTGCCGACACCTCGCGGTCGCAAATGAGCGAACCGATATAGCCCAAATCAAGCGGATTCTCGGACGCTATCCGAAATCGCCCCAGATTTTCCGCCACGCCGCAGCAAGCCACCACCACCCCGGCATGCTGAATTGTCTTGCGATCCGGGTAATACAGCTTCGCGCCGACGATGCCCACGTCCGGTTTCTGGCTCAGTTCGAGCATACGCTCCAGCCACCCCGTATCGATGGCCTCGATGTCGTTGTTGCAGAAAAGATAGTGGGTGTGGCTGCCATCCAGCTGCGCCACCGCCCAGTTGTTGAGGGCGGCGAAATTGAACGGGCCACTGTAGCGCAGCACCGTCACCCGGGTGCGGAGGCTGTCGAAGTAGGCGAGCGAGGCGGGATCGTCGGATTCATGATCGATCAAGACGAGGTCGTGCACCACCTTGCCGGCCGTCCGCTCGATGCTCTCGATGCAGGCGCGTACGAGATCCGCATGATTCTTTGTGGGGATGAGGATCGCAACCTTCTGCCCGGGCGTGAGCGGGTAACGCACATCGAAATAGTTGAAACTCGGCCCGGCAGCCACCTCACCCGCCTCGCCGCAGCGCTGCAGATGGCGACGCAGAATTGCGCTCGACGTTTCCATCACCCAGTCCATCATCTCGTGGCCGGCCGAGGCGCCATGGATGCGCCAGCGGTAGAGCATCTCCGGGATGTGGACGATTTTCTGCGCCCGCTCGCTGGCGCGCAGGATCAAGTCGTAATCCTGGGAGATGCGCAGCGTCTCGTCGAGGCCACCCAGTTCCCGCAGCAGGCGCGGCCGGAATCCGATCAGGTGAACGATATACGGATGCGATCGCAGGTATTCCGGCGAAAATCCGGGTCGGAAGATGAAATGCTGAACCGTCCCGCCGTCCTCGCCAACCAGTACTTCGTCCGAATAGAGCATGTCCGGATCGTCTTCCTGCACCGCCTCGGCCACCCGGAAAAGCGCCTGTTCCTCGAGCAGGTCGTCATGGTCGAGCAGCACGACGAAATCTCCGCTGGCCATTGCCAGGGCGCGATTGGTGGCGCGCGACACCCCGCCGTTTTCAATCGCGAAATCCAGCCGGATGCGCGCATCGCGTGCCGCATATTCCTGCAGCAGCGTCCGCACATGGGGTGCGCTGGAGCCGTCGTCGACGATGCACAGCTGCCAGTTCGGGTAGAGCTGGGCACAGACCGAATCGAGCATCTCCCGCAGCATGGACGCGGGCGTGTCATAGGTTGGCACCAGCACCGAGATCAGCGGGGGGTTGGCCATCGCCGCGATGCTCTCGCGCATCGCCTGCCGCACTTCCTCCGTGAACAAAGCGCGGTAGTGCCGCAGGATGCGTGCATGCCAGTCTTCCTCCGCCACCGGCATCGTGTCCACAAGGTGTGAAGGCGGAGCGACCTTGGAGGCACCCCTGCACACCAGCGTCTGTTTCAGCCAGCGCAAGGGGCGCGTAATCCGCCAGCTCGTCGAGGCGCGAATGGCCTGCAAATCGGCTTCGCACTGCGCTTGCGTACCCAGCGCTTCGTCGCGCTGCCGGGTGGTATCGGTGAGGCGGGCTGTGAGCAGTTCGCGTTGCTGGTTGCCTTGGGCGATCAGCGCATCCTTCACTCCCAAAGCGAGATGCAAGTTTTTGATGTCCTTCCAGCGCCGGGCAGATCCCATGGCCAAATCGATCACGCCCTGCTCTGTAACGCCTCTCACACTGACCGCCATACCCCCCCTGTCCGGTCCAGCCCGGGGGTATAACGGCAGGAGTCGGTGATAGTCGTTCACCATCTCGACCGCGCTCCGAGGATGTATTTCCCGCAAACGCCAGGCGATTTTCTGCAAGCCAGTCCTGTCGGCATCGATTGCCTGCAATTGCTCGACGAGGGAAGCCGCGTTCGGCTCATACAGATATCCGGTCTCCCCAGGTCGAATCCTCTCCGCAAAAGCCCCGACCCGGGTCGCTACCGGCGGGACGCCCAGCATCATCAATTCGCCCAGTGTATAGCCGTAGGTCTCAGCACAGATGCTCATGAGCAAACCCACGTGCGGCGAGATGCGTGCCACGATCGCGGGAAGCTCGCGCAACGTGTAATCGCCCAGGATATGAACCCCGGTGTGTCCGCGGAAAAGCTCCCCCAAAGCCCCGCTGCCGACGAGATATACATCCGCAAAGGCAGTAATGGCGTCGATGCCTTCGCTCAGCAACTTGACCCCCTTGCTGGGCGCCAGCATGCCCAGGATCAGGACTCGCAGGCGCTCATGATCACTTTGTGTCGCGCATTCCAGCGGACCAAACAGGGTGCCGTGGCCGTGGGGGATGATCACCGCGCCAATGTGTCGAAAGCGGGATTCCAGACGGATCAGGTTGTCCAGCACCGATCGACTGGGAGCCACGAGGCTCAATTGCCCGCTGGTGACCAAGTCGACGTAGCGATCTCGTACCGCCAGGCGTTCCTCTGCCGGGAAATCCTGGAAGGGGTTGAAATCGTGGTTGTTCCTCGTGCAGTCGGCGAGACGCTCGGCGTCGCAATGGCTGCAAATGCCACCAAAATGGATGTTGATTGCAGGGCAGTACGGGTAGTAATCGTGGCATATGACCAACGTCGGCAGCCCCGTGGCGAGGATATCCAGCGAATGGCCGATGAGGGAGGAGACGAGCACGCCCCCAACCGCGTACGTTTCCAGCACCTCCCGCACCGCTTCCCGATACTCGGCGTGCGTCACCGCGGTTGCCTTGATCGGTTCGGAAAAGAGCCATAGCCGCTGCGGCGTCTTGTCCAGCACATGGCCATACAGCGCCAGACCTTCCCCGAAAGCATGGCTTCTGCTGAATGGCTTGAGCACGAGATTGATGCGCTCCGAATCGGCCAGGCAATAATCTTTGAGCCACTGGCCAATACCACCGCCCAGATCATGCACCAAGTGAAGCTGGACCGCCTTTGCCTGGCTGCCGGCCACGTTGGGTTCGGCGTGCTCGCCGGCATCCCGGCCTGCGCCGAGCAGGCGGCTACGCCTTTCGCTTTCCAATTCCAGACTGACGGCCCTGCGGTATTCTGCAGCCGGATCCTCCCTGACAAAGCGCCTGATCACATCGTCGTAGTCCGGGTGAAGGCCCAACAGCGTTTTCGCGGCAGTGGCCTGCAGCAATTCGCGTTCGGCACCGAAACTTGCCCCGCCGGCGTGATATACGAACGTGTCGGCGCACAACACATTCTTCCCCCCCATCGCGACCACTCGACGGCTGAAATCGTTTTCCTCGCCATAGCCGCGACCGAACCGATCTTCATCGAATGGTCCCACCTGTTCCAGACAGGGACGCCGGATGTACATGCAAAACCCAACCGCCGTGGGTATCTCGATCCATTTCCCGGCATTGACCCGGCGAAAAATGGCGTCCAATTGCTCCAGTGTCACCCCCGCCGGCAACCGGTTATCGGAACAAAAGTCCGGATAACTGCAAATCGTCGCGTTGTTGGAAAAGGGCGTCACCGTACCGATATCCGGCGCGCTCAGGGCGCAGCGCCGCAGCCGGTCGAGCCAGTCGTTGGCGACTTCGGTATCGCTGTTGAGCAGCACGACGTCGCGCTCTGGATGCAGCGCCATGCCGCGGTTCACCGTATGGACGAAGCCGAGGTTATGCGGATTGCGCAACGCCGTAACGCACTCCCGCCCCGCGAGGCTGGCCAGGTAGTGGGCCAGCGCCGGCTCCGGGCTGGCATCGTCTATGACGATAAGTTCGAAAGCGGTTTCCTGCCGCGCAGCCAGGACCGAGTCTAGGCATCGCCGCGTCTTTTCGATGTCCCGATAAACCGGAACGATCACATCCACAGCCAAGGCGCCGTTCTCGCCGCCCAATTCTTCGTCCACGATCAGCCCAAAAAGGCGAATTTTGCCATAGTTGGGCGCCGCGGCTTCCCGGGGCACTGTGCGGCCAGTCGACACGCCGCACACGGGCAGCCGTCAATTTCGCTGGCGGCGCAGGAAGCGGGCTGGGACCCGCCCTTTCTGGTAGCATGGCCGATTTTTACTGCCCCCAGGCTGGCGAATATTGACTGCCTCCCTCTTTGCTCGATTCGAAACCCTGTCAGGGAACCGCAGCGCTTATTGGCTCGCATTCTCAGCCATCCTGACCATTGGGATCTATCTCCGCTTCCAGCAAATAACCATCCAGTGGCTAATGGATGACGAGTGGCACGCCGTTCACAAACTGATCGCAAGCGATGGTTTCTCTTCCATCCTCCTGAGCTTCGGCCAGGCAGACTACAGTATTCCCCTGACGCTCCTATACAAATTCCTTGCTCAAACCATCGGACTGAGCGAGTTGCGTATGCGGCTTCCCATGTTGCTGGGTGGAACCGCGATCGTCGTTCTTGCCATGTTGTGGATACGCTCACGCATGGGTGAGGCAACCTCACTGATCTTCGGCGTCTTGCTCGCGATCTCCCCCTTGCTCGTGAATTACAGCCGGAATGCCAGACCTTATATGCTTACCCTGTTACTGGTGTCCATCGCAGTATGGGCACTGGCACGGTGGGAACAGAGCGGCAGGCCTCGGTATGCAGCGACATACCTGTTCTGCACATGGGTGGCGAGCTGGCTGCACCCCGTCATGGCCCCTTTTACCTTGGCGCTGCTCTTCCCTCTCTTTTTCCGGCGGCTCCTCCACAAGGAAACCGACATCGTCGGGTGGTCAAAAATCGCCCTGATCACCGCGCTGGCCACGGCAGGTATTGCCGCTTTGATCCTTCCGCCTTTGCTCAATGATCCGGCGGCACTGACCCAAAAGACCGGCAGTGACCTGCCGAATTTAGATACCCTTCTCGGTGTCTGGCATATCTGGCTGGGTACAGGGTCATCCGTCATCGTGTGGATTGGCCTGATATTGGCCAGTCTCGGGGTCAACAGGATATGGTCGTTATTCCCCCGCGAACTGGCCATGTGGTCGAGCGGCCTTTTCGCGCTGATACTCTCCATTCTCGTCCTGCAGCCAGCCTGGGTTCACAACCCGCTGACCTTTGGCCGCTATCTTCTGCCCATGCTGCCACTGCTGCTACTCATGATATCTGCAGGGATCATGACGCTCTGCCTCAAATTTTCTTGTGCCCTGGTCCGCTCAGTCGTCGCAACCGGGCTGCTCAGTCTTTTCCTGATTGGTACTCCCAACGCCGATCTCGTGCGACGGCCCAACAGCTTCACCCTGCACTCGTACTATCAATTCGATTACCGCAAAAACCACAATCCTGTTAGACAAAGTTTCACGCCTTACGCCACTGCGTCGCCCTTCTGGCACAAATTCGCAACCCTTCCACCAGGGTCAATGACGATCGCCATTGCCGGCTCACCCAGCTTCGAATCCTATTTCTTGCTAGATCCTCTGTATCAGCCCGTGCACCGTCAAATTCTGATCAAGTTGCAGACGGGTGGAGCCTGTGGGCGGGCGCAGCCTGGCGAAGCCTTTTCTTGGCAAGGGGTGTTTTTGCGCAACGCTGTCAGCCTGGCCACCCAAGAAGACATTCTTCGACGCGGGATCGACCTGATCGTGCTCGAATACTGGCACACCGATCTCAAAAGCCAGACCCTGCCCCCGGAATACCTGGCGATGCTTGACAAGTGTAAAGCCTTGCTGAGTGCCCGCTATGGCTCCCCCGTCTACGAAGATGCCAACCTGATCGCCTTTCGCACGCAGGAGGTTCCCCTGCTGCGATAATTATCAAACTATCGCTTTCGCACTTCCAAATCCTCCATGCTCAACAACCAGACCGTCACCGTCGTCATGCCAGCCTACCGTGCGGCTCAAACGCTCGAAGCCACCTGGCTCGCCACTCCTCATGATGTGGTCGATGAGGTCCTCCTGGTCGACGACGCCAGCGATGACGAGACTGTTGCCATTGCGGAGCGTCTGGGCATCAAGGTCAAGCGGCACCCATTCAACCTAGGCTATGGTGCAAACCAAAAAACCTGTTATGCGGATGCCTTGGACCAAGGCGCCGACATCATCATCATGCTGCACCCGGATTATCAATATGAGCCGCGGCTGGCCACCGCGATGGCCGCCATGATCAGTTCCGGCGTGTATGACATGGTGGTCGGCTCGCGCATCCTCGGCGGCGGCGCCCTGAAGGGGGGAATGCCGCTCTGGAAATACGTCGCCAATCGGGTGCTGACCGCGTTCGAGAACCTCATGCTGGGCGCCAAGCTGTCCGAGTACCATACCGGCTACCGGGCGTATTCTCGCCAGCTGCTTCTCAGCATTCCCTGGCAAGAGAACTCCGATGACTTCATTTTCGACAATGAATTTCTCGCCCAGGCCATCATCGGCGGCCATCGCATTGGCGAGATATCGGTACCGACAAAATATTTCCCCGAAGCGAGCTCCATCAACTTCTCACGTTCAGTACGCTACGGGCTGGGTGTCCTGTGGATTTCGTTATTGGGATTTGTGACGAAAACGGGCATTTACCGTCATCGATTATTCCGTTCCGTTGAAAAGTGACCCCATTCCGCCGCGCTCTCAAATACATCCCACGAGCCGCCATTACCCATCCTTCGGTAAAGAGCTGGTTCATTGGTTTTTCCTTGCACGTGGTAACGGGTGTGTTGGCGGTGTTGACCCATTATTCGATCATGTGGGCATTGACACAGATCGGTATGGCTGCGGTTCCTGCAAGCACGGCCGGCTTCGCCGGGGGCGCCGCCGCACGGTACCTGCTCTCGTACTACAAGGTGTTTTCGCCAACCGAAAATGTTCCTACGACCTTATTCCGGTTCGTGGTCGCACTCGCTGCACAGATGGCGGCAAACACGTTCATGCTGGCTTTTTTTCTGCAAAACGGACTATCTGTTTGGAGTGCGCAAATCACCACGACCGTCCTCCTGACCTTCGCCAATTATTTGGTCTATCGCCTATGGGTCTTCAATTGAGGCGCGCCTCAAGAGGGACGTCCGACTCGACGCGCCGGATCAGAAGAACCCTGGCGGGCGTCCTCGACAACCAGACATCAACTGGAAAGGTCTTCACGACCTGATAACCGGCCCTTCCGGAAAACGCCACCTGGTAGCGATCATCCTCTACCCACCAGGGGCTCTTGCCCTGTCGGGAGCCGGACAGACGCATTCGCTCAAAATTGAAGAACCCGTTGTATTCAAAGCCTCCGTCCAGCGTCCGGGGATTGGCGCCCAATGACTGCGTGGCGAACTCGATGGCCTCCCAGCGTGCCCGATTCCAGGCGAAATAGTCGTGCGTCGCCACCGCGCTCATAACCCCGTAACCACTGACCAGGACGACCGTGACAGCCAGGGCCAGGCGACCGGCCGGCACAGCAGCGGCGACGAAGACCGAATGCATCCAGACCAGAACGAAAGGCAGGACGAACAGCACGTAACGATCGATGTAATCGGTCACCGCGAAAGGCACCAGGTACGCCAGAACGACGCATACGTGAAACAGGGTATAGCCGGTCCGCTCGCTGAACTCCCGAACCAGAGCGCTGGGTGTGCGCAACGCCGCAGTCAGCATCGCCGTCGTTCCCACCACCGCCAGGAAGGTCATCGACAACCAGAATATCCCGGTGCTCCGATCCAGCCCGGGCTCATCCCGGTTAAACCCGTCATGAACGGTGAATGGGCCGATACCGGCCAGGTCAATAACGTGATTCTCGCGATACGGCGGCATCCAATCCCATGCCACGCTGATTCCGAATAGGCAGAGTCCGCCAATGACCAGCCAACGAAACAGCCCCATAGCCCTGATCGCCCCGCCCAGCCACGAAACCCATGGAGTCACCACCAAACCCAGGTATCCCAGCAGCCCGGCCAGATTCAGAAAGAGCCACAGCACTGATTCAGTCTTGAGGGTAAGAACGCCAACTAACATGGGAAACAGGCGACCGTGGATAACCTCCTGGGCGGCGGGGATGCCCGGCCCCCCTTTTAGATAGGCCTGATAGGCCACTTCTGCCGCAAAGGCGACAACCAAGGGCAGGACGCCCTGAATTACCGACCATCTGCGCCAGACTGTTAGACGGGCATACCATGCGCGCATGGACGCCAGCGGGATAACCAACACCACCTGGCGTTGCAGCACCCCCACGACGGTGAAGAGCACCGCGAGAAGCAGAAACATGGGTCTGGGCTCGGCCAAATGCCGCAGGAAATACGTCGCGGCCAACAGACCGAACAGCAATCCGTAGAGATCGGTCATGTAGGAATTCGCCAGTACCTGCCACCAGGGCGTGACCACGAGGACGAGCGTGGCCACCAGCGCAGCCGGCCGGCTCAGCCCGCTGGTTCGAAAGAAGGAAAACGCGACCAGGCTCGTCAGCATGGCCAACAATTGCGTCACAGCCCGCAGCCCGGTAAAGCTGAATCCGAAAAGTTTGGCGGCCGCGGCGCCCAGCAGCGTCTGCGGCAAAAGATTCATTGCGATCCAGTTGCTCAAGCGCAGGCGGTGCTCATCAAGCAGCCACAAGACGCTGTGGGCGTAGGCCCAATCGTCGTTGAGCGGGAAATTCCCGACAGGGAAGACAATACCCATCAACACAAGCTGCACCAGCAGAAGTATTGCGATATACATTGACGGGGGTCGGAGCGACAGCTGTTTCAATCCGCGTACCCCGGACGGTCTCGACGGCAAGGCTTTATGTCTGTCATGGCTCGCCGACCTGGGCATACAAAGGCCCATGACAGATCGGCATGGCTGCGGTTCCTGCAAGCACGGCCGGCTTCGCCGGGGGCGCCGCCGCACGGTACCTGCTCTCTTATTACAGAGTGTTTTCGCCAACCGAAAGTGTTTCTACGGCCTTGTTCCGCTTCCGGGTCGCCCTCGCTGCACAGATGGCGGCAAAGGCGTTCATGTGGGATTTTTTTCTGCATAACGGATAATCTGTTTTGGGCGGGCAAATCACCACACCCTCATACTGACATTCGCCAATTACCTTGCTTCAGATTATGGGGTTTCGATTGAAGTGCACCTAAACCCAACTCATTTTCGGCGGGGGTTACTTCCAAGCCTGAGTCGTGGCTGCACAGCCTCATCTCAATTGCGTGTAAACCGATAAGGGATTGCGTCGGTGTCGGCGGGCAGGCGCCATTCATCGGGATTCTCATAACAATAGGCGTGGTCAAAGAAGTTGATGAACCCACTGGTCTGATTCTCGATGTTCTGAATACCGTGCCAAACGAAGGGGGGGATGAGGATCGTCGACGGGCGCAGCCGGCAGAGATGGAATACGTTGATCTTGCCCTTTGTCGGCGACCCTTCGCGATCATCGAACAGCACTACCCTGAGTGTTCCCTCGGTGACGAAGATCCGGTCGGTCTGCAGATGATGGCAATGCCACGCGCTAATAGCGTAAGCACGGAGCTCTACATGAATCATGTGCTTGATCGCAATGCGTCCGATTTCCCACTCAGGCCGCACCACCTCCGTGGTAACGCCATTGCGGGTGATGATGTTGGACATCTCATGAATCTGGACGCCATCAATCAGGCCCTGCAGCATGCGGCCATCTGAGGCCACCGTCTGCGCGTCTTTGATCCCATCATTTGTCATGTGTTCTCCTGGTTGCAGCATTTGGGGATCGGGGCATCGCGGCTGCCCCCTCCATAATGGTTGCAGTTCAATTCAGCGTGCACATGGGCAGCCCCGCGCACCAGAGCTGCCACATCTGGCGCAGGCGCAACTCCAGCGCCCTCGCCACCTGCGCGGGCACCCGCTGCTGGTCCTCTTCCAAACGGCTTCGCAATGACAGTCGGATGTGCTGAAGCTCCACGGAGCGAGTTGCATACTGCGTGGCAATTTCAACATATTCCGCTGCCGATTCGGCAACGAACGCATCCAGCCCGGCTGCGACCATGGTGGCAGCCCCCAAACGCGCGGGGAGCGACTCGCCAGCCAGCGTCAGCGTGGGCACCCCCATCCAGAGACCGAATTGGGCCGTCGTCGCGCTGGCCCAGGGGAAGGCATCGAGCAACAGATCGATCTGCCCATGCGCATCGAGGTAAGCCGCCATGTCCATGCGTTGCAGGAATGTGATGCGCTCGGGGGCGATGCCGGCGCCCACAAAACGCGCTTGCAACGCGGCGGCCACGGCGTCATCGGTCACCGCTCCGATGACCAGTCGCGACGTAGCAACCCGCCGCAGGATTTCCACCCACAGCGCGATGACGTGGTCACCGAGCTTGTTCATGCGGCTGAAGCTGCTATAAGTGATGTAGCCGTTTTGCACGAGCGGGGACGAGGTCACCTCGGGCAACTGCTCGGGCTTGCCGAACACCAGCATCGACGGCAGATACGCCAAACGCTCGGTGAACAGGTGGTCGAGCCGCCCTGGCGGCGCCAGTACCGGATCCACCAAATGGTAGTCCATCGCGCGCAAGCCGCTGGTTCCAGGATAACCCACCCACATGACCTGCACCGGGGCAGGTTTACGGGCGAAGACGCCGAGCCGATTTCTGGCTGTGTGTCCAGAATGGTCGATGAGGATGTCAATACCATCCGAGCGGATGCGTGCCGCGAGCTTTTCGTCTGAAAGCCTCGAAACATCCACCCACGCGTTGGCCAGCGAGCGCAACCGCTGTGACATGGCATCCGCAACTGGGTTGGTATCGTAGACAATCAGCTGGATTCTGGAGGGATCCAGTTCCCGCCACACCGGCTCGAGAAATCGCGCCACCGGATGATCACGAAAGTCACCCGACAAGACACCCACGCGCAAACACCGCTCTGGATCGCGGTCGTTCGCATGGGGCGCCACCTGCCCATGGAAGTGTGCCTCGGCATGGTCCCCAAAGGCCTTGTGCGCGAGGAAGACAGCTTCCGGTTCCGTTCCCGCGTCATGCGACAGGCAATACAGCTCGCTACTCCAACTCTCGAGATTCGCAGGATCCAGCTCACGCGCTCGCCGATAGTGAATGACTGCGTTCGTCAGGTCGCCAAGGCGGTCGTAAATACTTCCCAGGTTGACGTGGGCACGGGAACACCCCGGATCGATCTGCAATGCGGCGGTGGCCGCCTCACGGGCTTCTCTCAAACGGTTCTGTTCCGCCAATTCGGTACTCAGGCTGAGCAGTGCCTCGCTATACCGTGGCTGGATGCGAAGCGATTGGCGGAGCGCGCGCTCGGCTTCCCTTGAGCGCCCCAGCTTGACCAATGCGTTGCCAAGCTGAAGCCAGGCGGGGGCAAGCCCCGGCGCCAAAGAAACCGCCTTTTCCGCCAGCCGCAGCGATTCGGCGAAATTGCCGGCGTCCAGTTCGTTGCCGGCGGCGTTTGACCAAACGCCGGCCGCCCCGGGCGCGAGTGCGATGGCAGAGCTGAACGCCGCTCGTGCGGCATCGTGATCGCCGGTTTTCTGCAGCACGATGCCGAAATTGTCCCAGATCGAAGAATCGCTCTGGTCGAGTGAAGCAGCGTGGCGCAAATGCACCATTGCCCCAGCCAGGTCGCCGTGGGCGAAACACGACATGCCGAGCAACTGCCAGGCTTTTCCAGCGTCCGGCAGATCCTTTGCCAGTTGCCGGGCCAGCGCTTGGCATTCATCGATGCGGCCCGCACGGAAACCGGCGCTCCAGCGTGATACGACCTCTTCGATACGCTGTTTCATTGAACAACGTTGAGCACGCTTGGGCAGATCGGCACGCGCGCCTGGAGTTCCTCCCTGGCCGCAAGCAGACGGCTGGTAGGTTGTCGCGACCAGTAATTCAGGCGTTCGCGGGCCTTACGGATTTCTTGCGCCAACTGCGCCTCCTGCAGACCATTGAAGAACACGCGCGACAGCAACGCGCCGGTCGCACCCAGACGGGGGTACTGCGCATACACGAGCTCGGAGGGTACCGGCAGCGATACATCGAATGCCCGGCCGACGCCACCGACAGCGAATGGGAAACCGCGTGCCGCCAGCGCCGCGCAGGCGTCTTCCAGGAACGTGCTGCACAGAACCGCAAATTGGTTGTTCACGCCGAGGTCCAGCGACAGGTCATTAAGGCCGAAGTGGATCTCGTCCACGCCATCGATCCGGCATAGTTGCACCACCTTTTCTGCCGCACTTACCGTTTCCACGAGCAGCACAGTCCTTGCCCGACCGTTAACTGCGCGGACGAAATTCCCCGCTTCGTCGACCGTATGAAAGTGCGGCAGCATGACGGTCTGGGCGCCGTGCACGATCAGCCGATCCACCTCGTCTGCAAGGCCTCTGTGAGGCGGGTTGCATCGCACGAAACGCGAGGCGCGGCGGAGCACCGCGAAAACCGCCGGCAATTCTTCCTCTCTATGGTCAGAAATCCATCTCCCCTTCCCTCCCTGGCGCTCGTTTTTTCCCAGCCGCTCCAAGTCCGGGCCGACATGGTCGATGCCGGCGCTATCCGCTTCTGCTGCCAAAACGGGGGCGTTTGTGAATAATGTGAAGCGAAATATGTCGCCAAGGTTCATCGGGTAAGCCATTTGAATCAAGGATAGACAACTCTCATCGTCTACGAGGACCGTTCGCGGCACGAAAAGTATCGTATGCAACCCGTGAGCGGGACAACCATATCCCTTTCCTCGTGAAGATCCACGGTCGACTGTCAGATAAGAT
>Ga0105093_10000696_pt1 | contig 12770 bp, 9 predicted proteins | sample PPLLak3March2015_2_FD_79111 | JGI IMG/M metagenome (GOLD analysis project Ga0105093, IMG submission 79111) | Freshwater sediment microbial communities from Prairie Pothole Lake near Jamestown, North Dakota, USA - PPLs Lake P8 Core (3) Depth... | ecosystem: Environmental > Aquatic > Freshwater >... | reverse complement strand
GGCCCATCGAGAGCATCCCGCCGCGCTCGCCGACCTGCGTCTCCAGGCCATCTGGAAGGATTTCCAGCCAGTCGCCATCCCCGATGCGCCTGGCCATGGCCAGCATTTCGGCATTGCCCACTTCCGGTTTGGCGTAGCGGATGTTCTCGGCCACCGTGCCGGAGAACAGGAACGGCACCTGCGAAACGATCCCCAGTCGCCGCCGGTAGGATCCCAGGTCGAAGCTGCGGATGTCCAGGCCATCGATCAGGAGCTTGCCACCCTGGAACTCGTAGAAGCGGGCGATCAGCCGGGCGATGGAGGTCTTGCCGGAACCGGTGTGACCCACCAGGGCCAGGTTTTCCCCGGCATGGATGGCCATGCTGAAATCGGTCAGTATCGGTTCGTTGTCGGCATAGCGGAAGGTGACATGATCGAACTGCACTTCCCCGTTCAGTTTGTCCATAGTGCGGCTATCGTTCTGGATCACAGCCGGTTCGGCATCGATCAGGGCGAAGACGCGTTCGGCAGCCGAGAGCCCGTTCTGGATTTGGGCCCAGAAGGCCGAAAGGTTCATCACCGGCCACAGGAAGCGATCCAGGCTGAGGATGAACAGGTACCAGGCCCCGGCTGAGATCAATGCAGCGGCGGCGCTCAGTCCGCCAAAATAGACCAGGATGGCGGTGAAGATGCCGGTCACGCCGTTCAGGACCGGGAAGATCAGGGATAGGATGAAGCCACGCTGGATGTTGTAGCGGTAAGATTTGCGGTTGGCGCTGTCGAACTCTTCGAAGATGGTCATTTCCTGGCGGAAATTCTTGGCGATGGCAATACCGGAGACTGTCTCCTTGATGGCGGCGTTGACATCCGCCATGGCCTGCATGCCTTTCTTGGTGACGACGCGCGCCAGCCGCCGGAAGCCGATGGCGATGCCAAATACGACCGGCATGAAGGCGAACAGGATCAACGCCAGTTTCCATTCGGTGCGCACCAGCACCACACCCAACAGGATGGCCTGGATGAATTGTGCGGTCACATCGGTGACGATGATGACCAGGTTGCTCAGGTCATTGGTATCCGAGTTGATGCGCGAGACGATCCGCCCGGAGGAGAACTGGTCGTAGAAAGACAGGTCATGCTCGGCGGCGGCACGGAAGGCGCGCGTGCGCAGGTCGAGCACCACATCGCCCAGGACGCGCACCGTCAGGCTGCGACGGATCCAGTTCAAGCTCCAATCCGTGATGCCAACCAGGGCGATCGCACCCGGGATGGCAAACAGGACGATCCACTGGTTGGGGCTTTTTAGGAAATCGAGGGCGCGCCCGGTCACGATCGGCGTGATGGCTCCCACCAGCGACATCAGGATGGTGAGCAGGGAAATATAAACAATGCCCTTGCGATAAGGCTTGAACTGGGCAACGATGCGCCTGAAAAGATCCTTGTCCTTGTACTGGCGATCGTATTTTTCGTCGCTTAATCCATCGAAGAATCCCATGTGTAGTCATCGGGTAATTTGTGATCAGGAAGCAGGACTCCTGCTAACCTGGTTACTTTATTACCTTCTCCTTATTCCCTGAAAATTCGAGCGTATGCATCAGAAGTTTTCATCAACTCATCGTGCGAACCGATGGCCGCGATCCGCCCTTTGCGCAGGACAACGATCAGGTCAGCCCAGCGGATCTGCGACAGGCGGTGGGTGATGATGAAGGTTGTCCGGCCTTTGGCTGCCGCGGCAATGGCGCGCTGGATGAGATCCTCGGTGGCGCTGTCGATGGCGCTGGTCGAGTCATCCAGGATCAGGATGCGCGGGTCGGTCAGGAAAGCGCGTCCCAGGGCCAGGCGCTGGCGCTGCCCGCCGGACAGGGTCACGCCGCGTTCGCCGATCACGGTTTCGTATTTCTTCTCGAAGGTGTTGATGAACTCGTCGGCCTGGGCGGCCTGGGCAGCTGCTTCGATCTCCACCGGGGATGCGCCTGGCTTGCCGAAGGCGATGTTCTCGGCAATGCTGCGCGAGAAGAGGAAGATATCCTGTTCGATGATCGAAACCTGCTGGCGCAAGGCGGCCAGGTTCCAGTCGCGCACATCCACGCCATCGACCAGCACCTGCCCGCAGGAGGTATCATAAGTGCGGTTGACCAGCTTCATCAGCGAGGTCTTGCCGGTCCCGGTCTGGCCGACGATGGCTACCGTCTGGCCGGGTTCGATCTTGAAGTTGATATCCTTAAGGACCGGCTCATCGTTATCACCGTAGGAAAAACACGCCTCGCGGAACTCAACCTGGCCGCGGATGGTACCGCTGTAGCCGGTCTCGTTCTGGTCGAGTTTGGTCTCGCGGTTCATCAACTCGAGGATGCGGCGTGCCCCGGCCAGGCCAAGCGAGATCTGGGAATAAGCCCAGATGGAGGTCCAGGTGGGGAAGTCGAGCATCAGCAGCAGTCCCATGTAGGCCACCACATCCCCGACCTGGAGGAGGCCTGCCCGGTAGAGCAAGATGGAGTGGAACAATCCAACGCCCATCGCAACGGCCATCATCAGCAGGGGAATGAAGCGCGCTTCCAAATCCCCCTGGCGGACGTTGGCGGCGCGCACCCGGCGGGCATTCGTTTCGAAGCGCGTGACTTCCGATTCTTCCTGCGCGGCGCCCTTCATGACCTCGATCCCATCCAGCGCTTCGGAGAGACGGATGTTCATCAGGCCGAAGGACTCGCGCACTTCGTTGGTGATGGGCTCCATGTTCTTGAGATAGCGCCGCAAGGCAAAGAAGTATAGGATGGTGTACAGGAGTGGGGTCAGGATCAGCGACCAGTGGTACTGCGGGGCGAAGGCGATCGGCATCACCAGGAACAGCAGCGAACCGACCACCAGGTTGACGCCCGGGCTGAAAAGGTAGTTGACTTCGCGCACGTCATTAGTGGCGCGCGCCATCGTATCGCCCACCGGCTGCAGGCTGTGGAAGGTCATGCTCTTGCCAAGCAGGGAGACGTACAGCTCGTCGCGAACGTCACGCTCCACTTTCTGGGCAATGACTTCGGCGCCGAAGTTGCGTCCCAGTTGAAGGAATGCACGCAGGATCTGTGAGCCGCCGATTAGCAGGACGATCGAGAGCAGGCCGGAGGTCACCGGCGGGATGGATGTGATCTGATCGAAAGCCCTTCCCGTAAGTACCGGGACGTAGGCAGCCAGTTGGGCGTTGCCCCAGGCGCCGATGACCATGATGATGACCAGCCACCAGTGCCGCAAGCCGTGGCTGATGACCCAGCGCACCGGGCTGCGTCGGTCGGAGCGTTTGCGCACCAGGGTGAATTCGGCAGGAGATGCAAGTGTCGTCATATGATTATTTCATCCATCCCAGGCTGATGCGCCCACGTTCGATCTCGATCTTCAATATTTCCAGGTCGAGGATGTCCCCAACCTTGAGCACCGTTCCAAACGGGATCTGGGACTTGTGCAGCAGGCCATCCTGCTTGACGCCGATATCGATGAATGCGCCGAAATCGACCACGTTGCGGACGGTGCCCTTGAGCGTCATCCCGACCGCCAGGTCTTCCATTTTGAGCACATCGGAGCGCAGGATGGGCGCGGGGGTATCCTGGCGCGGGTCGCGTCCCGGGCGGACCAATTGCTCGAAAATATCGTGCAGGGTGGGAACGCCGCAATCCAGTTCATTCGCCAGTTTCTCGATGGGCGTTCGAGCCAGGAGTGCATCCAGGGCAGGTTTGCGTTCGGATATGGGTGTGGCAGGGGTAAGCCCGGCGCGTTCCAAAACTGCTTCCGCAATGGCATAGCTTTCCGGGTGGATGGCAGATGCATCGAGCGGATTTTCACCTTCGCGGATGCGCAGGAAACCAGCCGACTGTTCGTAGGCTTTCGGGCCCAATCCGGATACATCCCGCAGTTCCTCGCGGGCGCGGAATGCGCCGTGCGTGTCGCGGTAGGCGACGATGGATGTTGCCAGCTTGGGGCCGATCCCGGCCACGTGGGTCAGCAGGGCCGGCGAGGCGGTGTTCACATCCACCCCAACCCGGTTGACCACGCTCTCCACCACGCCGTCCAGGGAGTGGCCGAGGGCGGCCTGATCGACATCGTGCTGGTACATGCCAACGCCGATGGATTTGGGGTCGATCTTGACCAGTTCCGCCAGCGGATCCTGGGCGCGGCGGGCAATCGAGACCGCCCCGCGGATGGAAACATCCAGGTCAGGGAATTCCTGGCGGGCGAGCGGCGAGGCGGAATAAACCGAAGCCCCCGCCTCGTTGACGATCAGGTATCGTAGTGGCGCAGCGTGCTGCGCCCTAACGTCAGCAGGCGCACCACGGATCAACTCTGCCACCAGTTTCTCGGTCTCGCGCGATGCGGTGCCATTGCCGATGGTAATCAGGGTGACATGATGGCGGTTGACCATCTCCTCCAGTGTAGCGAGGGCACCTTCCCAGTCCTTCTTGGGTTCATGGGGATAGATGGTGCCGGTATCCAGCAGTTTGCCAGTCGGGTCCACGACAGCAACTTTGCAGCCGGTGCGAAAACCGGGGTCGAGACCCAGCACGGTGTGCCCGGCCAGGGGCGGCTGTCCAAGCAAGGCTCGCAGGTTGGTGGCAAAGACATTGATGGCATGCCCGTCGGCCTTCTCGGAGAGTTCGCGACGCACATCGCGCTCGATGGCTGGCAGGAGCAGGCGCTCGGCGGAATCCTGGATGGCCAGGATCAACTGGTCGACCATCGGGCTGAGGATATTGGATTCGTACTCGATTTCGGTTACGGGCCGCCAGTCGCGCTCTGTGATTTCCACCCTGACTCGCAGGATGCCTTCCTTCTCGCCGCGGTTGATGGCCAGCACCTGGTGGGGCTGCAAGCGGTCGACGCGGCCGGAGAAATCGTAGTAGCTTTCGTAGACGCGCTTTTCATCCACGGCATCTTCCACTTTTTCGGCCGTGAGCGTGGCGAACTTGAGCGCCTTTTCACGCACCGCCTGGCGTACATTGGCATTGTCGCTGACGATCTCGGCCACGATGTCGCGAGCGCCTTGCAGGGCATCCTCCACGGTGACAACCTGATCGTTGAGGTAACCCTTTGCGATCTCCTCGGCGGAGCGGTCGCCGCGCGCCTGCTGGAGGATGACCTTTGCCAGCGGTTCCAATCCCTTCTCCTTCGCAACCGTGGCGCGCGTGCGGCGCTTGGGTTTGTAGGGCGCGTACAGGTCTTCCAGGGCAGTCATGGTTTCGGCGGCTTCGATGGCGGTTTTGAGTTCATCGGTCAGCTTGCCCTGTTCTGAGATGGAAACCAGGATGGTCTGGCGACGCTCGTTGATGGCGCGCAGGCGGACGATCTCATCTGCGATGATGCGCACCTGTTCGTCATCGAGGGAACCGGTCATTTCCTTGCGGTAGCGGGCAATGAAGGGCACGGTATTGCCTTCATCCAAAAGCTGGATGACGGCGGCAGCCTGGTTGGAACGGACATTAAGGGCGGATGCTATTTTTTCTGCGTGTTTCATGGTCATTTCACTGGATAGGGATCGAAATGAATTCTACCATGTGAGCAGGCGCTTTTTGGTTCTCTGGGAATCGCCGGAAGAGGAAGGAAATTGGGGGTATGGGGCGGGCGAAGCCCGCCCCATACCCCCATATCTTTCCATCCATCACGGCAACTCCCAGAGAGCCCCCTTTTTTTGTTGACTTGCTTTGTTTTCTATTGTAAACTACCTGGAAATCCCTTTTCAAGGAGGTCGGTCGTGGTACGCAAAAGAAATGGTTACCGTTGGTTCGTTATTGGCGTCTTTTTCTTCTTCATGCTCCTGCACCAAACTGACCGTTTATTGATTGGCCCGCTCAAATCGCAGATCAGCGAGGATTTCAATATCAATAATACCCAGTTTGGGCTGGTAATCTCCGGAGCCTTGATTGTCAGCACGGTCCTCTATCCAATCTGGGGTTACCTGTATGATCGTTATGCCCGCGCAAAATTGCTGGCGCTGGCATCCTTCATCTGGGGATCTACCACCTGGTTGAGCGCGATCGTACGCTCGTTTGGCGGCTTTGTAGCCACGCGTGCGTCAACAGGCATCGACGACTCATCCTATCCCGGCCTGTACACCCTGGTTGCCGATTACTTTGGTCCAAACCTGCGCGGTAAAGTGTATGGCCTATTGCAATTGGCCCAGCCGATTGGATACCTGGTAGGCATGATTCTGGCCTTGATGGTCGCGCCGGGCCTGGGCTGGCGCAATGTTTTTTACATCACAGGCGGACTTGGCATCATCATTGCCGTTGCGATCTTCTTCGGCGTAAAAGAGATGCCGCGCGGCAAGGCCGAGCCTGAATTCGAAGGCATGACTGAAATGCCTGCTTTCCACTTCTCCTGGAAGGAAGCCAAAGAGATCTTCAAGAAGCGCACCATGTGGTTTGTTTTCCTGCAAGGCTTCGCGGGTGTCTTTCCCTGGAACGTGATCACATACTACTTCTTCGATTATCTCGAAAAAGAGCGTGGCTACGACAGCAATGGGATCTTGTTCACAATGGCCCCGGTCATCCTGGTGCTGGCGGCTGGTTATTTCATCGGCGGCGCAATAGGGGATGCGGCCTTCAAGCGCACCAACAAGGGGCGCATCCTCGTCTCCAGTGCGGGTGTGTTGCTGGGAGCCATCTTCCTGTTCCTTGCCATCAATACGCCGATTGAGTCGCAGACGGTATTCCTGGTCTTCATGCTGTTGACAGCTGTTTTCATGCCGCTCTCCTCCCCGAATGTGATCTCCACTGTTTATGATGTAACCGTTCCGGAAGTCCGTTCGACCGCCCAGGCCACCGAGTATTTCATTGAGAACGCCGGTGCGGCTTTTGCCCCCTTGTTAGCAGGAATTATTGCTGACGCGACCAACCTGCAAACCGCCATCCTGACCATTTGCATAACCGCCTGGCTGCTTTGCTTTGTCTTCTACCTCGGGGCATTGTTCTTCGTGGACCGCGATGTGCATGCCCTGCGGAAGCAGATGGCTGAACGGGCGGAGTTGGAGCTATCCAAACAGGCTGCGTAATCCAGCAATGGATATCATTCAACTCAACCTCAGCAACAAAAGGCACGTGCGGGATTTCCTCGCCGTGCCTTTTCGCGTCTATGCGGACATCCCGCGGTGGGTGCCGCCATTGGAGATGGATGCCCGCCTCATCCTGGATACCAAGCGGCATCCGTTCTACCGGCATTCGCAGGCCGCCTTCTTTCTCGCCAGAAAGGATGGATTTCCAGTTGGGAGGCTGGCTGTAATCGATAACCGCCGTTACAACGATTACAATCATTCCTCTACGGCATTCTTCTATCTTTTCGAATGTGAGAACGATCCGGAGATCGCCAATGGCTTATTCGAGGCAGCCTTCGAGTGGGCCCGTTCTCGCGGCTTGAATGAAATCCTGGGGCCAAAGGGTTTCACGCCCATGGATGGATTTGGCCTGCTGGTCAGGGGCTTCGAGCATCGTCCGGCTTTCGGGCTGCCATATAATCCATCCTACTATCCTGGGCTGGTCGAAAGCCAGGGGTTCGAAGCCCATAGCGAAAGCGTTTCCGGCTATCTCAGCGCGGATTTGCAATTCCCGGAGCGCATCCACGAACTGGCGGACCGGTTGAGAGCCCGGCGCGGGTTGACCATCGCCCGTTGCGGTTCCAGGAAGGAATTGCGGGGGCTGGTGGATCATCTCAAAGGTTTATATAACGGTTCTTTGGGTGAAGGTTCTGGAACATATCCATTAACGGATGAAGAAGTGGATGGCATGGCTCAACAAATGCTCTGGCTGGCAGACCCGCGCCTGATCAAGATCGTTATGAAAGGCGAACAGCCGGTCGGTTTCCTGCTGGCATACCCGGATGTCTCGGCTGCCCTGCAAAGAACAAAAGGAAAATTATGGCCTTTCGGCTGGCTGCGGCTCCTGCTCGAATTGCGCCGCACCGACTGGTTGAATATCAACGGCGCCGGGCTGCTTCCCGAATACCGCGGCTCCGGCGGGACGGCTATCCTGTACAGCGAGTTGTTCAAATCGGTGCGGGATAACCCGCGTTACCGGCATGCGGAGATAGTACAAATCGGCCTTGAGAACGAGCGCATGCAGCGCGAGATGGAGAACTTCGGGATCGATTTCTACAAGATGCATAGGGTATACCGGAAGATGTTATAGAACGGGCGAGTGCGTCGCACCTTGCTAAATGGGACTTTTTCAAGCGCGGGACCGGTTTGTTTTTCGGGACTATGCCCCAAGGTGCGGTGCGACGCACGCTTCGTGAGCAGTTCCATTGTTGGGAGCAAATACATTCCATGAATATCATACAGATTGATCTTTCCAACCGCATACAGGTAAAGGATTTCCTCGACCTGCCGTTCTGGATTTACATGGATACCCCGCAATGGGTGCCACCGCTGGAGATGGATGCGAAGGCGATCTTCAATACAAAGAAGCATCCCTTCCATCGCTTTTCGCAGGCAGCCTTCTTCCTGGCTTACGATGATGCGGGTGTCTCCGTTGGGCGGATCGTTGCCATGGATAACCGCCGCTACAACGATTTTTACAATTCCAGGACCGCCTTTTTCTACTGGTTCGAATGCGTGGATGATCCGGCGGTTTCGGATGCGCTCTTCGATGCTGCATTCAGCTGGGCGCGCGCTTGCGGCCTGGAGCGGATGATCGGTCCGCGCGGGTTTACACCCCTGGATGGACGCGGCTTGCTGGTGGATGGGTTCGAATACCGCCCGGCTTTTGGAATTGCCTACAATTCACCCTACTATCCGGCCCTTGTTGAGCGGGCAGGTTTCCGGCCCCATCACGATTACCTGTCCGGCTACCTGCGGCGCGAGACGGCGGCTTTCCCGGAACGCGTCCACGAACTGGCGGAGCGGGTTGCCGCCCGGCGCGGGCTGCGGATCGTTAATTTCAGGTCCCGGCGTGAATTGCGCAGCCTGATTCCCCACATCAAGGAACTCTACAATGCCTCGCTAAGCGGCACGCGGGACAACATCCCCATCGATGAAACAGATGTTGCCAGCATGGCAGATATGCTCCTGTGGTTTGCCGACCCTGCCCTGGTGAAACTGGTCATGAAGGGGGACGAAGTCGTTGGCTTTATCATGAGTTACCCAGATATTTCCGCCGCCCTGCAAAAAACGAAAGGCAAACTGCTGCCATTCGGCTGGATCACGCTTTTGCGTGAACTCAAGCGGACGGATTGGGTGGATATGAACGGGATTGGCTTGAAAGAAGAGTATCGCGGCCTGGGCGGGACGGCGATCCTGGCCAGCGAGATCGCCAAGGCGCTGATCGGCAAGCTCCAGTACAGGGTGGCGGACTTTGTACAAGTGGATACCACCAACGAGAACATGCTGCGTGAGATCGCCAACTTTGGCGTGGATTTCTGCAAGCGCCACCGGGTTTACGTCAGGGATTTATGACTTCGACCGTCGCGCAGGCCACACCCCTGGCGTGGATGACCTGCACCTGCCATTCGATTGGCGATTCTTTGTCCCGAACGCGTAACCCTTCTGTGGTTGAATATGTTCCATAGGCATCGGCGACAATGGACCATATCTGGATCTTGTTACTCCAATCCTCTCCCTCTGCCCGGATCGTGACCATGATCGGTTCGTAGGGAATCAAACCGGTGATTTCGATCTTCGCCATGCCCGGGGAAGGTGAAGTGACGGTGAGTTCCACTCCTTCTACCGGCATGCAATCGTAGATCGGTATGTCGGTTCCGGATGGTTCAGGTAAAATGGTTAGAACAGGTGTTGCGAGGGGTTCGGTTGATGGTTGGCAGGCTGGCAGGGTTGCCGTAATGAGCACAATGAGGGCTGCGAGAGTTGAAGTGTGGCCGAGATTGATGAAACAAGGTATAGTCATATTATCCTCCTCTGAGAGAAGTGCCGCCCATATTATACGATTATTTTCTAATCACCTGACAGTTTGTTTCATGAGCAGTTCGTTGGTCGAGTAGACGGTGCTCTTCCGCCGTATCGAGACTATCCATGAGGAGAAAATACCCGGAATGTAGTTTCCCTGACCTGTTAGCCAGGACAGGCTAACGCTCAATTCCAGTTGCCAGCGTGAGAGAACGCTGGCTAATCAACGAAAATCAAGTGAATCTGCAATATGGGCAATCACCAGATTTCAAGTAGTTGATTTGTGGCCCGGAAAGGACTACAATTGTTGTGGAGGAAATTATGGTCAAAATCGTTGCTGATACAACCGCAGGTTTACCGTTGGGACTCTTCAAAGAAAAGGGCATCCCGGTCGTTCCGCAGATCGTCATCTTCGGGGAGGATTCCTACCGGGATGATACTGAACTGGATACCGCCACGTTCCTGCAGAAATTGAAAGCCGCTCCCACGCTGCCCAAAACCGCTGCGCCGCCCCCGGCGCTCTATAATCCCATCTTCGAGGAAGCCAGGAAGAACAAAGAACCGGTGGTGGTGATCGCTCCCTCTGCCAAGGTCAGCGGGACGGTGCGGGCGGCAACCGTGGCTGCCCGGGATTTTCCCGACCTGGATGTGCGCGTGGTCGACTCCCTGACCGTTGCCGGCAACCTCGGTTCGCTGGTTTTGATGGCGCACCAGTGGGCAAGCGAGGGATTGCATGCCGATACGATCGTCACCCGGTTGCACGATATGATTGCACGCGGGCGTATGTACTTCCTGGTGGATACGCTTGAATACCTGCAGAAGGGCGGCCGCATCGGCGGGGCAAAGGCTCTCCTGGGCGAGATACTCCAGATCAAGCCCATCCTCACCGTCCGCGAAGGCCAGGTGGAACCCTTCGAGCAGCAGCGGACGAAGAAACGTGCCCTGGCGCGCCTGGTGGAGATCGTGGAAGAGCAATGCCCAAAGAATGCCGAATCATATCTGTGTGTGATGCAGGCGGATGCCCTGGAAACCGCCCAGGCGCTGGCAGCCGAATTGAAAACCCGCATGGGCATTGAAAACATCCCCATCTACGAACTGCCTCCGGCGATCGTTGTGCATGGCGGGCCGGGTGCGTTGGCGGTCGGCTTCTTCATCACCTAGACGGGCTTTTTGCCGCCTGATATAATTCGCAGGCTATTGTAAATTCCCATGTAGTTCTAAGGAGAAAGAAGTATGTCTGGACACAGCCATTGGGCAACCATCCGCCGCAAGAAGGGCGCGCAGGATGCCAAGCGAGGCGCCATTTTCACCCGCCTGGCAAAGGAAATCGTATTGGCAGCGCGTGACGGCGGTGGCGACCCGGGTACGAACGTACGCCTGGAGCTGGCGATCGACCGCGCCCGCGCCCAGAATATGCCCAAAGATAACATCGAGCGCGCCATCCGGCGCGGAACTGGTGATGATAAAGAAGGCGGTACAATCGAAGAGATCACCTTCGAAGGCTATGGCCCTCACGGCGCAGCTTTGATGGTGGATTGCGTCACGGATAATCGCAACCGGACGATTGCCGAAGTGCGGCACGCATTCAGCCGCAGCGGCGGGAACATGGCCGAGGCCGGCGCGGTCGGCTGGCAGTTTGCCCGGAAGGCTTACTTCTCATTCCCGTCCAGCCAATTGAACTATGACAAATCCTTCGAGCTGGCGATCGAAGCTGGGGCGGATGATGTCATCGATGCCGGCGAGTCGATCGAGATCATCGGTCCGGTGGAGTCGTTCAAGACCATCAGCGATGCCCTGCATGCCAAGGATGTCACACCGGAGGAAGCTGGCTTGCGGATGTTCGCCAAGCAGGAAATTGATATGCCCACCGATGCCACACTCCAGGTTATGCGCTTGATCGAAACCCTCGAAGACCTGGATGATGTTCAGGATGTCTATCACAACGTGAAACTCTCCGACGAGGCACTGGCGGCACTCGAGGCTGAATAGGGATGTCTCTTGTGCTGGGGATCGACCCGGGAACGGCAACGACCGGCTACGGTTTGGTGCGCGACCGGGAGGATGGCAGCCTGGAAATGTTGGCTTTTGGTACCATCCAGACCCCGGCCGGGGAGCCAGCCCACCAGCGGCTCTCACAATTGTTCCACCAGTTGAATGAACTCATCCTTCTCCACCGGCCGGATTCGTGCGCGGTGGAGAAGTTGTTTTTTCAAAGCAATGTCAAAACGGCACTCGCGGTTGGGCAGGCGCGCGGGGTGGTGCTGCTGGCGATTGCCGAGGCCGGGCTGGATGTTTGTGAGTACACGCCCAACGAAGTCAAACAGGCTGTGGCCGGTTACGGCTCGGCCGGCAAGAAGCAGGTTCAGGAGATGGTGCGGGTGCTGCTCGAATTACCTGAGATCCCCAAGCCGGATGATGCCGCCGACGCGCTGGCGATTGCCATCTGTCATTTGCATACCCGGCATTATGATTGAAAGGGATGCTTCTCTGTTATGAGTGGCAATGTGACAGTCACTTCCGAAGTGACTGTCACATTGGGGCCGAAAGAGGATTTTATGATTGCTACACTAAGCGGTGAGATCACACAAATCGAGGATAACGCAGTTATTGTCGAAATCGGTGGGGTGGGGCTGCGCGTATCCGTCCCCCGCCCACTGCGCGAGCGGTCGAAAGTTGGCGAGGCAGCCATGTTGTATACCCACCTCGTTGTGCGTGAGACGGAACTATCGCTCTATGGCTTCGAATCCAAGACCGAACGTGACTTGTTTACCATGTTACTTGGCGTGGATGGCGTTGGGCCGCGGGTTGCCCTTTCGGTGCTGTCCAGTACCAGCATGGATGCCATCCAGCGGGCGGTGTTCCACGAAGATCCGGACCTGTTGGGCCGTGTTCCCGGCGTGGGCAAGAAGACCGCCCAGAAGAT